>OLVP01000354.1_pt1 | contig 40029 bp, 25 predicted proteins | sample 1673281 | NCBI WGS metagenome assembly OLVP01 (sample SAMEA3178940, study PRJEB25190) | human gut metagenome | biome: human gut; feature: human-associated habitat; material: faeces | place: Austria | collected 2013
CGCCTGCGTTGTAGTCTACCTCAGCGCCGAGCGCCTCGGCAATCGCGCGGAAGGGAACCATGGTACGGTTGTTGGCCTTCTCCGGCTGGGCGTCCGGGAATTTGACGGCCTGACCGTTCAGCTGCACCGCAAGCTGCTCGGACCGGTAATCGGCGGTCTGTATCATTTCTCTTGCGGCCTGACGGCAGTAGTCGTCCATATCTTTCCACTGGCCGTAGTCGATATAGCGGTACAGCATGTCCATATCTTCCAGACCGAAATAGGAAAATCCGAGCGATGGATCGGCGTGCAGCTGCTGTACATACCGGCGGAACATATCGCTGGCAGTATCGTAATCGAAATGAACGAAATTGCCGAGATAGCTGCGGGTAAAATCCTCCGCACTGTCATACCCAAACTGCTGATACATCGGCGGTATGGCATCCAGTGCGAGCGCGCTCGGCGCCGAGCCGGCGAGCAGCAGCGCTGCGAGTGCGGCAGCTGCAAAACGGTTTCTCTTTTTCATATTGTGCCACCTCACATAGGTGTTACTACCATTGTACAGGAAAACAGTGGGATTTGTCTATCCGCAGTTTGGCGCAAATTGGCGGGCGAAAACCGTCATACTGTCCATGCGGGCGCATAGGGTAGAGCAAGGGAGGGCACTGCTATGTTTATCACGATCACACGCACGGGTCTGTGCCGAATTGGTGTGGGACTTAGCGTTTTTGCGGTTCTGACCGCGGTTTTCATCCTGTTTCCGCGCGAAAATGCTGAGCCAACAGCCGCCGAACAGGCGGTTCCCGCGTCTGTCAGCGACTGGGGATTGTCGTTCCAAACCGAGGGTCAGCCGCCGGTCGGCAATGTCTCCGCCGAGGAACTGCGGCAGTATAACGCGTTTTACGTCGGTGACACGAGCCGAAAGACCATCTACCTGACGTTTGACGCGGGCTACGAGAACGGCTGCACGCCTGCTATTCTGGATGCGCTCAAAAAGCATAACGCGCCTGCCTGCTTTTTCGTAGTGGGCAACTTTATTGATACCGCACCGGAACTCGTAAAGCGCATGGCAGCGGAGGGGCATATCGTGGGCAACCATACGCTGCACCATCCGGATATGTCCGGCATTGCGGATAAGAGCGCGTTTGCGGCGGAGCTGAACGGTCTCGAGGAGAAATACACCGCGCTGACCGGTCAGCCGATGCAGAAATTTTATCGTCCGCCGCAGGGCAAGTTCAGCGAGGAGAATCTCCGGCAGGCGCAGGAGCTGGGGTATACCACGGTTTTCTGGTCGCTCGCGTATGTGGACTGGTATACGGATAACCAGCCGACCGATGAGCAGGCATTCTCCAAGCTGCTGCCGCGGATACATAACGGAGCCATCGTGCTGCTGCATTCCACCAGTGAGACCAATGCGAGGATTCTCGATGAACTGCTGACGAAGTGGGAGAGTGCGGGTTATACCTTTGGCTCGTTGACAGACCTTACATCCGGCTAAACCGTAGGGTGTGACAAGGTAAAATAAAACCCTCTCTGGATTTTCAGAGAGGGTTTTGTGTATTGTTTGCTTTTAAGGCATCATCACGCGGCCTTCAAACTCGGCGCGGCGCTTGATGTCCTTCATGACGGTATCGAACTGGTTGAGGTCGAGCGACTGTGCACCGTCGCAGAGGGCGTGTGCGGGATCGTTATGCGCCTCGATGATCAGGCCGTCAGCACCGGCAGCGATGGCTGCGCGGGACAGCGGCTGCACCATATCACGGCGGCCTGCTGCGTGGGACGGGTCGATGATGATCGGCAGGTGGCTGAACATCTTAACCAGCGGAACAGCGGAGATATCCAGATTATTGCGGATCAGCTTCTCAAAGGTACGGATGCCGCGCTCACACAGAATAACATTGGTATTGCCGCCTGCGAAAATGTACTCGGCAGCCATGAGGAACTCCTCCATGGTGGCGGACAGACCGCGCTTGAGGAGGATCGGCTTGTTCGAGCGGCCCAGCTCCTTGAGCAGCATGAAGTTCTGCATATTGCGGGCGCCAAGCTGGATGATATCTACATCTGCGAACAGGTCGAGATGCTTTTCGCTCATGATCTCGGTGATGATCGGCAGACCGGTCTGACGCTTTGCCTCGAGCAGTAGCTTGAGACCCTCGGCCTCCAGACCCTGGAACGAGTACGGGGAGGTACGCGGCTTGAATGCACCGCCGCGCAGGAAGGAGGCGCCGGCAGCCTTAACGCGCTCGGCACACTCGACGATCTGCGCCTCGCTCTCAACCGAGCACGGACCTGCCATAACATTGAAGTAGCCGGCGCCGATCTTGCGGCCCGCAACCTCGATGATCGTGTCCTCGGGGTGGAATTTGCGATTGACGGCCTTGAACGGCTCGGTCACGCGCTGTACACGCTCGACCACGTCATACGCCATAATGTCCCCTTCATCGAGCCGGGTCGTGTCGCCCATCAGGCCGAGGATAAGTGTATCCGCACCCTGGGAATAGTTGATCCGCAGCCCCATATCCGTGAAATGCTGCATCAGTTTTTCGACATGTTCCTTGTCGCTGTTTCGTTTGAGTACAACGATCATTTCAGTTCACTCCTTCACAATGTGATAAATTTTAAGTAGGATTTACGGTACGCTTAAGGCAACACCGCACAATTAAAGCGGCGGTGCTTTGCGGAAATTTTGTGTCCTGACTTTGTTGCAGTTTCACGGTAATACATCAAGTATTACCGCAAAACTGTGCCTCGTCAGTACGCAAAATTTACTCGCAAATCACTCTTGTTCAATTATGCGGTATTGCCTTAAATTTTTTCAGTTTTTTTACAGCGTACGATTTGAAGTATACCATATCAGAGGATAAAAAGAAAGAGCGATTTACGACAAATCGCCCTTTGATTTTCCACGTTTTTTGCACATGGTTGCATGATGCTAACCGGATGCTTATGATGCTTTTGCCGCTTCGTCGGCCTTCAGCTCCTTGTATTTTGCGGTTACCGCGCTGCAGAACTCGTCCCAGCGGCCGCTGTTGATGAGGGTGGACGGACAGATTTTGCCCGAAAAATCCTGATGCTTTTTCAGTGCCTTGGACGGGTTCAGGTCGTACTCGATCAGCAGCCGCGCACACAGTTTTTCGGTGTTGATGAGCGTCTGTTCGTAGTTGCCGTCCGAGTTGACGCACATTTCAATGCCGATGCCGTTCATGTTGCCGCCGTTCTTCTCCATGCCGTCGCCTGCGTGATAGGCAGTCTCATCATCCGGCAGATGGTGGTAGATCTCGTGATCGTCCACCGTGTAGTGCCACGAAACAATGCCCTCCTCGGCGTTGGCGTTCTGGTGGATGAACGAGTTGTGCGCGGCCGCATTTGCGCCGGTGCCGGTGTTGTCGGTCTCGTGGATGACGAGATACCTGATCTCGCGCTTCTGTCCCGGACGGGCGCGTGTGCCCTCGGGAAGAAAGTCGGTCATCACCGGGATATCCTCAATGTAGGTCAGACCGGCGTCGGTCTGCGGTTCGCGGAACACGATCTTCTGTGTCAGCATGCCCGCCGCAAACGACACGATCATCAGTCCGACCGTCAGCATCAGGCTGACCCGAAGTCCCTTGCTTTTCTTTTTGCGTGCCATGATTCACCTTGTCTTTTCAGAATTACATCGTCTTGCTTTTTCCATTGTACTACGTTTTACGCGATTTTTCAAAACAAAGACTGTAAACTTTTTGTGAGCAACGAATAGAAATTTGCAGAAATGGTATCAAAATTGGCATATTATATCGCACGATAAGTGCGCATTAAATAGAATTTGCTGTGCAAATTCATGAAAACCGGGGACATGTGCCACGCAGCGCGGCCGAGAAGCCGCGCAAGGATAGCGTTCGGTTTTTATACTTATAGAGGGAAAAAGTTTCGACCATCGGGAGGAACTTTTGGACGACTTTGGAACGGCCCACGGTCCGTTCCTCTTGTCGGCGAAACTGTAGTTTCGCGACAGGAATTGGCAGGAGGAAACAGCAATGGAAGTAAGCAAACAGGCTTTGCAGAATATCATTTCGGATGAAGACCGTCTGCTTTTCGCAGAAAATATTCCGGCGGAATACCTGAGCGATGCGCTCGGCCGCCGCACCGGCACGGCAGACGCGCTCGTGTTCGCGCGCTCGACCGAGGAGGTCAGCGGCGTGCTCCGGTACGCCAACGAAAACGCCATCCCGGTCACGCCGCGCGGCGCGGGCACCAATCTGGTGGGCTCGACAATCCCGCTGTTCGGTGGTATCATTCTGGATGTATCCCGCATGAACCGCGTGCTCGAGCTTGACCGCGACACCATGACCATCACCGTCGAGCCGGGTATGCTGCTCAAGGATCTGCAGGCGTATGTCGAGGAGCGCGGCCTGTTCTATCCGCCCGACCCGGGCGAAAAGGCCTCGAGCATCGGCGGCAACATCAGCACCAATGCGGGCGGCATGCGTGCGGTCAAGTACGGCGTAACACGCGATTATGTGCGCGGGCTGGAGGTCGTCCTTGCGGACGGCACGGTGCTGAAAGTCGGCGGCAAGCAGGTGAAGGACGCGAGCGGACTGTCGCTCAAGCACCTGCTCATTGGCTCGGAGGGCACGCTGGCGGTCATCACCAAGTGCCTGCTGCGCCTGCTGCCCAGACCGGAAGCCTCGGTGAGCGTGCTCGTGCCGTTTGCCGACCTCGGCACGGGTATCCGCAGCGTGCTGACGATTTTGCAGGCAAATGCCAACCCGACCGCAGTCGAGTTCATGGAGCGCAAGGTGGTCGCGCTCGGCGAGAGCTTTTCCGGCGTGCAATATCCGCGCCCGGATGCCGGTTCATACATCCTGCTGACGTTTGACGGTCACGAGAGCGAGGTCAACGCGAATATCGAGCGCGTGCGCCGCCTTGCGCTCGACAACGGCGCCATCGACTATATCGTGCTCCGCAGTGCCGAGCAGGCGGCGGACATCTGGAAGGTGCGCGGTGCGCTCGTCATGGCGGTCGAGGCCGTGTCCGAGCAGGAGCCGGTGGACATCGTGGTGCCGATCAGCCACACGGCGGATTTCGTTCGCTATATCAACGAGCTGGAAGCATCCTCGGGGATGCGCATGATCGCGTTCGGTCATGCGGGTGACGGCAACGTGCATCTGTGCGTGGTGCGTGACGGCCGCGACCAGCAGACCTGGGAGCGTGAACTGCACGACAACATGGAGCAGGCCTACGCCAAGGCGTATTCCTACGGCGGCGTAGCCTCGGGTGAGCACGGCATCGGCATTTCCAAGCGGTCGTACTTCCTGCGGGAGACCGCGCAGGAGAATCTTGCCGTGATGAACACGATCAAGACCGCCCTCGACTCGAAACATACACTGAACGACCAGAAATCTTACATTGTGGGAGGAAAATAACCATGCAGAGCTTATCCGAACGCACCGCCGGCTTTACCGACTCGGTCATCCGCCGCATGACGCGCGTTTCCATGCAGTATGACGCGGTAAACCTGTCGCAGGGTTTCCCGGACTTTGAGCCGCCGAAGGAGCTGCTCGACCGTCTGGCGCAGGTGGCCTACGAGGATTACCACCAGTATTCCATTACCTGGGGTTCGCAGAACTTCCGCGAGGCGCTGGCCGCCAAGCAGACCTATTTCATGGGCCGCAGGATCGACCCGAACACCGAAATTGTCACGACCTGCGGCAGCACCGAGGCGATGATGGCTGCGATGATGACAGTCACCAATCCGGGCGATAAAGTCATCATTTTCTCCCCGTTCTATGAGAATTACGGTGCGGATACCATCCTGTCCGGCGCAGAGCCGATTTATGTGCCGCTCGTGCCGCCGGATTTTCACTTTGACGCAAATGTGCTTGAGGACGCGTTCCGTCAGCACCCGAAGGCCATCATCCTGTGCAACCCGTCCAATCCGTGCGGCAAGGTGTTCACCCGCGAGGAGCTGGAGATTATCGCGTCTCTCGCGGAGAAGTACGATACCTACGTTATCACCGACGAGGTGTATGAGCATATCGTATTCGCACCCAACAAGCACACTTATTTTGCCACCCTGCCGGGCATGTGGGAGCGCACGCTGTCGTGCTCGTCGCTCTCCAAGACGTACTCGGTTACCGGCTGGCGACTGGGTTATATCATTGCCCCGCCGGAGATTATCGACCGTGCGAAAAAAGTACATGACTTCCTGACTGTCGGCGCAGCAGCACCGCTGCAGGAGGCTGTTGTTACCGGTCTGAAGTTCGGTCAGGACTACTACGACGATCTGCAGGCCAAGTACACGCACAAAAAGGACCTGTTCCTCAAGGGTCTGGACGATTTGAAGATTGCCCACACCGACCTGCAGGGCGCGTACTACGTTCTGCTGGACATTGCCGAGTTCGGCTACGAGAGCGACCTCGAGTTCTGCGAGGATCTGGCGCATTATGTCGGCGTAGGCGCAGTTCCCGGATCGAGCTTCTTCCGTGAGCCGGTCAACAACCTGATTCGCCTGCATTTTGCCAAGAAGGACGAGACGCTGCTCGATGCACTCAACCGTCTGGAAGGTCTGCGTGATAAGATCAAACCGAAACACCGATAAACAGGAGGAAAAGCCGTCATGGATGTAAAGAAAGCCGCAGCGGAAACGAAGGACTACAGCGTATCCATCCGCCGGGAATTTCACCGGCACCCGGAGCTGAGCCTGCAGGAATTCCGCACGGCACAGCGCATTGAGGAGGAACTGGACAAGTTCGGCATTCCGCACACGCGCGTAGGCGAAACCGGCGTGCTCGGCACGCTGAAGGGCGCAAAGGACAACGGAAAAGTGCTGGTTCTGCGTGCGGATATCGACGCGCTGCCCATTGAGGAGACGCACGAGTGCGTCTATCGCTCGGAGAATGCAGGCGTTATGCACGCCTGCGGCCATGATGCGCACGCTGCCTGCCTTCTGGGTGCCGCGAAAATCCTGTCGGAGAACAGAGACGCGTTCAGCGGAAAGGTCCGTCTTGTGTTTCAGCCGGGAGAGGAAATCGGAAAAGGTGCAAAGCCGTTTGTCGCAGCCGGTGTGCTGGATGGTGCTGAGCGTGTGTTCGGTTTGCACACCGCGTATGATTTGGAGGCAGGTACGGTAGGACTTAAACCGGGCATCAACAACGCCGCAGTCGATCATTTCCGCATTCGCGTGCACGGTAAGTCCACGCATGTTTCCACGCCGCATCTGGGCGTAGATGCGCTGTATATCGCCAGTCAGATTGTCGTTTCAGTGCAGGGACTGGTTACGCGCCGCACTTCACCGACCGAGCCGGTCATCATCGGTATCGGCAAGCTGAACGCAGGCACGACCTACAACGCCGTGGCAGCATTTGCTGAAATGGAGGGCACAACGCGCACCATTTCGCAGGAGAGCCGCGACCGCGTCCGTGCACAGGTCAGTGAGACCGCGCAGAGCATTGCGGCGCTGTACGGCGGCACGGCGGAAATCGAGTGGACGGACTTTGCCGCTGCGCTCGTCAATGACCCGCAGGTGTGCGAGGAAGCTGCTCGGGTCGTGGACGAGCTGCTCGGAGAAGGACACGTTGTCACAGACCGTGAGCTGTCTCTCAGCGGCGATAATTTTGCCGAGTTTGAGCTGTATAAGCCGGGCGCGTATGCGTATCTTGGCACCGGCAATCCGGATTTGCCGCACACGATGATCACCAACCATAACGGCGGCTTCGATGTGGACGAGAATGCACTTGTGACCGGTGCCGGTCTGTATGTCGGCTACACAGTCGCGCGGCTTGGATAAAGAAAATCGCTCTATCCTTGAAAAAGACAGAGCGGACAGCGTATAATATAGATAAGTTAAGGGACGCTGTGCAATGATCAGCCCCCTGAACGTTTTTGTTCAACACGCATTTGTAAAGAAAGCGAAACGCTCAGCTATCGTTTGGTAGCTGAGCGTTTTGCGTTTGAAATTACAGTTTTGAACTTACATCCCGCACTCAAGTCCGTTATACCGTGTCACTACAAACGGATAGCTGAGTGTTTCAGGCTGGATGCCAAGCTGCCGCAGACCGGTGCACAAATCCTTGACAACCTGCATATCGTGGTCGCGCTGCGCGACGGACAGTTTCATTTTATCTCCATACGACGAGATCAGCAGCGCAAACGGTTGCACAGCACACGGCAGGATTGCGCCGTAATCGAGTACATACGGACGGCAGCTTTCCGGCAGGGCGAACCGGCCGACATTGGTAATGAGAAAGCTGTCCTCGAGCACAAAATCAGTCGTGACCTTCTGTGCCGCCTGCATTTTCTCCGCGAGCGGCATGTCTGCCTCATGCAGCGATTCACAGCGGTCTGCGGCGGCTTTTGCACGATAGAGCAGCTGTTCGCGCTGCATCTGATCCTTCAAAAACGCCTTCGTGCGCCGGAACACCTCGTCATTCGGCAGATCGCGGTACTCCGGAAAATACGGCAGATCGATAAAGCAAATAAAATACCGCGTGGTAAGCGTTGGCAGCAGCGGACGCAGATCGACCGGAATCTCCGCGATAACCGGCTTGTCCGTTCCGCCGAACTTATCATCAAACGCTTTCATCATCAGCGGAGCCAGTACAGACAGCGGACTGACGCCGATGGACTTTGCGTAATCGTGCAGCTGCGAAAACGGGAACGTCACCTCGGTGACGACCTCGGGGCCGTCAGCGTCCCACTGTACCTCGGGGGCATGAACAGCCTCCGGCTTTTTCCAGATGCCATCCGGCGAAAATTCACGGTCTGCCAGCTGCTCGTAGCCGTTTGCGCTCTCCTCAGGAGACCAGCGGGTATCCATGCCGCGCACAGAGCCGTCATTCTCAACCGGGAAACCGCAGTTTTTCAGGTACTGGAACAGTACACAGCGGATAAACTCCTCGAATCCGCGTCCATCAGAGATAGAGTGCTGATACTCCATATAGATGGTCTTGTCGTGGTAGCCGACGAGAAATAAGTATCCGTTCGTATCCTTGGAGCCGATGGTGTAGCGGGTGGATACGCCATCGAACGGCAGCACTACGGCGGGCTGCACGTTGCGGCGGTAGCGGAACGCGGTCTCGGTCGGCTCGGCGGTCAGCATCATGTGCGGAAAGCGCAGCAGTGCCTGCTCAACGGCTTCGCGCAGCTTGTCCGGGCGCACTTTATCGCGCATGCGGATGGTGTGGCGCGGCACACAGGCGACGGTTTCATGGGTGTTATACAGGAAGATTTTTGCATAGCTGTCCGTGCGGAGCAGCGGGTCATTCATGGTCATTATAGCATTCTCCTCAAAGCATAATCCGGCGCATCTTATATGGTAATTTCAGTATATCACCCTGCAACGACATTGTAAATCAAAACGAGTCGAATTTGCACAGTATTATGTAAATATAGAACATGATGTACGATATAATGAGCCGCGAGCCTGAAAATACTTGCGATTCGGTTGGCAGAGTATATCACGCCGGAGAAGCTGACATATGAGCATGGAATTTCTGCCGCGGCTGTTCGATTCGTTCTCGCGTGAGCGTATTCCGTGTGAGAAGCAAAAAAAACAAGCGACACCATATTTCGATTGGTGTCGCTTGTGTGCGTTTTCAGGCGCTGTCGGTATTGTCTGCCCTTGCATGGCGGTTGTTCATACCATATCCGTTGGGTGGTATGGATTGGATGGGATTACTGGTCGGTGTAGCGGCTGAGGATAACCGCTACCTGAGCACGGGTTGCGGTGCCGTTCGGCACGAGCGTAGTCGGGGTAACGCCGGTTACCAGACCGTTGCCGTTCGCCCAGCTCATTGCTTCAGCAGCCCACGACTCGACAGAAGCCGCGTCTGCGTAGCCATCGAGTGCTGCGCTGCCCTGCGGCGTATGACCGCGATAGGTATCGTAGCGGTACAGGATGGCCGCCAGCTGCTGACGGGTGATCAGCGTATCCGGCTGGAATCTGCCGTCGGTGAAGCCGTTGACAATGCCGTTTTCGGAGGCCCATGCGATGGCTTCTGCGTACCACTTGCCGTCCGCCACATCGGTGAACTGTGCGGTGGAAGCGGCCTTGCTGCCGCTCATGCGGTAGAGTACCTGAACCAGCATTGCGCGGGTCATGCCGTCATCCGGACCGAACCTGGTTGCGGTCAGGCCCTTGAACCAGCCGTTCTCGAGTGCAGTGTTGACCTCGTTGTAGAACCACTTGCGCAGGTTGACATCGGAGAAGTCGCTGCTGTATTCGTGGGTGATAACGAAGGTGGAGAAGTGGGTGGTCTTAAAGGTAGCCTTTCCGGTTGCTGCATCATAAATGACAGGCAGCTTCTCGAACGAGCCGTCCTCAGCAAGATAGTATGCAACCAGATGCGCGGCGTTCTCGCCGCTCTTGAGGCTGTATGCTACAGAAACCGAAGCCGTGCCGTTCAGCGCATGAATGCGGGTTGCAGTGCCGTTTTTCGGCTGCACCTGCGCAGAAATGTTCAGGATGGTGCCGTTCTTCGGCAGGTATTTGCGCTGTGCGTCCGTCAGGGAGGACTTGTCAGCGGAAGCGATCGAAATACTTGCCATACCATCGGCCTGTGCGGCGCTGCCGAGTGCGGTCAGCGTCTCACGGTCGAGTGCAACCGTGCCGTTCGGCAGGGTAAGCGCTGCGCCGTTCTTTGCACCGGCGAGAGCAGCTACCACATCGCCGGTGAGCGATACCGTGCGTACGGTGGAATCTGCGGACAGGTCAAGCGTCAGCGAATCCTTGCCGGAAACCGCAGTCAGCTTGGAGTTGTCGGCGGAAACCGCTGCGGTGCCGTTCTTTACCTCAACTGTTGCGGGAACCTTGGTGCCGTCCGGTGCGGTAATGGAGGACGAGCCGCTGTCGGTCGGAGCCGGTGCAACAGCGCCGCCGCCTGCTCCACCGCCGCCGTCTGCGCCGCCGCCGTTGCTCGGCTTGACGGCAAAGGCTGCGGTAACTGCAACGTCATTCGCCGGCATGGTGAAGGTGTAGGTCAGGATGGACGCGGAAACCGTCTTGTCGAGTGCGGTCTCCGGTGTCAGCGTCAGGGTTTTCAGCTGATAGCCGCTTGCGGGTGCAGCGGTGAGCGTCACCTTGTCGCCAGCCTTGGCGCGTACCGCAGAAGCGGAAACGCTGCCGTTTTCGGCCTTGCCGGCCGTAATTGCGTAAGTTTTGTGGAACAGATTGTCGGTGTTGACCGCCAGAGCTTCCGTTACGTTGCGGATAACGGCTTCAAAGCTGCCGTCCTTCTCGGTTACGGAAACAACGGCATTCGGAGCTGTCTTCTGGAGTTCGGACTTGATTTCCTCGGCGGTGCCGACACAGTTTGCGCTCGGTGCGAGCGTCAGCTTGACCGTGCCGTTCTTGCGAACCTGAGCGGATGCGCTGTTGACTGCACCGGTGTCGTTCGGCTGAATCGGCGTGGTGTAGGTGAATTTGCCGGTGCCGTTTGTGCCGGAAATCTTGGCATCGTACTGTACAAGGTCGGTGAAGTGAACGCGGATGGTCTGGTTGTCATCGAGTGTGTAAATATAAATTGGATCGACAAGATTTACACCATCAACCTGTACCGCAGCATCGTTTTCCTTAGTGGAGATAGTACCTTGGGTAACCGTCCACTTTTCAACCATTTTACCGGTGTTGGGGTTTGTGGTGAAGGTGATTTCACTGCCGTTCGGCTGCTTGGTCTGAGAGACAACCGCGGTGTTGTCAATCTTGGCGGTCAGATGGCCGTTCTCATCAGCGGTGCCGAAAGTAAGCTGATAGTTTGCCGTAACCTTAAAGTATACGGTTGCAGTAATATTCTTGTCCGCACGGATTTTGCCTTCCGGATTGGTTTTGGAGTTTACGGCAGTCTTTTTGCCGTTTACTTCCCACTGTTCAACCTGATAGCCAGTCTTCGGCGCTGCATGGAAGGTGATTTCCTCATCCTTATAGATGGTTACGCCATCAGTCGGCATAGCCTTAGTCTCAACTTCCTTACCGTAGATATCATACAGCGTGTATTTTACGGTGCCGTTGCCGGCTGCAGCGGTAGCCTTGGCGGTGTAGGAAGCGCTCTGGGCAAATTCGGCGCTGATGGACAGATCGCCGGTCAGTTCGCTGATGGTGTAAGTGCCGTTGGTCTTTGCCGCAGCCTCATCCTGAGCAGTACCGTTTACAACCCAGTTCTTGAAATGCCAGCCGCGGTCTGCGCGTGCCTGCAGCTCAACCTTGCTGCCGCCGGGAATCTTGGACAGATCGTCTACAGCTTCGCCGTCTACGGTTGCAATGATCGTGCCATGCTCCATTTTCGGTGTGGTAATCGCAAATGCGGCACGGTCGGTCTTGAGCGAAACCTTGGTGTTCTCGGTGATGGGGAAGGTATAGCTGCCGTCAGCGTTGAGCTTTCCTGCTTCAACAGCCTTGCCGTTCACCTGATAGGTCTCGCCCGTGGCGGCAGCATAGCCGGCCTTGGGCGCTACCGTAATTTCCGTATCGCCGGTGACGCTTTCACCGCTCTTGAGAGACTTGGTAAGCGTTTTGGAGGTATCGTCCGGATCAACCATCTGATAGCTTGCGGAGATTTCGCCGTCCAGCGTCAGTGTGTAGCTGTCGCGCTCGAATACGGCAGCCAGATCAATATCCTGCACGCCAACCTCAACAGAGAGCGTGTTGGAGCCGTTATCGTGCGGGGTGCCGGACGGATAACTGTTTGCACCGCGTTTCGCGAGAATCCACTGCTTGAAGTGCCAGCCGGTGTTCGGCGTTGCGGTGAAGTTGAACTTTGCACCGCTGGCAATGTAAGCCGGGAAGTTCTTGAGGCTTTCGGAGCCATTTTCATCCGTGCATTTGAGTGTACCGCCCTGCTTATTCTGAACGGAAGCATTCAGTTTGGTATTGGTGGTCTTGAAGTAAACCAAAACAGATGCCGGTTTGTCAAGGGTCTTGATGGTAACCGAGCTCTTCTCCTTGCTGTCCTCGATTTCCTTGCCGTCATAGGTCCAGTAATCGACTGCATAACCTGCATCCGGCACAGCCGTCAGGGTAACATCGGTGTTTGCAGTAAAGCTGGAAATTGCACTGCCGTCATCCGCCTTGCCGGCATTCAGACCTGCGGTAATGATCGACGCAGAACCGACAGAGTGCTTGTTTGCGCCTTCGCCGAAGTCCTCAGCCTTGAGGGTAAGGATGTAAGTCAGGCCGTTTACCGTGTAAACGCCGGGGATAAAGGTAAATTCGTAGTTATTGTACAGCGTTTCGTTGGTAGCGGTAGTCTTGCACGGGGAAACCGTGTAGTTGCTGGGCGCAATGTTCGGCTCGAGCGTCACCGTGTTGCCTGCGGTGTTGACTGCGGTATAGCCAAGGTGCAGAGCTTTAATCTCATCAGCAGTCATGTTTTTCGTGTCTGCCGTGAGAGAAAGCTGTTTCGAGTCGGTAGGATCAACCTGATCCTGTGCAACGCCGTCCTTCGGGGTGACGACGCGCAGCGTAACGGCACGCTGAACAACGGTAAACTCAGTTTCCGCAACCGGCTTGGTTTCGCCGTTTACATAAGCATACAGCGTGTAAGTGCCGACATTCAGCTTATTGTTCTCTGTCAGCGGCTGCGAATCCTTGGAACCGGAAACTGCATACTTGAAGGTTGCGTTATTGACCTTCTGCAGACCATGCGTATCTTTACTCATGCGGGAGAGCGACGGCGTTACCGTATCGCCGTAGGTGAAGCGGGTGACGCTGTTGTTATCCTTGCCGTTGGTGAGCGTCAGCTGGTAGCCGGTTGCATCGCCAACGAGAACCATCTTGCCTTCCGCGTTGCTCATATCCTTGAATACATAGCTGCCCGGATAATACGGGGTAACCGTGTAAGCGCCGTCTGCGGGCACGATAACATCCTTTGTAACCTTGCCGGTTTTGTCAATCTCAGCCGCAACCGTGGTAGAGAAGTCCGTGCCGCGAATCAGGAAGCTGAGCGTGCCGGTCGGGATGGAAGTAGCAGACGCAGAATGCATCGTAGCATTGATGTGCAGCGTACGGTCAAACTGAGCAGTGTTGTCTTTTTGTACATTCTCTGCCGTAACATTCAGCTCACACTTGGGCGTGCGCTTGCTGTACTGTGTGGTAATCTCAGGCGAGTAAGCGGAAATGCTGTACTCAGTCTGGGAGGTATTATCCCAATAGAGCACATTCAGTCGGCAGCGGTAAGTGCCCTTGTCGGCAGAACCGGCGTTTTCGATGCTCAGCGTATCGGAAACGCTGCCGGCAATCTCGGTCCAGGAACCATTGTTCAGCTTCTGCCACTGATAGCTTACGCTGTTGTACTTGCCGCCGTCCGGATTTTTATTGTCTCCGTTATACTTAACCGTTGCGGTTGCCAGAGAATCCGGATAGATAGGCAGAACCGTTTGATTTTCCTTGCCGTCAATCGTTACCGAAATATCGGGATAGCCTGCTGTGGTCTTGGTGCGGCAGGTCAGCGGTTCGCTGTAAATGCTGTTGCGCTGCTGCTCAGCCTTGTTGTTGTTGCGGGTCTGAATCTGATATTCATACTCGGTATAGGGAGACAGGTTCTTATCCGTGTAGCTGAAGGTGTAGGTGCCGTCATCGTGACGCTCACCATCGGTGAACGGCACAAATGCGAGCTCCTTGCGTCCGGAGCCGTCCGGGAAGTTGTAGTAGCGGTACAGCTGGAAACCGGAAACGATCTTGTCGTACGTCCACGTCAGGGTGACGGAATCATCGGTGGTTTTCGCAACATCCTGCTCAAAATCGTCCGGCAGCGGAGACGGAGCCTGCGGCTCGGTTACCGCGTAGGTAACAACCGGGAACGCCTGATTGCCGCTGCGGTAGTTGTAGCAGAAAATACGCCAGTTCATGCCGTAGCCGTACGGTTTGGCTTCAATCGGCATGTTCTGCAGCGAACCGGAGAACGAGCCGCCTGCGGTGTTGACCGATACCTTGCCGGCAGAGCTTTCCGAACCGGCCACAACGCCTGCGGTTACGCCGCCTGCGCCTGCACCGGCCTTGGTTTCGATAGAGGTGGTGTTGGTGTAGTTTTTGCTGTCCGAGGTGGAGAAGCTGATCTCCTGCGTGATGCCGGAGCCGCCGCCTGCCGCGGTGAAGTCAACCTTAGCCGGATCACCGTTATAAGCCTTGGAGCCTGCACTCGGTGCGCTCGGATAGCTAGACGGATCACCGATCGTATGCGTCAGCACGCTGCCCGAAATGGATGGCAGAACGCTGTAATCCTCGGCGATATTTTCGTAGTCGGACAGGTCGATCAGACCGATCGAGGCTTCGTGCGGGATGGAAACGGTGGAGGTTACTTCAGTGTATTTGCCTGTTCCGTCCGGGATGTAGGAGGTATACTCGTAAATCTCCATCGGGATGGAATAGAACGCTACTCTGTCCTCGCCGGAGGTTGTCTCGTAGGTAATGGACTGCTCGAGCGAGGAGGTGTGCTCGGTCTCGTAGGTGAAACCGGAGGTAAAGGCGGCTTCCGCCTCAACGCTGCCGATCTTAACGCCGAATACCGAGAATTCCTGCTCAAAGGAGACGTATGCGCCGACCGAGATGGTAGAGGAGGAGCTGGTGCCGTTCTCGGTGCCCTTCATGCTCGAGTAGGTGGTGGAGGACTCGGCATAGTTGCCGGACAGGTCATCACGGTCGAGCAGATCGGAGAAGTACGGAGGTGAAGCCAGTACCGCCAGAACCTGCGGGTCGGAGTAGGTGTAGTAGTGCTTGCCGGTGTAGGTCATGTAGCTGGTATCGTCGTCCGTGTTGGCGAGACAGAGCGTGTACGAGCTGTTGACATCGGTTTTTACCGGCTGAGAGCCGTCAAACAGGTTGATGGTCGAAAGTCTGGTCGTACCCGGCGTGCGGGTGGTGTAAGGTGTTGTTTGCGATGTAGTAGCATCTACATAGCCGACAAAAGCCTGGTAGTAGGACTTTCTGCGGAACAGCTTGTGCCACCAGCTCTTGTAGTAGGCACGGCGCTCGTACTTCGGAACCTGACCCTTGACGGTGTAAGAATCGGACTTATGCTCCGTGTCCTTGGACATCGTCTGCGTCAGGGTGAACAGCGTACCCGAACCTGCGGTGTTGTTGTCTTTATCCACCGCGGTGGTCACAGAGCCTGCGGATGCATCGTACTCAACGTAGTCCTCGTTCGGCATAGCGTCCGTGTTGTCAAGCGCCTGCTTGATATTCAGACCGTTCTCATCGCAGGAGATAACAAGGCTGTCAAAGTACAGCAGATCGCTGGTTTTGTTGCCATCGCTTGTTTCGCCTGCGGTCGGACGGGAGATAATCGCCGTATTGGCCGGGCACAGCGGCAGAGAACGGAAGGTATCGTTGTGCTTTGCCATTGCACCGTAGATGTACTCGCCTTTATCGTTCTTGGAGAACAGATCGAAATTCTGCGAAACAGACGGCTTGAAGGTGACGCCGTTCCATGCGTACAAACCTACATAGCGCGTGTTCTGCTTATTTGCCTTGAGGTCAGCATCCGACTGAGCCGCCAGAATCAGCGTTTTGCCGCCGCCGGTCATATCGCCGAAGGCGAAGGATGCGCGGACCAGATTGCTGCCCTCATAGGTCAGCGGGAATTCCTGCGAGCTCTGCAGCATGTGTGCGCTCGTGGAACCGAACATTACAACGGCACGCGAGCCTGCGTTCTGCTGCGGACCGTAGTAGTAACCCCAGGTGCAGGCGAGATCGTCTACGCCGTCCTGGTTGACGTCACCGCTGACGAGAGAGATCATGTTGGAAACGACACTGCCCTCACGGAAGAAGTATGTCCACGCCTGTCTCCAGTTAGAGGGATTGGAGTAATCTTCAGTCTGAAGGTCGTAAATCTCAATGCGGGAATTGCCGACCTCCGGCACATAGACCGCAGCCTCGTCCTTACCGTCGTTGTCCCAGTCGCCGGTAGCTACCTGCAGGTAGTTTTTCAGCTGATACGGGTTTTCTGCGAAGTTTTCGGCCAGCTTGGCTTCGGTCGTTTCACCGTCAACCGTCTCGGAGTTGTCCTTGAGGGTCGGGTTGCCGATTTCCTTGCTGGTGTCCAACAGCGTGATCGGCGTGCCATACTTGCCGGATTTAGCATCGCCGAATCGCAGGTACAGACCGCCTTTCGCGCTCAGGTCACCAGCGTAAACCATGACCGTCTGCAAGGACTTCGCGTCACTGCTCGAGGTGAAATGGCCTGCGGCCACGTCTGCCATAGCGTAATCGGTACCATCCTGCAAATCGGTAGTAGCATTGGTCATGCCGGTCAGATAGCCCTTGGTGGCATAGCCGTCATTGCCCTTGCTGCCTGTCGGGAACTGTGCGTATGTGCCGGTAGAGGTGGTTTTACCCTCAGAAATAGTTTGGTTCTGCTTCTGAGCGCTCAAAAACTGCTGAGCCTTGGTAGATGTGTTATCATCATTGCCGTACAGCGTGCTTTGAAGGGCATTGTCCTTCTGGTTGGACTTGGAAACGCTTGTATCGCATTTCTCTGCGCTTTCACGCTTGTCCAGGCCGATTGGATCCGACGGCAGAACATCACTCGTCAGACCAACGGTATACAGCTCGTACACCGGCGTAACCTTGATGGTATTGCGCCCGTATGGGTTGCTGGGGTCGTTGGCATTAAAGCCGTCGGGCGCTTTGCTCGAATCAATACCGAGTGCCGCAAGCGCGTCCGAACTGCCGGTATCCGCCGCCGCTGCGCGGATATCAAGCGGGCCGCCTATGCCGGCGATAAGAGCCAGTGCCAGAGCAAGGCTTATGCCGCGTTTGAATTTCATGGTATATTCCTCCTTTTCACATTCTACGGTGCGGTGGAACGAGCCGCGCCTGCAGAAAAGAGACTGAAAATTGCCTGCGTTTATCATAGCAGCTTTGCAGCCTGCTGTGCGGTCGGGCACACGAAATGTCCGAGTTTCGACACGAAATACACCGATAGGAAAAACAGAGTGAACTACGCGTAAATTCTGCAAAAAATGACACACAATCCACAGGAATTATCAACAGGCTGTGGATAAAATGCGGCAAAAAACACCCCGGTTTTGTCAGGTGACAAAACCGGGGGAAAAGATGACAAATGATTTCGGGCAGGGGGTTAAAGCAGCTCGCGCAGCTTGTCCGCAATGAGCCTGCCGAGCACGGCGTGCTCCTCTGCGGTCAGATGAATCTGGTCCGAGCACTTTGCCGCCGTGACAGCCGAGCCGTCCACGAAGGCGCAGCCGTACTTTTCTGCCAGCGTGCGGAACCGTGCGGGCAGAGCACGGATGAGTGCGGCACTGCTTTCGTCAAACATGCCGTAGTAGACGCTGTCTGTAAGGTTTTCGCCCATTTTCGGCGGTGCAACCAGAAGGATCTGCGGTTTCTGCATGGTATTTGACCATAAAAGCGGACTTTGCATCAGCTTGATCGTGCGGTCCATGGCATCGCTGATGGTGAACGGCGAGTGGCCGTACATTGCCTTGCTGTCATTTGTGCCGAGCATGATAATGATCACGTCGAGCGGATCGTGCGTTGCCAGCAGGGCAGGCAGCATTGCCATGCCGTTTCGGCCGTAATCAATCGGGTCGGTGCTGCAGATGGTGCGTCCGCACAGACCTTCCTCGATAAAGTGCACGTCCGGGAACTGAGCCGCAACCACACCGGTGTAACGCTTGTCCGCGTCCAGACGGTGCATGGGATCGTCGCCCTGATAACCCCAGGTGTTGGAATCGCCGTAGAACAGTACATTTTTCATTTTTACACGCGCCTTTGTCTCTATCATAGCATGAAATTGCGGGAATAGATAGGGAAACCGCATTGTATTTCCGCACAGACATGCTACAATAAATACAGATTATTTCCCGGAGGTTTTTCCTATGACCCTGCAGCAGCTGACCTATCTTGTCACTGTGGCCGAATGCGGCAACATCACGGACGCCGCCGAGCGGCTGTTTCTCTCGCAGCCGAGTTTGAGCGCCGCGATTCACAATTTAGAGAAGGAGATGGGCGTTACCGCCTTTGTGCGCTCAAACAAGGGCGTAACCGTCACGCAGGAGGGCGAGGAGCTGCTTTCGTTTGCGCGCATGCTGCTCGAGCAGGCAGACATCATGCAGGAGCACTTCGGCGTGGGCAAAAAGCGCGTGCCCAAGTTCTGCGTGTCATGTCAGCACTATTCGTTCGCGGTGAACGCATTCGTCGAGGTTGTCAAGGAGTACAACGCGGACCAGTACGGTTTTATCCTGCGGGAAACGCAGACCGGTGAGATCATTGATGATGTGGCGTCGGGCAAAAGCGAGCTGGGTCTGCTGTATTTGTCCGAGAGCAACGAAACCGTGCTCTCCAAGCTGCTGCGCAAAAGTGAGCTCGTGTTCGAGGAACTGTTCACTGCCGCACCGCATGTGTTCATCAATAAGGACCATCCGCTCGCAGACCGGAAGTGTATCACGCTCGATGAACTGAAACCCTATCCGTATCTGATTTTTGAGCAGGGAGACCGCAATTCCTTTTATTTTTCCGAGGAACTGCTCAGCATGCTCGACATGCCGAAAACCATTCAGGTCCGCGACCGCGCAACACTGTTCAGTCTGGTGATCGGACTGAACGGCTTTACGGTCAGCTCGGGCATTATCGACCGCAAGCTGAACAGTCCGAGCATTATCGCGCGGCCGCTCGAGATGGAAGGCAGCATGCGTATCGGTCTCATCCGCAAGAAAAACGTGGTATTCAGCCGCTATGCGAACTCCTATGTGAAGGCACTGAAAAAGCATCTGTCGATAGATTAAGGCAACACCGCGATTCGGGTGTATCGGTGGAGCATCGGAACGATTCGTGGTCGTTCGACATCGAAAAAGCCGCTAAACGGCATACGTTTAGCGGCAGTTTTTTTATCGGTTTCTTCTCCACGTTTCCGGCGCAAACAGCAGAAGCATGGGGAACAGCTCCAGACGACCGGCGAGCATATCGAAAGTCAGCACGATTTTACTCAGCGGGTGCAGTGCACCGAAGTTGGCTGCAGGACCGACCTGATTGAGTCCCGGACCGACGTTATTGATGCAGGTAACGACCGAGGTGAAGCTGGTTACCATATCCTCACAGTGCAGACTGACAATGAGGATGGAAGTGGCAATGACGATCAGATATGCCACAAGAAAGGCGTTGACCGAGCGCATGACCTCATGCTGGACGCGCTGTCCGTCCATTTTATGCACGCGCACCAGACGCGGATGAATCAGCGACATCATTTCCTTCTTTACGCCCTTGAACAGCAGCAGGATGCGCGAGCATTTCATGCCGCCGCCGGTCGAACCGGCACACGCGCCGATGAACATCAGCAGCACAAGCAGCAGCTTGCTGAATGCAGGCCACTGGTTAAAGTCCACGGTTGAAAAACCGGTGGTCGTGATGATAGACGCAACCTGAAACAGGGAATGGTGGAAGCTCTCGCGCAGCGAACCGAAGCAGCCGCGCACGTTGAAGGCGATCAGCGTGGTAAATACGGCAATCACGCCGAGGTACACGCGAATCTCCTCGATTTTGAACAATTGCTTGAATTTACGGGTCAAAAGCAGAAAATACGCGTTGAAATTGATGCCGAAAAGGATCATAAAGACCGAGATGACATTCTGCAGGTAGGCGCTGTTGTAGTGCGCGATGGAATCATTCCAGTTGCCGAAGCCGCCGGTGCCTGCCGTGCCGAGTGAAACGCAGATGGCGTCGAACATCGGCATGCCGCCGAACAGCAGCAGAATGATCTGCAGAACGGTCAGTCCAAAGTAAATCGCGTACAGGATAAGCGCGGTATCGCGCATATGCGGCGATATTTTGGAGACCGAGGGTCCCGGGCTTTCCACGCGCATCAGATAAATGGTCTGACCGCCTGCCAGCGGCAGGACGATCAGCATGAACACCAGAATGCCCATGCCGCCGACCCAGTGCATCAGGCAGCGCCATAGCATAGAGGCATGCGAAAGCGCCTCCACATCGCCGAGAATGGTAGCGCCGGTGGTGGTGAAGCCGGATGCGGCCTCGAAAATCGCATCTACTGCGGACGGAATCTCGCGGCTGAGCACGAACGGCAGGGCACCGGTCACGGCCAGCACCAGCCAGCACAGCGCGACTGCCACAAAGCCTTCGCGTGCGTAGAACTTGGTATTTTTCGGCTTGTATTCACACAGAATGCCTGCGCCGACCATACAAATTAGTGCGATGACGATATAGGCAGGCAGCTCGGGTTCACGGTAAATGACCGCGGTAAATGCGGGCAGCAGCAGGAACAGGGACTCAATGCCCATCAGCCAGCCGATCAGATAGCGGACGATTGCGAAATTCATTTTTCGCGCCCTCCGGCTGTCGGCAGGAAGATATCCTGAAGGTCGTTCATGCCCTCGAAGGTGGAAACGACGATAACCGTATCGCCTTCATGCAGCACATCGCGGCCTCGCGGAATGATACGCTTGCCCTTGCGGTTGATGCAGCACAGCAGAACATCCGGACGAATCGGCATATCCTGCAGGGGAACACCGGTGAGATGGTGCGCCGCAACACGGAACTCAAGCGCTTCTGCGCCGTCCAGCTGATGCAGGGTCTCCACGTTGGAGCCCATCGAGTTCTGCATCGCGCGGGTGTACTGGCTGATCAGCTCGGCGGTGGTCTGCTTGGGGCGAATCACCTTGCCGATCGGCATGCTGGAAATGACTTCCTCGAAGTTCACACGGTTGACCTTGGTGAACAGCTTCGCATGGGAATGACGGCCGGCATGCAGCGCAAGCAGGATGTTCTCCTCGTCCATGCCGGTGAGAGCCGCGAAGGCATCACAGGTTGCCAGCCCCTCCTCATCGAGCAGGTTGCGGTCGGTGGCGTCGCCGTAGATGATGGTCGCGTTCGGGAGCATTTCGGACAGTGCCTCGCAGCGTTCGAGTTTGTTTTCGATAATCTTGACTGTAATGCCGGAATCCAGCAGGATTTTCGCAAGAAAGTACGAGATTTTGCCGCCGCCGACCAGCATCGCGGAGGAAATGCGCTTGACCGGCAGACCGACCTTCTCGAAAAATTCGTTCTGCTCACGGCGCGGAATGATAACCGTGATGTTGTCGTTTTCGCGCAGGATGAAGTCGCCCTTGGGAATATAGGTCTGACCGTCGCGGCGGACCATACACAGCAGCACGTCCGTGCGGAGCAGCGGATTGACCTCGCAGACCGCCATACCGTCCAGGCGGGACTCGTGCGGGATTTTGAGGTCGAGCAGCTCGATGCGTCCGCGGGCAAACGTGCTGACGCTGATGGCCGACGGGAATCGGATCAGACGCGAAACAACACGCGCGGTGGACAGCTCGGGGTTGATGACCATCGAAATACCCAGCTCATCGCGGATAAAGCCGAGGTCGGATACATATTCCGGATCGCGCACACGCGCAATGGCGTGGCAGCCGGATGCCTTGCGGGCGATCAGACAGGAAAGCAGATTGATTTCGTCATGGGTGGTAACGGCGATGAGCAGGTCGGTATCCTGCACGCCGGCTTCACGCAGAACGTGATAGCTGGTGCCGCTGCCCTTTACTGTAGCAAGGTCGTATGTGTTGGACAGTTCATCCAGACGGCGTTCGGACAGGTCAATCAGTGTCAGGTCGTGTCCGGCCGCGCTGAGCTGTCCTGCCAGCTCCGAGCCGACTTTGCCGCAGCCTACAATAATGATGCGCATAGCGCACCTCCGATCTATTTCTCTATAGCTGTGCTCTGCTGACACAGTCTTGATACGCATATAGCGTTTATAGCGGTTTGACCGGGAAAAAGCAATATCCAGACAGGAATTTTGCAGGAGTTTAGCGGAAAACCGACAAATAGGGAGAAATGGTCGGTGTATAGATGATAATAGTATGCCCGAAAAAAAAGGAAAAACCACCCGAACGGGTGGTTTTCACTGCGGATTAAAGTTCCGCGACAGGTCACTTAAACTGTGTATAAGTGGTATCGCTTGCGTAGCCGTCGCTGTCGGTCTGGTGCATGGAGACCAGATTGCCGTTATCATCAAAGGTACGGGTATCGATTGAGAGGGTGCCGCCTTCGATGGTCGAGCGGGTGGTCTGCGTTTTGCCGTCCACCGAGTACACGGTGAGCACCTCGAACACGATGCCGCTCTCGTCTACGGTGACCGATTGGATGAGCCGCCCCTGACTGTCGTAGCGGTTGTCGGTGGAGGAGGTGATATTGTCCTCGCCCTCATAGGTGCGGGAGGACAGCACGTCGCCGTTGGTGTTCATGCCCATGCGGACGACCATCAGCTCGTTGCCGTCTGCGTCGTAAACCGTGTTGACGGCAGAGGACTGACCGTTGTCAACCTCGGTGTAAACCGTCTCGGAGGAGGCCGAAAGTTCGCCGTCCTCGTAGTTTTCCGTGCGCAGAACGCGGTTTTTGTCGTCATAGCTGCGGCGGTATTCCAAAGTGGAGTTGTTGGTTTTGTCGGTGGTGACAGCATCTGTGCAGTTGCCGTTTTCGTCGTAGGTGTAGTCCGTGTAGGTGAAATTAAGCGGTTCTTCCTGACCTTCCACGGTCTGCATGGTGTAGGAGCGGAAGGTGCTGCCGTCCTTGTCATGGCAGTTGACCGTGTAGCTGCGGCTGCCTTCCTCCGTGCGCAGCTCAAGTTCATAGGAGGCAGCACGCGGCAGAACGGAAGCCAGCTGTGTCGGCACTTGCTCCATCACGGCAATGCGGCATGCAGGCGTGCGGTCATACGCGATGGTGGCACCGAGCACGATGACCGTGCTTACAATACAGGAAATAATGCGTTTGATCATATTTTTGTTCCCCTAAAATAATTAAGGCAATACCGCATAATTGAACAAGAGTGATTTGCGAGTAAATTTTGCGTACTGACGAGGCACAGTTTTGCGGTAATACTTGATGTATTACCGTGAAACTTCGGCAGCGCGGACGGAACTCGCGCAAGGAACCGAAGCCAAAGTCAGGACACAAAATTTCCGCAAAGCACCGCGGCAGTGCGATCGGAGCCTGCACAAGGAGCCGCCGCTTTAATTGTGCGGTGTTGCCTTAAGGTATAATAATTTCGGTAATCAAGGTGATTCCGGAAAAATGCAGCCGAACCGGAATTCGGCTGCATTCAGCGTTGCTGGATTTTTACTGCGGTGTTGCCTCAGTTACTTTACGATTTCCTTCGCTGCAGCGGTCAGAGCCTCGACCTTTTCTGCGGCCTCGGCCTTGTTCTCGCCCTTGGCCATGATGTAAACCTTGACCTTCGGCTCGGTGCCGGACGGACGGATGATAAAGGTTGTGCCGCCCTCGAGCTCGTAGTACATCACGTTCTGACCCTTAAGCTCCATCGGCTCGGACTTGCCGTCTGCCATGCAGGTACGGGTGCCCGGCATGTAATCGCGGGTGTAATCGACCTTGTGGGTGCCGATCTGGGTCAGCGGCTTGTCGCGCAGCTCCTGCATGAGCTCCTTCATGCGCTGCAGGCCGGAAACGCCCGGCATAACGATCGAAATGGTCTGCTCGCAGTAGCAGCCGTACTTTTCGTACATCTCTTCCATTGCGTCGTACAGGGTCTTGCCCTGGGTGCGGTAGTAAGCCGCCATCTCGGCGATCAGCATGGAAGCGGTAACGGCATCCTTGTCGCGGGCATAATCGCCGCACAGGTAGCCGTAGGACTCCTCGAATGCGAAAATGTACTCGTGAGAGCCGTCCTGCTCGAACTGCTTGATCTTCTCGGCAAGGAACTTGAAGCCGGTGAAGGTGTCGAAGCACTCAACGCCGTTCTTTTCAGCCGCCGCGCGTGCCATTTCGGTGGTAACGATGGATTTGAGCACCGCCGGATGTGCAGGCATGGTGTTCGTCAGCTTCTTTGCGGTGATGATGTAATCGGTGAGCAGCACGCCGACCTGATTGCCGGACAGGGTGACATACTCGCCGGACTTGTCCTTGAGGACGATGCCGGTACGGTCGGAGTCCGGGTCGGTGCCGATGATCAGATCAACATCGTTCTGCTTTGCCAGCTCGATGGCGAGCGTAAAGCCTTCCTTGTACTCCGGATTCGGGTTTTTAACGGTCGGGAAGTCGCCGTCGATCTTCATCTGCTCCGGCTCACAGATAATGTGCTTGTAGCCCAGACGGCGCAGGATCTCGGGCACCAGACGGTAGCCGGCACCGTGGAACGGCGTGTACACCAGCTTGAACTCATCGGCAACCTGCTTTACGCAGTCCGGATTTACCGCAACCTTAATGACTTCGCCGAGGTAAGCCTCGTCGGTCTCCTTAGACAGAATACGGATCAGACCGTTTTTGACGGACTCATCGTAGTCTGCAGTTTTTACACCGGTGAAGATATCGGTCTTTGCCATTTCGCTGGCAACCACGTCTGCCTCGGCCGGAGGAAGCTGTGCGCCGTCCTCCCAGTAAACCTTGTAGCCGTTGTATTCCTTCGGGTTGTGGGAAGCCGTGATGTTGATGCCTGCGATGCAGCCGTAGTGACGGACAGCGAAGGACAGCTCCGGGGTCGGACGCAGCTCATCGAACAGCAGCGACTGGATGCCGTTTGCGGCCATGATGCACGCAGACTGCTTGGCGAACTCGGCCGAGAAATGGCGGGAGTCGTATGCGATGGCAACGCCGCGGTCCATTGCGGCCTGACCGTTCGATACGATCAGGTTTGCCAGACCCTGTGCAGCCTGACCGACGGTAAAGCGGTTCATGCGGTTGAGGCCGACGCCCAGTACACCGCGCAGACCGGCCGTGCCGAACGACAGCGGCGCAAAGAAACGGCTTTCGATCTCTTCCTGATTATCTGCAACAGCAGCCAGCTCGGCATGCTCGTCCGCAGAGAGGGCAGAGCAGTCCAGCCAACGTTTGTATTCCGACATATAATCCATTGGTATCACCTCATCGTGTTAGTTGGCGCATCGCCGCTTTCAACCGACGGATTGCCACTATCTAAATTATACAATATCCGGCTGTCAATGCAAGGGGTTTTGCGCGAATTTGTGAAAAGATTCTATGAAGCGGAGTAATGATATACAAAACGGCAGAGCAGAAATTGTACGTTCTGTGAGAATACCGGAAAATTCTGCGAAAATGCGGAACCAAAACTGGCAGCAGACCGTCTCTTTAGACAAAAGCCCTGTCTCGAGATAAAAATAACAGTACACAAATAAACAAAAGAATGGTAGAATAAAGGTAAATTATAATAAGAGGTGATAGCTTTGAAAAAAGTCCTTTCCGCCGTACTGACAGCGGCGCTGCTGGTCAGTACCGTGCCGGCTGCCTTTGCGGCTTCGGATATTGATGGCCACTGGGCAAAGTCCTACATTACCGAGCTGCATGAAAACGGCATTATCAATCCGTCTGCCAGCACGGGCAACTACGGCCCGGATGACAAGGTAACGCGCTGGGAGTTCATGCGCTATATCAACCGCGCGTTCGGCTTTACCGAAAAGGCGGATATCAGCTTCTCGGATGTCAATTCGAGCGATGTTTTCTACGAAACCGTGCAGATTGCGGTCAAGCAGGGTTATATCAACGGTGTCGGCAACAACCGTATGGCGCCGGAGGGTACGCTGACCCGTGAGCAGGCGGCAACCATCCTCGGCCGACTGCACAAGTACACGCCGACGGCTGACCTGTCTGCGCTGGATATGTTCTCTGATCGGGCCAAGCTGAGCGATTACAGCAAATCCTACGTTGCGGAAGCGGTCAAGCAGGGTTATATCAACGGCTACACGAACGGTACCTTTAAGCCGCAGGGCACGCTCAGCCGAGGCGAAATCGCCAAAATGCTGTACGGCTATATGGGCACCTCGCTGAATAAGAACGGCAACGTGTATTCGCAGGCTACGCTCAAGAGCGATACCAAAAACGTTACGATTTCCGTACCGTGTACGCTGGCCGATGCGGATATCAAGGGCAATCTGTACATCACCGAGGGCGTTCTGGCGGGCAATGTAACGCTTGAGGATGTCACCGTTGCGGGCGATATCATCGTCAGCGGCGGCAATGTAACGCTGGACGGTGTTTCCGCACTCGAGATGGTCGTCTCCAACCCGACCGGACTGACCCCGCAGGTCATTGCGACCGGCAACACCAACATCGGCACCACCGAGGTAAAAACCTCTGCAACGCTGACCGAGAGCAATCTGGCAGCGACTGCAGGCGGCTTCTCCGATCTTAAAATGAACGGCAGCAGCGTCAGCCTGACGCTGGATGCAGCTGTCTGGGACGTTGCCAATGAGCAGACCGGCACCATCCTGACGACCGGCAGCACCTCCATCAGCACGCTTACCGCGAACGGAAGAACCACTGTCACCGGCGGCGGCTCGGTCCAGAAGGCGGTGCTCAACTCCAACGGCTGTGAGCTGACCATGCAGCCGACCAGCGTTGAGCTGGCGAGCGGCGTCACCGCGAAGATTGCCGGTAAGGACGTTGCGGCATCCACCAGCGTTTCGGTTTCTCCGTCCACGCTGTCCATCGACGTGAATAACAAGGACGCGATCGCGTTCTCCTACGAATTCACCTTCAACGCGGACAAGAACGATCTAACCCGTGTTTCGGTCAACGGCACCAATCTCAAGCAGGGCACGGATTACAACCTGCTGAGCGACAAGAACGGCATTCGCGTGTACAAAACCTATCTGTCCACGCTCAAGGCGGGCACCTACACCGCAGAACTGACCTTTGAGGACGGCTCCAAGGCAGCCATCGGTCTGGCGGTCAGCAACTCGGCGCAGAGCGCAGTCAGCCCGAGCCAGATTACCTTTGATAAGTACGAGCAGTCCGCAAACTATGCCGATCAGACGGTAAACGTCGTTCTTCCGGCGGGCACGCGTCTGGATTCCATCAAAATCGGCAGTACGGTGCTCGAGCGCGGCACGGATTACACCTATAATGCAGCGGGCGGCACGATCCGTCTGCTCAAGGAGACGCTTGCCAAGAAGAGCAAGGGCACTTATACGGTTACATTCGTACCCAATCAGGGTTCGTCCTTTACCTGCTCGCTGAGCGTGGTAGATACCGCGCCGGTGAACGAAGTGATTCCGGGCACGGTTGATTTTGACGCGAACACCTCGTCCGGCGGCTACGCCGATCTGGTGGTAACGCTTAACATGGTAGACGGTGCAGTGCTCAAGAATATCCGCTCGAACGGCAAGACGCTCGAGGAGAACTGGCAGTACAAGATCGAGGGCAGCAAGGTTACGATCAACAAGTCTGCGGTTGCGGAATTCGGCAAGAACGGCGCATCCTACGCGGATTTCGTTTTTGTGATGAGCAAGGGTCAAAGCCCGAAGCTGCGTGTCAACTACGTTACCACTTACGCGCTGACGGCTTCCGTGGTCGATGATCTCGGTCTGCCGATTTCGGGCGCGTCCGTCACCTTCACGCCTTCGGACGCGGAGAGCGGCACGGCAGCGCAGACGCTGACCACCGGCTCGGACGGCACGGCAACCGTTTATGTCAAGCGCGGCTCGTACGTTGTAACGGCAACGCATTCGCGCTTTACCGCGGCGGTTACGCAGACGGTCAAAATCTCTGCAGGCCGCACGGTCAAGCTGACCGGCGAGATTCTCGAGAATGTACAGCTGGTTGTCACCAACGCGTACGGCGCACCGCTGTCCGGTGCGGTTGTCACGGTCGGCGGCAAGAGCATCACCACCGGCACGGACGGCACGGCGTCGTTCAGCCTCAAGCGCGGCAGCTATGTGGCGCAGGTGGCGTGCACCGGCTACTCCGCACAGAGCGTACAGCTTTCCGTAACCGATTCGATTCGTGAGCGCGTACAGCTCAAGTAATTTCTCCAAAATGCAAGCCGCCCGGTTTTCCGGGCGGCTTTTTTGCGCGCTTTTACAGGCGGATGGGGAATAGGGCGCAAGGGCGTCAGAACGGCGCACAGCGTCTTGCGGTTGGGGTGTGATAGGGAATAAGGGCGGCCTCCTGACGGGTGATGGACTGGTACGGTCGGAATGTTCCGTCATCATAGCCGGTTACAATACCGAGTGCCGTTGCCAGACAGACACTCTCGTTCTCGCAGTCGGAAAAGGCCGCTGCTGGAGCCGCGGAGGCATTTGGCTGCACCTTTTGATACAGCTTGACCGCCAGTCTGCAGAAATCCACGCGCGTGATATTTAGCATGGGATAATAGAAAGAAAGCGAAATATCATGTTCCCGAGCGGCTTCCAGTTCCGGCTTGGCCCAGCTGCTTTCCTGCGAAGCGTTAGCCGGAAGCTGGATTTCACCGCCTTTGCCGTCCAGCTGGTAAAGCGCGGTGCCGCGCTTGCCGATGTAGCGGCTGTCCGTCCAGCTGAGCTCGTCGAAGTCGTGCTTGCCGACAAACTGGCCGGTTTTGTCAATCAAACCGTACGTTCCGTTGCCGATTGCTCCTTTTCGGGAACCAATCCACAAAGTACTGCCGGTCTGAATTGGCATCAGGCCATTTGTAAAATGCGGCGTGGATGCAGTACCGCAAGCGCCGTCGATATCATCGCGGATAACCTTCATGTTTTCGTCGAGCAGCACAAGTGTCGGAATATCATACTGCTCGGCAGGCTGCTGTACTGCAGCCGTCAGCGGACGTTTCGCATAGACACCGATGAAGAAACAGTCATCGCCTGCCATGCCGAAATAGGTGCCTTTGACCGGCGTCTGAATCGGTGTGACCGTTCCGCTCGCATCGGCATAATAGAACGAAGAAGCCTGGTTTTCATAACGAGTCGGCAGAAATCTGCCGTCTGACAGCACATCGATTGTTGTATATTCTGCGGGAACGATCATTTTTCCGGTTTTCAAATCGGCAATACCGTACAAGCTGTCGGCAGAAATTTTGTACAGATTTTTTTTCGGCACGAGCGCATACGCTGCTATGCGGGATTGGCCGCTGTCCGCGGAAAGATAATCTGCGGAAGTATCTGCCTGCCACTGCTGCTGCAACTGTGTTAAAGCAGTGCTCGGTATCGATACCGCACCGGCTCCCGCCGCCATGCTGCCCGCGATCAGCGCGGCTGCACATAAATAACGCCATCGTTTCATAAAAAATACCTTCTGCCTGTGAAGTCCTTCGCTTACTATAACCGTTAGACGAGGAAAAGTGTGACAAAGTTCGCTCAAAAAATTTATTTTCATGTCACAGTTGACAGTGCAGAACGGTTAGATTATATATTATATATGGTCTAAAATTCATCTGGCAAGGGGATAGGGAACATGAAAAAACGAATGGTTTTGCTGTCTGCACTCGTGCTGTGCGGCTGTATGCTGATTGGCGCCGGAGCCGCAGATGACGCATCGCAAACGCAGCTTACGCGGCAGGTGATCACGCATTTTCAACAAAGCCCACCAGAAGAGGATACCAGTTCTCCGGGATATCCGACATGGAAAACTTGGCAAATTGACAGCTGAGAGGTTTTTCCGTGTCGACTGATCGAGGAAAAGGACATCTGGGAGCTGATATTTACCCCGAGTGACTATAGCAGTCGATGGATCTGTGCGGTCGATCTGTCCGCCGGAAAGATCATCACACCGCTGTTCAACGGCAGCATGTGGAAAGCTGCGGATGATCAGCTGCTGCTGGAGACCGGCGGCACGTATCAGCTGTGTGACCTGAACGGCAGCTTGACCGATGTATCCATTCCTCATACCGGTCATGTACTGGCAGTCAATGATCAAGGATATGTCCTTTGCCAGTACCCCGTCACCAGAACTGTGCGGACCGATAGCGGCATGATGAATGACACATTTTATCAGTACACGCTGCTGGGACCGAATTTTACCGTCCTGCAGGACGGCATCGACCAGTATTACAACGTTGGTCAGTATGATTACTCTTGTGATAGCGAATTATTTTATAACGGCCTTGTCGCCGTTCGCGTGGGCGCGACTGACTGGTATCTGCCGGACGGCGGACCGTGGCCGCGGCTGTATTTCAACAGTAAATATATGTTCATCGACCGCAGCGGCAAAACGGTGAGCAGCAGCCGCTACGATGAGGTATCACACGAAAATGACCGCTGGTTCGGCTGCCACGGTACGACCGAGTATCTGTTGGACAGCAACGGAAATGAGCGCGAACAGGCGAATTACTGCTATGTTCCCAGCACTTGGGCTGAAAATATAGTCGAACAAGCGGAGAAAGACGGACTCCGACTGTCCTATCATACACCATACCGCCTGAATATCCACCGCGATGAATTCTGCGAACTGGCTTGGCAAACCATTCAGACGGTAAACCCAAACATCAATCTGCCTGAACTGACACAGCCGTTCTCCGACTGCGATGAAGACATAGTGCGTCAGATCGCAGCACTCGGTATTGTCACCGGTTATGAGGACGGCACCTTCCAGCCTACGCGCGAGCTTTCACGGCAGGAGGCGGCGGTTATCCTGCAGCGCCTTTATATGGTGCTGTATGGAAAGATCGAAGCCAGTCCTACGCTCTATGCCGACAACGGGAGTATTGGCGTATGGGCAAAGGATTCTGTCTATGCGATGAGGCAAACCGGTATCATGCAGGGCGTAGGAGCGAATCGATTTGATCCGAAGAATGGCTATACTTGCGAGCAGTCGATCATCACAATGCTGCGCATGACGCAGAAGGCGTAATCAGGGAGGAAAATCATGCGTATTGTGAAAAAATACTGGCTGCCGCTGCTGGCGCTTGTGCTTGCGATTGGACTGGCGGTCTGGCGAATCGGCTATCTGGAGCGGACGAACACGTCGCTCAGCATGGAAATCGGCAGCAGGGAAGCCATGCAGAACGGAGAGCCGATCACGCTGGAGAATCCGGTTGTTCTGTACAAAAATGAGCCATATGTCCCACTTTACGAGGTTGTAGAGCGCCTTGGCGGTACGACAGACGGCAAAACCTACACACTGCACGGTGCTGAGACCGCTGTCTCCGGCGTGGAACAGAATGGTGTACTGTACACGCCGTTTTCGTACCTGTGGGACAGTCATATTCCGCAGATACGGTGGGACAAAAGCCGCAACCGCGTTATCATCACCGAGGCACCGGATGAAATTCCACTGACCCGCCGGTGGCTGTTCTGGCGGCACAAAACCGTGCGCGGACTACGTGTCGGAGACAGCGAAGCACGGTTCCTCGATCTGTACGGCTCGCCGGACGCACGGGACGAAACGATGGTGGACCTGCTGCGTGTTACAATCGAAAACGGCATCGTAACCGAGATTTTCATGGGACGTTATGAGTAAGCAAAAGGACTTCGTCAAAACGAAGTCCTTTTTGATATGGCTGGTTACTTGATGATTTGATACATGCGCTCGATGGTCACAATGGACTGCTCTGCGGTGTAGCCGTCCGTCGGGCAGAACTGATTGTTTTCCTTGCCCTGCATGATGCCGGTCTGGCGCATGGCGTAAACGCTGCCGCGTGCCCAGTCCCCAAGCTGTGCATCATCGGCGTAGGCAGGGTCGGCAATCAACTCGGTCTGGCCGCCGAGTGCTGCGTACAGGCGGTCGAGCATGGTGGCCGCCTCCTGGCGGGAGATGGTCTTGTACGGACGGAAGGTGCCGTCCTCGTAGCCGGTGACAATGCCGAGTGCGGCGGCATTGTTCACGTTCGGGTCGTCCCTGTAATCGGTGAACTTGGTTTCCAGAGCCGGAATCTCCTTGTTGGGATAAATCTTGTTGTACAGGTTCATCGCCAGCATGGTGAAGTTTTCGCGGGTAATGTCCAGCCTGGGATAGGAGAACGACTCGGTGAGACCGTGCTCTCCTGCGGCAGCTACTTCGGTTTTGGCCCAGCTGCTGTACTCCTTGACGTTTGCGGGCAGCAGGGTTTCGCCGCCCTTGCCATCCAGCAGATAAGATTTTGTGCCGCTGCTGCGTGTGCCGATAAAGTGCTGATCGTACCAGAAAATCTGGTTAAAATCGTGCTTGCCGACAAATTTTTCGGTTTTCGGGTTAAACAGACCGTAGGTGCCGTTGCCGTCCGCGCCTGCCTTGCCAACACGTTCCCACTTGGTGCTGCCGGTCTTTGCGATGAAGAAATCGGCGTACCAATCCGGTACCATGTCGATGTCATCGAGGATGATGTTCATGTCTTTGTCGGCCAGAGCAAAGAAGGTGACATCCTCAACCTGTGTGGTTGGACCATCGCCGGAATACGGGTCATATACCGGCTTTTTCGCGTTTTTGAAGAGTACGAACACATTGCTGTTTGGCTCATACGTCGCAAGCTCATAACCGGACGGCAGCTTCATCGGCGTCAGTTTGCCGGTTTCATCGGCGAACCAGTAGTTGGGGTAATGATCAGCGTCGTACTGGCTAACCAGTGTTTCCGTGCCGTCAAGCGCAATGTAATAATCGTACTCCACAGGAACAACCAGCTTGCCGGTTGCTTTGTCCAGAATACCATACTTGTGTGTGCTGTCAGATGTTAGGTTAACCAAATACTGTTTCGCGTTGAGGTTCGAGAGGATAATCTCGCAGTTTTCACCGGAAAAGCCGAGCGTTTTCACCTGACCGTAATCCTTGATCTCCTGCTGTACCGTAGTCATAGCCGATTGCAGCGTATCCTGTGCCGAACTGGGCGGTTCCGCAGCCTGTGCCGAGAACAGCAATGCACCGCTCACCACAACACCGAGTAACGCCTTCTGAAACCGTTTCATATTTTTCCTACTTTTCACTGTTAATGCTTATACTCTCTATCCTGTATATGACAATAACGAATGCCATCGACAGCACGGCCGCTGCTGCGGTGGGGTCATTGTCATATATCAGCTTAGACGTTTGTTCCGTATGGTTTGTTCCGCCTGTTTCAAAATTTTTTTCGGACATCGGACCGGTATGCCAAATGCATAGCCGGAACGCATGGAACGCGTACCGTATGCGCGTTTCTGCACAGGAGAACTGTTATATTTATTGTATAGCTTTTTCTGGAAGGACGCAACAGGAAAGCAGCAGAGGCGGGATTGAAAAATCCTCAAACCGGCGGCGCACATGTTTGACAGACCGAATCCATTCTGGTATAATATTTACACGCCGCCATGGCGGAACTGGTAGACGCAGGGGACTTAAAATCCCCCGGCCTTAAAACCGTGCCGGTTCGATTCCGGCTGGCGGCACCAGAAAGCTCCTGCAATCTTTTGATGGATTGCAGGAGCTTTTGCTGTATTATCGGTATTTTTCTGAACTTTTCAGAGATGTTTGAAAATAGGGAATAACTGTGAAATCAGTCGGTTTGACCGACTTCTCGCAGATTTCTCGCAGGCTTGCACCAAAAATGGTGCTTATTTTGTGCCTATTCGAGAGGTTAGTTAAGGTTTCAGCGCCGTGATTGGAACAACAAAAACACCATCGACACACCGATAGGCGGCATTCGACATACCGCACAGAACGCAGAGCACCGCAAGCGGCTTGCCGCGAGGATCTTCTTTAATCTGACGCTTGATCTTAAGCAGATTTTCTGCGGCGGTATCGATCTGATTTGCACCGAGCTTGATCTCAAAAGCGCACCACTGACCGTCTGCCAGCTCAGTCACTGCATCGATTTTCCTCTACTATTACGTCAATAGTACGTGGTTTATAGTTTAAATGGTTCATTTGACTCACCTCAACATCTTGCTATTATTATATGCTAATCGGTCATATTTTACAATTACAATCGGTCAAATTTTGCAGCATCAACCGATAACATTTTATGGAATGAACGCTCGAGCCATTAAGAACTCGAGCGTTTTCTGTCTGGCAGTGTATCCTGCTGGTTCGCATTATTTTTATCATTTCCAAGCAGATGCTCCATGCAGTTCGATGCCGCGATTTTCGAGGCAGCATCCAGATGCGCATAACGCAGTGTCGTCTGAAAGGTCGCGTGACCGAGATACACTTGAATTTCCTGCAGGGTATAGCCCTCATGCAGCAGCAGCGTTGCACAGGAGTGGCGCAGATCGTGAAAACGGATTTTCTTGAAACCGTGCCGCTCGATAAAGCCGCGAAAACGATCGCTGACCCGCTCGGGGGTGAGCAAACTGCCGTCTGCCAGTGTAAAGATGTATTCATCGTAGGTGTGGTCGTAGCAATCGCCCCAGAGCCTGCGGTTTTCCTCCGTCCATTGCCGACGCTTGAGCAGCAGCTCTCGAATGGTCGGCACAAGTGCGAATGCACGTCGGCTGGATTCGGTTTTCAGTTCGTTTGTCTGCATGACTTCACTTTGGCCGTTGATACGGGTTTCGAGCACTTTATGACGAATATAGATCGTGTTTTGCTCAAAATCAATATCCTGCCAGCGCAGTCCGCATACCTCGCTGCGGCGCAATCCGTAAAACGCTGTTACGCGAACAATATCCTCGATAGAGGAACCCTTGAGTGCCTCAAACAGCTCGTTCAGCTCGCTTGCCGAATAGGTCTGCGCCTGATATGGAACGATCTTAGGTGGAGCAATGCGGCGTACCGGATTATACACCAGAGTGCCGTCCTTGATGGACTCGTTGAACACACTTTTCAGCAGCACGATGTGCTTTTTGATCGTATTCCCGGAGAGGGGCTTAGTGCGCCCCTCCTGCAGGGAATCGAGATAACGCTGAATGAGCGCAGGTGTAACCTGCTGTACGGTGATATTTCGCGAGCGGAAGAACGGGTCTGCGTAGTGCAAGATGTGTTCGTACCCCTCAAGCGTAGACTTGGAGATAGCCGGTGCCTTGCGGAGTTTCCACTGCTGCATCAGGTCGGAGAACAGCATGTCCGGCACCGAGGTGTCGAGGCCCCAGCTCTCCATGCAGTTCTTCTTCTCAGCCAGCTTGCGGAACTTACAGGCACGCTCATTTGCAATCTCCTGCGCCCGACGCTTGTTGTTTGCCAGCGGAAGGCCGGTAGTCTTCCACTTTTCCATCCGTTTTCCGTCCTCTACATAGGACAGGACGGTGTGCCACATCCTGCCCTTTGCACGAATTGTTGCGGAAATATGTTCGATCATGGTGGGGACCCCGGTCGATCAGGCCGGCTGCTGCGAGGAACCCTTCAAAAACTCCTGCAGGAATACCTTGGGTACGCGGTACGAGCGGCCAACCTTGACGGAGCGGATTTCTCCGGCGATCAGCATCTTGCAGATATTCTGACGGGTCGTGTGCAGATACGCTGCAAGCGTTGCAACGGTCAGAACGTCGGGAAGATCGTTAAGAGTAGTGGAATTGGTAATAGCGATTTGGGTTTTCATGATAATAATCTCCTTTTTCTTGCATAATTTGCGCGGCAGCGTTACACTTGATATGGACCCGGTTTCAGTCTGGAAATCGGAATACACAGGTAGCGCTTGCCCTTAATTTTCTTTGTTGACTTCCCGCTGGCATCTACAGACAGCAGGTTGTTCTGACGGAGCAGCGCTGCGACATATTGCTTGCTGAGGTCACTTCGGCGGTACAGCTTTTGCAGATAGTCGGTCAGCACAGAAAGCCTCACGCAAAGGCAGCCGTTATACTGGAATACGTAGAATTTGCGTTGATGTACTCCGCTTACGATTGCCTCCTGAAGGGTTTTCGGGCGGTTCTCGATGCGGCGCAGCTCCTCGGTGATGTTGTGCCAGACCTCAGTCAATGAGTACGCCGTTGCTTGAACGAACTTGCATTTTGCAACTGATGGGATTGCACCGACTTCCTCTGCATAGTCAATGAACCGACAAAGCAGCCAGTACAGCTCGAACAACGACGTCTTCACGCGCTCGTTCGGTGCGCTTTTCACAGCGGCAAGCTGCGACTCCATCTCGCACTTAATGCGAGAACGGAATTCCTCATAGCGTTCTCCAAACCATGAAAGAAATCCTTGCATTGCCGTAGCCGCGGTATGACGAAGCGCCTCCAAATCGACCGGATTACTTGAATCGGCTAGTTTCTCATGAATTCGCACGATCATGCACCGCGTTACGTCCGAGGATGCCTCCATCGGGATTTCGCCCGTGACGACCAGTCCAGCAGCACAACTAACCGAAATATTCTTAGAACCTCGGGTTTTGGTGCGCTTGGTTTCGTTCGCTGCAAACCGCAGTAATGCGGCCGCGCTCGCAAGACGCTCGCGCTGCTTTGCCTTATTGGTGCCGATGTAAATGTCATCCAGTAACACCGAACGATCGCGTGTGGTCATCAACGCACGCTCCATCGCAGACATTGTGCTGCCAGCGTCGTAGACATCAGCCATGCACCCGCCCGCATCGTCGAACAGCTGGCAAAGCGCTTTGGCTGTTGCTGTCTTGCCGAAACCTTGCGTTGCAATCAAGTATAGAATGCAAGCTGTCGACAAGCCGCTGTCCCGCAGGAATGAACGGCAAACCGAGAACAACGTATACGCCCACACCGGCAGGTATACATTGAGATGCGGCAAAAACGTCTCGAGCAGCTGTTTGACTGCGGTTTCTGCTGACATCGTTGGATCGACAGCCAGATGGTAACTCGAGGTTTCCTTAGCGATTAGATACGGTGGTGAACCGTCTACTGGTGGTTCAGCCAGCCGGTTTGCTGGTGCCGGATCAGGGAAGTAGCGGTGCTGTCCATCAATCTGCTGCCAGCCGGTTTGGTTAAAGTATTGACCGCGTGGAAGGTCGCTTTGTGCCAACTGCATTCGCAGGTAGGTTGCAACGAGATTTTTAGTACTCCGACCTCTTGCATCGCGCAAAATGCATCCGACAATTAACTTTTCAAGGTTCAACTGGTCCAGCTGCTCCGCAGGCCAGACAATAGTCTGCGTCGGTGCACCTTCTCGCGTTACCTCGAGGAGCAGCCGGAGCGGCTCCTCGAGGTCGGCAGAATACAGTCCGCGGATTCGCGGGACAAAGTTGGCGATGACTTCGCCATCGTTCAGCAAGCTATTACCTGCAATAGCGAAATTCATCAACGGTCGCCTCCCGGCAACAATTTGAGACCGTCAGCAGCCAGCTTGTCGTTAAACGAGCCGCGCTTGACGCCCACCGACAGGGCGATCATCTTGCGCAGCATGTCGTTCTCGGCGGAAAGATAGCCGCAACGGTAGTTTGCGAGGGCAATCTGGCGCTCCGTCGCGCGCTTGCGTGCACGCTTGGCTGCCTTCTTGCGAGCCTTTTTGCCCTTCTTGCCCTTGCGAGGCTCGTCCTCGAAGGGGAAGCCAGACGGAAAGGAGGGACCAAAAGAGGCAGGTTCGGTGAGAACGTCCTCAGCGCCTGCGGCGTCAGGGGGGAATGCGTTCCGGAGGGTAGCAGTCTCAATCATAGTAACATTTTCCTTTCAAATAACGGTGGGCGCGCCCTGGGTGATTAGCTTACTTGTGACCACACATTTATAATACCGTACAATTTTTACGATGTAAATTCGCATATAACCCAATATATTCATATAATCATAATCAAAACTGGATTAATCCATTTAGGGAGGACTGGAATATGTCGCTAAATTTTATAACTCAACTAATAGCCGATGAGCCCATTTCTCCAGTTCCAAACACTTTTGAAGCACGTCTGGGGCGGGTTGACGAAGTACCACCGTATACGCCGATAGCATCAGATAAATCAAAAACCGCGATGTGGGACTCGTGGCAAGCCTTCCACGAGGGCATGCCATACACGCAGTTTCGGCAATTTTACAGTAAGGAACAATTATGCGATGACATACTTGAACTTCCTGTAACACGCGAACAATTCATTCAAGTAATCAGCGACCGTGCCTTCTTGTTTCCCGAATACTCCAGCCATTTGGCTCCGCCAGAGTATCCTACTTTGATTGCGGCATACTTCAATGTACATGAAGCTGTCCAGCTATTTGGTCAAGAGAAAACAGAATTCATTCAAGAGCACGGCTTTATGCCCACCAACGAATTATGGAATGAATGGCGCTTGGAAACGCAGCATGAGAAAGCACTCCAAGAAGCAATCGAACGTCGGAAAACTTATACAGCACGAGGACATCAGCTCCCTTTGCAGGAAACCCTTGAAGTATCCAACAACCCTTTTCAAGTCGAGCAAGTGACCGAATTAGAGAAAAAGCTTGGACGGCTATTTGTCGCATATCTTAATGCATGTATAGATATGGCATATTGTCATGATTACAAATTATATACTCAAGAGGCTTATCAAAACGCAATACCATGGATTCATGCAATTATAGCAAACAATTCAAATACAAATGTAGCTGATAACGCAGCTCTGTGGATTTGGGTTTTGTTCACTGCTTTCACTACTAAGCTTGCCAGTGGTAAATTGAAGAAACTTGTATTCAGACTTGCCCCTTCAAAGCAAATGAGAAAAGATGATTCTCCAGCTCGACAGCAAGGCACACAATCCATGAGAACAAAATGTAATATTATCCTCTTCGATCACCTCTTAGATTTGCTTCCTACCGATGATCCCGAGTATACTAAATTTCAGTTCTATGCATTGACGCAATACAATCGTTTTCCTCATTATAAGACAATCCCAGCTAAGCCATACGACTTTAGTGTCATTGAAAAACCCATGGATTGTGTCGATCAGTTAGGTGGGCTGATAAACTACCATATTGACCATTGCCTGATGAATACACCCGCTTGGCTTACTCTGGCCGTTCCAAGTCTTGCTCCTAAGCCCCTTATGAATTCGCTTACCGCATTGCTGCTTCACGATGCCACAATTATGCCTACTAAATATCGTTTGACAGATTGCCTAAGAATCTTAATGGATGACAAAGGCAATGCCGAAACATATATCACCGCTTATGTGCACTGTAGCACAAATCCCGAACAGAAAACCAACCTATTGGATCGTATGATTGCCGAAAACAATCTGCACTTTAATGCCTCCCACGTTTTCGCTGATGGTGACACATTGAATGATCCGAATATCCGTCAATGTGAACGCTTCGTAGTCGAGTATTTTCTCAAGGAATCTGTGTTTGGACGCTACCGATCCAACCTGCGTGAAAAAGCCAAAAGCCTTTTCCCTGCTGAATGGTTTCTCTCAGAGCACGTATTCAGTGAATAAAATTGGTGGGAACAGTGGGAGTTCCCACGTTTCCCACCAATATTTCATGAGTGTTGATTGCATCTTCGGTAAAATGTGTTCGCCTTCAGTCCGGTCTGCCGCATGGCTTCCGCGGCGGTAATCTCTCCTGCCCGCCAACGAGCTACCACCCGCTCGAAGTTGTCCGGCAGAGGCATCGGCTTACGGCCGGTGTACTTGCCCT
>OLVP01000357.1_pt1 | contig 39928 bp, 34 predicted proteins | sample 1673281 | NCBI WGS metagenome assembly OLVP01 (sample SAMEA3178940, study PRJEB25190) | human gut metagenome | biome: human gut; feature: human-associated habitat; material: faeces | place: Austria | collected 2013
ATCAACAGCTTATTTAGTATATCAAAACCAGAAGCGTTTGTCAAGAACTTTTTTCAAATTCTTTTTTGAAGAATCAAGCCGTTCTAAACCAAACTTTTCGGTTTTGCGCCTGTCTCTCAGAGACAGCTTTAATAGAATACCAAATCCGAGATCATTTGTCAAATACTTTTTTCGTTTTTTGCAAAAAAATTTTGCTGCAAACAAAAAACGACGACTCACGCCGTCGTTTTCTCTTTCTCCCGATGTTCGGACAAAATCAGACCGCCGAGCGCCAAAACCGTGCCCAGCCACATGATCGGCGTCATGGTTTCGTGCAGAATCAACGCTGAGCTTACTATTGTAATAACCGGCGTTGCATCAATGTACACGCTGGTTTTCACCGGACCGAGCAGGAAAACCGCGCGATTCCACGTCACAAAGCACGTTGCAGACGCACAAAGGCCCAGAAACAGCAGATTTGCCAGATGAACCGGCTGCGTCCACACGCTCAAACCGGATGGAAACCCTTCAATCACCGCAGGAACGAGCAAAAACAGCAAACCGTATCCAAAAATGCGGCAGGTAAGCGGAATGGTACGGTAGCCCATGTGGCCAAGCTGGCGCACGAGCACCGAGTACACACCCCAGACCAGAGCCGCGCCTACGCCGAGCAATGCGCCAATCGGGCTGAAATGCAGCTCACTGACGCCCGCGAGCGACACGAGCGCGACACCCGCCATCGCACAAACAAAGCCGAAAAAGAACCATTTGCTAAGTTTTTCGTGCAGCACGACCGCTGCGATCAGCGCGGTAAACAGCGGCGCTGCCGCTACGATAACACCGACCAGCGACGCGGAAATGTACGTCAGCGCAATATTTTCCATCAAAAAGTACAGCGTAACGCCCGAAAGACCGGCCAGTGCAAACAATCCCTCATGCCACCGTTTCTGCGGGCGCATGAGGCCCTTTCCCACGATGAGCAGCGCCAGAAAGCCGAGCGCGAACCGCGCCACCATAATCTCCAGCGGCGTGAACGCGCGCAGCAGCACCTTGGTGGAGACAAATGTCGTGCCCCAGACAAACACGCTGAACGCGCCGAACAAATGCCCCTGTATTCTGTGATTTTCCTGCATGATATTCTCCTTGTCAGCGAAAACAGGCGGTTACGGCTTGACCCAGTTCTCCTGTCCTGCGAATGCGTTATACGGTGTCGGATTGAAATGATTGATCAGACCGCTTCTGAGCACAACCTGCTGCCGCTCAAATGCCAGCGGAATGAGCGGCATTTCGTTCAGAAATGTCGTGTACAGACCCTCCGTATTCTCGCCGCTGCGGTACGCCGTGATGGCATTGCTCATGTCCTCACTCGAGTACGATCCATAGTTCAGTCCGCCCTGCGGAGACAGCAGCGGGCGCAGATCGAAGTCCGGCGTCAGCTGGGTTTCGCCGTAGTACGCGTCGAACGATCCGCTCTGCAGCATGGAAACATAGGTATCATACGGCTCCTCATCCACCGTGACATTGACGCCGTTCAGCGAATTCCACGAAGCCGCGACCTGTTTCGCCGCCGCTACCTTAAACGCGTTGTCCGAGTTGACGAGCAGGCGGAACGAAAGCTGCACGGTCGCCGCATCCGTCACTATCGTATCGGTTACTGCGGTATCGGTCGAGCCGGAACCGTCCGTAGAATCGGTCGAATCGCCGGAGTCCGTATTTTCATTGTCCAAAAGCACAACTTTCCCGTCCGAAACCGTCGAATCGGTCCGTTTTTTCGGCGTGCGCACGGTCAGAAAATCCACCTTGTAATCGGTATCGCTTGCCCGGCCGCTCGTATAATAGATAAAGTCGCCGTCCTCGTCGTAGTAGCCGTCCTCCTCGGAAGAGTCCGAAGAAGTGTCCGAATCATCATCGGAATTGTCCGTAGAATCCGAATCTCCGTCCGAAGAATCGGTATTGCCGCCGCTGCCGCCTGCCGAAGCCGCACCCTCCTGTGCCGCCTCGCGCAGCAGCTGTGCCGCAGTCATCAAATCCGCCGACAGGCTGTACGACACGCCGGTGTCCGCCGGCTGCGGATTGATCGGCAGCACCGCCGGATCGGCATAATCCTGCAGTTGGGTTGCACACAGACCCTGACGGCTGATCGCCATAGAAAGCGCCTGCCGCACTTTTGCATTCGTGAACTGGCTGTTATTGTAATTCAAACCGATATAATGCAGCATAGCACTGCTCACCGGAACGGTATCGACCTCGCCGGTGAATGCGATATTCTGGTCGTCCGGCGCAATACGGGCGCTGCGCATGATGGATACATCGCCGGTGCGGAAGCTGGTGTCTGCCGCATCCGCGCGCGTCATTTTGACCAGCGTAATGTGCCGAATGGTGCCGAGAAAGCCGCCGTGCCAGTTCTCGTTGGCCTCCAGCGTCCATGCGGCGCCGTTCTGAACCGGCTTGTACGGTCCGGTGCCCTCGGCGAACTCTCCTTCGTCAGTCGTACCCGCCCGATAGATCGGAATATCCAGCAGTTTCGGGAAGTTGACATTCGGCGACGCAAGCGTAATGCGGACCATGCGCTTTGTCACCGCTTCGATTGAGGCAACCTCGGTCAGTCGGTTGTGGTACGGCGAACTTTCGTTTTCCAGCACAGTCTTGAGACTTTCGGCAACATCACTTGCCGTCAGCTCCGTACCCGACCAGAACTTGATGCCCTTTTTTATCGTAAAGCTGAACGTGGTTCCATCGCTCGTATAGTCCTCGCACAGCTCGTTTTCGAGTGTAAAATCTTTTTTTATCTCAAAAAGGCCCTCGTAAAGCGCCTCACGCAGCATGCTGTTGACCTCGGTGCCGTCCATGACCGGATTGAGCGTTGTGCCCGAGCGATACCACGCCAGACCGAAATACGCGTCCGACACATCCACGTTGTCTACCGGTGCGCCGTCGCCGTCGTTTCCCTGTCCAAATGGGAACGTGCAGCCGCTGAGCACGACCAAAGCCGCCATTGTCAGCGCCAGCGCACGTTTTTTCCAACTTTTCATTGTATTGATCCTTTCGCTTACAGACAGATCATGCCGCCCTGCACGCCGCGCACGCCGTGCGTTACGCGGTGCGACCAGAACTCATCCGAATGACACATGGTGCAGATGCCGCTGTCGATCACATTTTCCGCCGAAAGTCCGGCATCCTGCAGCAGCTTTACGCCAATGCCCTGCAGGTCCACATGGAATTTCGGACCTTTCTCCATGATGAACGGATGCACCTGTGCACCGAGCAGCTCTTCCATCGCTTCCGGCACATCCGCATCAGTCTCGAAGCACTCCTGCCGGATGGACGGACCGAGCACGGCGATCAGGCTTTCACGTTTTGTGCCGAGCTGCTCTGCCATCACATCAACGGTTTTGGGCAGAATGCCTGCCGCCATGCCGCGCCAGCCGGAATGACACACGCCTGCGGTATGCGTCGCCGGATCATATAATAAGGTGACAACGCAGTCCGCGTAAAAGCCGATGATGGGCGTGTCCGCGAGTGCGGTCACGATCGCGTCCGACTGCCATTCCATCGGGCGGTGCAGACCCATGCCGACCTGGTCCTCGGTCACGACCGACACCTGCGTGTCGTGGATCTGCTTGGTGAGCGTCATGCGCGTCTCATCCACGCCGAGCGCCTCGCCCAGCAGGCGATAGTTTTCGCGCACATTCTCCAACTCGTCACCGCGGTTGAAGCCTAAATTCAGGCTTTCGCACGCGCCTGTGCTCACACCGCCAAATTTAGTGGTGAAGGCATGCCGCACCGGAATCCGTCGGCAGGTATAATATACGAAAGAACCGCGCTGTACGCGGCACATAGACTCGTTCATAGTCGTTCCTCCTCGTCTCTTCCATGAGGGAATACAGAATTATTATAGCAAATCGCCCTGCTGTTCACAAGAGCGCACACCGGCCGTTTTCAAAAAACACCAAAAACCGCGTATGTCAGCTTGTCTTTTTCTTGACAGTTTGACGAATAGGCTTTACAATTAAACATAGTATAATACCTGCTGTAACAGAGCCGGTGCCAATGGTGAGCACGGCTTTTTTCAAAGGCATTATCATGAACCGCCAATTCCGATGCGGATTGACGGAACCGCATTTTTCTTTTGACAGCGCAAAACCCTGATTTTTTCGAGCGAATCTTCGCTTTTTCGGCGTATTCTGCCTTTATTCTTCGTGCAGTGCTCATGCGTGCTGCGCGTGTTTCACCGTGGAATCAGCTTGTTTTCTGCCGAACTGCCGCTCTATTGAGAAACAGCACCGCAGATCTGCGGTTTTGTCTTGGTTTTGTGCCGTCTCCCAAAATTCGTAAATAGGAGGACACACCAACAGACATGAGCAACATCATCATACCGATCATCACCGGTATCGTGTGTCTCGCAGTAGGCGTAATCATCGGATTCCTGTATCGCAAGAGCGTTGCGGAAAAAGAGATCGGCTCTGCCGAGACCGAGGCCACCCGCATCATCAACGAAGCGATCAAGGCCGGCGAGACCAAAAAACGCGAATCCATACTCGAGGCAAAGGACGAAATCCACAAGCAGCGCGTCGAAGCCGACCGCGAGCTGAAGGAACGCCGCAATGAGACCCAGCAGCTTGAGCGCCGCCTGATTCAGCGCGAGGAAGCACTGGACAAGAAGAGCGACATGCTCGACCGCAAAAATGATGACCTTAACCGCCAGCTGAACGCAAGCCAGAAGGAAAAGGAAGAACTCGAGCGCATCAAGCTCGAGCAGGTAGAAAAGCTCGAGCAGATCGCCAGCATGACCCGTGACGAAGCACGCGAGATGCTCGTTCAGTCCATTGAAAACGAAGCGACCCACGATGCAGCCGTCAAGCTGCGCGAGATCAATCAGCGTCTGAAGGACGAGAGCGAGCAGACCGCCCGCGAGATTATCTCGACCGCAATTCAGCGCTGTGCCGCCGATCAGGTATCCGAGGCGACCGTTTCGGTCGTTCCGCTGCCGAACGACGAGATGAAGGGCCGCATTATCGGCCGAGAGGGCCGTAACATCCGCACGCTGGAAACCCTTACCGGCGTAGACCTCATCATCGACGATACGCCCGAGGCCATCACCCTGTCCTCGTTCGATCCGGTTCGCCGTGAAATCGCACGTCTGGCCCTCGAAAAGCTGATCGTTGACGGTCGTATTCATCCGGCTCGCATTGAGGAAATGGTTGACAAGGCTCGCCGTGAGGTTGAGCAGATCATCAAGAGCGAAGGCGAGCGTGCTACCTTCGAGACCGGCATCCACGGCATTCATCCGGAGCTGGTCAAGATTCTCGGCCGCCTGCGCTACCGCACCAGTTACGGTCAGAACGTCCTGCAGCACTCCATCGAGGTGGCACACATTGCCGGCATGATGGCCAGCGAACTCGGCCTCGATCCGGTTCCGGCACGCCGTGCAGGTCTGCTGCATGATATCGGCAAGGCCATCGACCACGAGGTTGAAGGCAGCCACGTTCAGATTGGCGTAGACCTTGCCAAGAAGTACAAGGAATCCCAGCCGATCATCCATGCCATCGAGGCACACCACGGCGATGTAGAGGCTAAGACCATCGTAGCATGTCTGGTTCAGGCAGCCGATGCCATCTCCGCTGCACGTCCGGGCGCTCGCCGCGAGAACCTGGAGAACTATATCAAGCGTCTGGAGAAGCTCGAGAGCATCGCCAACGAGACGCCCGGTGTTTCCGGTTCGTTTGCCATTCAGGCAGGCCGCGAGATTCGCATTATCGTCAATCCGGAGAAGGTTTCGGACGACAAGATGGTGCTTCTCGCCCGCGAAATCGCCAAGAAGATCGAGAACGAGCTGGATTATCCCGGCCAGATCAAGGTCAACATGGTACGCGAAACGCGTGCGATCGATTACGCAAAGTAAGCAAAATCATACCCCGCAAGAGAATCTCTTGCGGGGTATTTTTATGCCCTTTTTCAGCTTTTAATCTTTATTGCAGACGATGAACCGCACGCCGCCCTTTATATTTTCCGCCTTGCATGTCAGGCCGTGCAGAGCGAGTATTTTCTGCAGAATGGCCAGTCCCAGTCCGTGTCCGCCTGCGCGGTCGCGCGCCTTATCGCCGCGATAGAACATCTCGAACAGGCGCGGCAGCTCGTCCTCCGGAATGGGCTCACAGTCGTTCTCGACGGTCAGCAGATGATTGCGGCTGTTCGTCAGCCGAACGGACACGCGCCCGTTTTCCGGCGAATACTTGGCGGCATTCTCGAGCAGGCAGCCGACGGCACGCCGCAGCAGCGTTTCGTCGCCGCGGATACGCACGCCGTCCGCAATATCGGCGGTCAGGCGGCGTTTCTCAAACAATGGCGCGTATTCGGTCAGCATATCACGCACAAGTGCGGTCAGATTGAGCGTTTTGCGGTTTTTCAGCTCATCCGTGCGGTCCAGACGGGTGTAATCCAGCATTTCGCGCACCAGACCGTTCATACGGTCGGTTTCCTGCTCGATAGCGGCAAGATACCGCGCGTTTTCCTCCGGCGAAATGTCCTGCGCGATGGCCTCGGCGTACCCGCCGATGAGCGCAAGCGGCGTTTTCAGGTCGTGGCTTGCCGCCGACACGAACTGCTGTCGTTTGTCCTCGAGGTCGCGTTCGCTGTCCCAGCGGGCGTGCAGCGTGGACGCCATTTCGCTCAGCGCACGGTTGAGTTCACCGATTTCGTCTCCGCGCTTGAGGTCGGGTTGGAACTCGTCGAATGCAAGGTTTGCAACCAGATTTGCTTCTCGCGCCGTGTCAATCAGTGGGTCAGCGACCATGCGGCGCACGATTTTATAGAAAATAAACAGGAAAATCAGATACAATGCAATCGTGATGAACGGTATACCCCCAAAGAGATCCTCATATGCAGCTTCCTTGTCAATCGGCGCAGTGGCCATGACCATTCCATGTCCATATCCGATCGTGCTGGACAGAGACGAAAAGATAGTAAAATATCCCCCTGTATGATCCTCTTTCACATTTTCTCCGTTTATGCACCGCAGTTCGGTTTCCAGATACTCTTTTTCCGCAAAGTATACTTCCATATCCGAATCCTTGTCAAAGCACCACTGCGGCATTTCTTCCCATTGACCGACCTCTTCAACCGGTGTCTGTGCCGTCCATTCATAATCATACGCACCTACGCAGATTCGGTTTGGAATATATATCGTATGACCATTGTTTTCGATTTTTTTGCCATATATCATTGCAATGTATCCCACGTCATCTGAAAAGCCTTTTTTCGGCCCGTATACCTCGCGCATCTCACGAATATCCTGCTCGGCAAAATTGCTGATGTCAATATCGGTATTCTTACCATACAGCAGCAGCGGTGAACGCATCGTGACCCGGTTTTCCTGTCCATCATAATACTGCACGACATACGCTTTTTCACTATCCCAGATGGAATATGCCAAATCAAAACGCATTTTATCGTATTCCGGCGTATTGGCCGACGGCATATCATCAGGGTCATACCCTTTTTCTACCAACGCGTGTTCAACACGCCAGCAAATATCGTTAACTTCCATACCTGCCCTGTACGCTGCGACAACCTGTGCGTTTTCAATCAATTTGAATGTCCACAGTCCAACAAACACCGCCAGAATCACCGCCACAACCGCGGTCAGCCTTGCCGCGATGCCGATTTTGTGAATCCGCTTTGTCATGTCGATCCCCCCAATCGGTAGCCCTTGCCGTACACCGCACGGATATGCTGCGAGGCTGTTCCAAGCGCTTTACGCAGACTGGCAATGTGCCGGTCGATCATGCGCTCGTCCCCGTCGAAATCCGTGCCCCATACCCGCTCGATGAGCAGGTCGCGCGACACCGTGCGTCCCTGTTCGCGCAGCAGCAGCTCGAGTATCTTCGCCTCCTTGGGACGCAGATTTACCGGGTTGCCGTCCACCGTTACCACACCCGAGGCCGTATCCATCAGGATATTCGCGTATCCGAGCTCACTCGCGCCCAGCCGCAGCCCGCGGGCCCGCCGCATGAGCGCCTGTGCCTTTGCCACCAGCACCGGAAACGAAAACGGCTTGGTGATATAATCGTCCGCGTCCGCGCGGAACCCTGCCAGCGTGTCGCCCTCCTGCCCAAGTGCTGTGACGAAAATGACCGGAACGTCGCTCTCCTGCCGCACCGCTTCGCAGACCTCCAGCCCGTTCAGATGCGGCATCATCACATTCAGCACCAGCAGGTCGAACGGCTGCGCTTGTGCCAGCACGAGCGCCTGTTCGCCGTCATACGCCGGTGTTACCGTCACGCCTGCTGCCCGAAAGAAATCCTGCATCAGCGCGGATAACGCCTTGTCGTCCTCTGCTAAAAGAATGTGTCCTGCCATGGGAATGCCCCCTCTCTATCTGTCATTGGTCTATCCTTTTCCTGTATTTAGTATAGCATAGAATTGTCCATTCTTTATCCAATGAAAAAGCCTTTCCGAAATTTTTTCGGAAAGGCTTTTGTATAAGTTCGATTTAGACGGCTTCTTTACGCCTGCGGCGGGATACAGCCCACGCCGTCCAGAATAAAGTGCGGACGGTATGCGTAGTTCTCCACATCCTGACGGGAAGTGCAGCCGGAGAGCACCAGAACGGTGTCCAGACCAGTTTCGATGCCGGCAACGATGTCGGTGTCCATGCGATCGCCGATCATGGCCGCCTCGTGCGAATGCACGCCCAGCAGGCGCAGACCGGTACGCATCATCAGCGGGTTCGGCTTGCCGACATAGTATGCGGTCTTGCCGGTGGCCAGCTCAATCGGAGAAACCAGTGCGCGGCATGCCGGAATGATGCCCTGCTCGGACGGGCCGGTCAGGTCGGAGTTGGTCGCAATCAGGCGCGCGCCCTTGTTGATCAGATCAACGGCCTTGAGGATGGTCTGATAGTTGTAGGTGTTGGTTTCACCCGCGATAACATAATCCGGGTCAACATCGTTCATCACGATGCCCGCCTCGTACAGCGCACCGACCAGACCGGGCGCACCGATAACATACGCAGATGCGTGCGGCTTCTGGCTGGCGATGAACTTCGCGGTAGCCAGCGCAGAAGTGTAGAAATGCTCCTCACCGATCTCCAGACCCATACGGGCCAGCTTCTGCTGAAGCTCGAGCGGCGAACGCTCGGAGGAGTTGGTCAGGAAAAGGAAGCTCTTGTTTTCACGCTGCAGCCAGTCTACAAATTCAGGTACACCGGGCAGCAGACGGTTGCCGTGATATATCACACCGTCCATATCGCAAATGAAGCCCTTCTTGTCGCGAAGCAGCTCTAATTCTTCGTTCATTGTGCTGATCTCCTTTCGGTAGGCGACCCATGCTGAAACAGCATAGCCGGAAATCTTTTTGTCCATTCTTATTATGCGTAAAATTTCAGCCAACGTCAAGAGCCAACCGAGGAAAAAATGTTAAATCCTCGTAAAGAGCTGAAAAGAGAGTGGAGAGTGGAGAGTGAAGATTTTCTTCTCCGGGCGCATACCAAGGGACACAGGCGGCTCCTCCGGGTCATTTTTAACAAACACCAAAAAGGACCCGGAATCGATAATTCCGAGTCCTTTTTGGTGCAATAGCCCTTACAGGCGCAAGCCTTTTACGGCTCGAGGCGGTTCATATCACGCGGGAACATGGATGCCTCGCGGATGTTGTTCAGCCCCAGGAGCTGCATGGTCAGTCGCTCCAGACCAATGCCCAGACCGCCGTGCGGCGGCATACCGTACTTGTGCAGCATGGTGAAGGACTCAAACAGCTCGGCGTTCATCTTGCGGGCCGCCAGCTTGTCCATCTGCTCCTGATAATCGTGGATACGCTGACCGCCGGTGGTGATCTCCAGGCCGCGGAACAGCAGGTCGAACGACAGCGCCAGCTTCGGGTCCTCCGGATCGTCCTTCGCGTAGAACGGGCGCTTTGCGGACGGGAAGTGGGTTACGAATACGAAATCGGAATCGTGCTCCTCCTTTGCCCACTGGCACAGCAGCACTTCTTCGTCCGGGTTGAGGTCGTAACGGTTCTTGGACTTATGACCGAACTTCTCCTCCATGATCTGCTTGGCCTCGTGGAAGCGGATAGTCGGGATTTCCTTGATCTCCGGAACCTCGGCGTTCAGCATAGCGAGTTCCTCAGCGCAGTGCTCCTTAACGTAAGCCATAACGGACTTCAGCATGCCGGTCTCCATTGCCATTACATCGTACATGGAATCAATGTAGGCCATCTCGAAGTCCAGACCCATATACTCGTTCAGATGGCGGGAGGTATTGTGACGCTCTGCACGGTAAACCGAGCCGATCTCGTATACACGGCCGAATGCACCGGCGAGGTACTGCTTGTGGAACTGCGGTGACTGTGCCAGATAAGCCGGAGTGCCAAAGTAATCCAGCTTGAACAGGTTGGCGCCGCCCTCAGCGCCTGCAACTACGATCTTCGGGGTGTGGATGTGGGTGAAGCCCTGCGACTGCATATACTGTGCAAAGCCGTCAGCGATCGCACCCTGTACGCGGAAGATCGCCTGCTTGCGCGGATGACGCAGCGTGATCGGACGCAGCGGCAGATCAACATCGAGGGACAGACCCATATACTTCTTGCCGAGCGGTACCGGCAGCTGGTCGTACGGCTTGCCGAGGATGGACAGTGCGCTCAGAACGACCTCAACGCCGTGCTCTGCACGCGGCTCCTCACGAACGGTACCGGTAACCTCGAGTACCATTGCGTCCTTAATGTCCGAACGCTTGATGCCGCCGATCTCGTCACCCTGGAAGGTGCACTGGATCAAACCACGCTCAACGCGCATTACAACAAAAGAAAAGTCAGACATATCGCGTACACGGTGAACCGTGCCGCGGAACGTGACCTCGCTGCCGACTGCTTCGCAGACGCGCTTTACGGTATCAACGTACTGACCCGCTTCATGAATCATTTCCATAATATTACGCCTCTCTGTTTACAATTTTCAGATAGAGTTATTGTAGCATGGATTTAATGCCGTGACAAGGTTTTACCAGTGAAATCCACGCTGTTTTGACAATTTTTCTTATCGTTTCAGCCTGCGGAGCACCGCCTGTACCTCCTCGCGGCCCTCACCGCTGACGATAATGCACACCGCATAAACGCCTGCACCGACCACGACAGCCGCGCCAAGGCGAATGAGATTGCCGACCGGCAGCAGCGTGCACGCAAAGGCCGCCGCGCCGCACAGCAGCGCCGAAACGATGATGCGCACCAGACTGATCGGTGCCACACGGAACAGGAATCGGCTGCGCACGCGCACACAGGTAATGATAAAGTAGGACGCAAATGCGACCACCGAACCGAGCGCACCGCCCGTAAATCCGAGGGTTTTGAGCAGAATGACACTCGAAACCACCTTGATAACTGCTGCGATCGCGCTGTTCTGCAGAACGTGTACGGTGGACTGCTCCAGCTCATACGCCTTGTTGGCGTACTCGGTCAGGCCCATAAACAGCATGGCAAGCGCAGTATACGCAATGACCGGCGCACCGGCGGCATACTTCGCGGGGAACAGAAACCGGCTGAGCGGCAGCGCCACCGCAGTCAGACCCGCAACAGCAGGCACAGCGATCAGCAGATACAGCCGCACGCCCTGATCGAGCAGCGGCTTTGCCGCGGCTTTGCCGCCCTCACGCCAGCCGCGCAGCACGGCAGGATACACGCCGCGCATAATACCGACCGAGATCATCGTGAACAGACCGCTCGCAATCGAGTTGTTATTCGAGTAGTATGCGTACAGAATGTTGCCGTAAAAACCGACAACGAGGTATTTGTCGATCTGGTTGAGCAGCGCCACCGAGATGGAAACACCCATCAGCGGTACGCCGTATTTGAGGAACCTGTTCAGCAGCAGCTTGGAGAAATACTTCAGCCGCACAACAACCGGCAGGCTGAGCGCAAACACCGCACCGATGGCAGCTACACCGTCCGCAATGGTATTGGCAAAGATAGCCGGGAACGGCGACGGATAATTCGACTTGCCGCCGACAAGCGCGAATGCAACCGCGAGCTTGAGCACCGCCGAGGTCAGCGACCACAGGATGGATGCTTTGACGCGGCCGAGCTGAATCAGCGCCGCATTGAGCACCTGAAATGCCGTGTAGGTGCAGAACATCAGCGCACCGCCCAGATAAACCGGACTTTGCGTCACAGCTGCCGTAATGCAGCAGCCGATGGCAACGAGCACGCACAATCCCACATAGATGGTAGAAACCGTGGAGAACAGGCCGCGTCCTTCATCGGCGCGGTACTCCTCACCGACATAGCGGGTGGCGGAATTCGCCATCCAGCCCGCAAGGATGAGGTACAGCAGCTGTATCGTGGTGTTGGTCAGGTTGAATGCACTGACCGCACCCTCCACAAAGATGTGGGAATACAGCGAGGAACACCCGATGACGAGCAGTCCCTCGACCACCTTGGCCGGCAGGAACAGCATCGCATCGTGCGTCATGGTATTTTTAGAGGACAAAAGAAAAACCCTCGCTTTCCGTCAGATAGATAGGCAAGACCGCATAATTGAACAAAAGCGCAAAATTTCCGTAAAGCGCCGCGGCAGCGCGACCGGAGCCTGCGCAAGGAGCCGCAGCTTCAATTGTGCGGTGTTGCCTTAAGTATACCATGAAAGCGGTGGAAACACAAACTTCGTTCGCCGAAAAATCGCCGAAAAAGCCGCGTTTTCCTGTCTCACGGTTTTGCAATCCCCCTGTTTTCATGGTATACTGATTATACTTGTCAAGTGGAGGTATTTGACTTTGCGAATCATGCATGTAATGGGCGGCGGCGATGTAGGCGGCGCCAAGACCCAGATTATGAATACTGTAACCGGACTCAACCGCAATAACGATGTGATGCTCATCTCGTTCCGCGCAGGTCCGTTTGCGGATGAAGCGCGCGAGCGCGGCATTGATGTGCGCGTGATCGAGCGGCACAATCCGTTCCGCGCGGCACGGACCATGCGCGACCTGGTAGATGCGTTCAAGCCCGACATTATTCACTGCCACGGCGGCCGTGCCAACCTGATGGGAGCCATGGTGCGCCGCAGCCGTCAGGTGCCGATCGTCACGACCGTGCACTCGGATTACCGGCTGGACTACCTCGGCAGTCCGCTCAAGCAGTACACGCTCGGCACGGCGAATGCCATCGCGCTGCGCTTTCTCGACTTCTATCAGCCGGTCGCAGACCGTATGGCGCGCACGCTCATCGAGCGCGGCTTTGACCCGGAGCGCATTGTAAAAATCTACAACGGTATGGATTTTGATCGTCCGGAGGGTGAATTTGACCGTGTGGCCTATCTGCGGGACACCTACGGCGCGGAGATCGAGGACGGCGATGTGCTGTGCGGCATCGCGGCGCGCCTGACCGCCGTCAAGGATATTGCGACCACCATCCGAGGCTTTGCCGCGGCGCTGAAATCCGCGCCGCAGCTGCGCCTGTTCATCGCCGGCGACGGCGAGGACGAGAACATGCTCAAAAAGCTGTGCGACCAGCTCGGCGTGCGCGAGCGCGTGACATTCTGCGGCTGGGTATCGCCGGTCATGCCGTTCTTCCGCGCGATGGATATCAACCTGCTGTCCTCGGTGTCCGAAACCTTCCCGTATTCCATTCTGGAGGGTGTTTGTGCCGGCTGTGCGACCATCTGCTCGGATGTCGGCGGCATGCCCGAACTCATCGACACCGGTGAAAACGGCTATATCTTCCCGGTCGGGGACGATAAGCGGCTGGCGGAATATCTGATCCGTCTGGGCAACGACGCCGAACTGCGGCAGAAATTTGCGGATGCACTGTACGAAAAAGCCTCCCGCGATTTCTCGCGCGACAAGATGTGCGAACGCCAGATGGAAAACTACCATCATCTGCTGGCACGGTTCCATCGTCCGAAAAACGAGCGTGAGAGCATTGTCATCTGCGGCGCGTACGGACGCGGCAACGCCGGTGACGATGCCATCCTCGAGGCCATTGTGCAGGAGATGCGCCAGCTCGATCCCGAACGCACCATCTGCGTTATGTCGCGCAGACCGAAGGAAACGCGCCTGATCTACCGCACGAACGCCATCTATACCTTTAATGTGTTCTCCGTCCTGCGCAAGTTCCGCCATGCCGCGCTGTATATCAACGGCGGCGGCTCGCTCATGCAGGATGTCACGTCCACCCGCTCGATCTGGTACTACTGCTACACGCTGTACGCCGCCAAAAAGCGCGGCTGCAAGGTAATGATGTACGGCTGCGGCATCGGTCCGATCAACCGTCCGGGCAACCGCCGGATGGCCGCCAGGACCATTGACGCATCGGTTGACCGCATCACGCTGCGCGATGACAATTCCCGCGCACTGCTTGCCGAAATGGGCGTTACCCGGCCGGATATCCGTGTTTCCGCCGACCCGACCATCATTCTGACGCCGGCGCCGCGTGAAATCGTCAATATCGCCCTCGAGCAGAGCGGCATTGACCCGAACGGAAAGTATATCGGCTTCGGTCTGCGTAACTGGAAGGGTCTGGACACGGCTCTGCCCGAAATCGCGGCTGCAGCCAACTACGCCTACGAAAAGCACGGCCTGACGCCGGTTTTCGTACCTATCGAGTTCCCAAGCGACCTCATGCCCGCAGAACGTGTCGGCGCACTGCTGCACTGTCCGTGGCACGCCGTGCGTACCCGACAGCCCATCGAAGTCACCATCGGCATCCTCTCCCGCATGAAAACCGTGGTTGGCATCCGACTGCATTCGCTGATGTTCTCCGCCGGTCAGGGCGTTCCGGTCGTCGGCATGAGCTACGATATCAAGGTGGACGGCTTTCTGAAATATATCGGCAGCCGCACCTGCCTGCAGCTTTCGTCCGTCAAGGCGGAGCCGCTGTGCCGCCTCATCGACGAGTGCGTCTCCGGTGCGCTCGATAACGAGGTGCACCGCACTGCGGAAATGCTGCGAGAAAGAGAGTCCGAGAATGTGAAGGGTGCAGCAAAGCTGCTGAACATTTCCGAAAACTAAACCGTAGGGCGGGGTGCCCTCACCCCGCCGTCTTTACCATCTGCATACCGCTGACCACGGCGGGCTGAGGGCAGCCCGCCCTACGAAGAAGGCTTAAATGCCGAAGAAAGGGTATAACTGATGAAGTTAATGCAACTCTGTGTGGGTATGGTCCGCACGAATTGTTACATTGTATATGACGAAGCAACCCGCGAAGCCGCGGTGATCGATCCGGGCGACAATGCCAAGTCGATTTTGCACGCGGTAAACGAGGAACGGCTGAATGTCAGGTATGTGCTGCTGACGCACGCGCATTTTGACCACATTTTGGCGGCGCACGAGGTACTCGAAGCCACCGGCGCACAGTATGTTGTGCCGGAAAAGGACACCTGGCTGCTGAGCCGCGACAACATGGGTCAGTTCCGCGGGCTGGCGCGCAATTATGTGCAGGATACGCCGGATATTCTGGCAAATGAGGGCACCAAGGTGACGTTTGGCGGCATGACTGCGACCTACATGGCAACGCCCGGGCACACGCCCGGCTCGTCCGTCATCAGGATTGGTGACTGCCTGTTCACCGGCGATACGCTGTTCCGTCACGAGTGCGGCCGCTGCGACCTTGAGGGCGGCGATTTCTCTGCCATGCTGCGCTCTTTGAAGCGTCTGCATGACCTTGACGGCGATTACAAGGTATTCCCCGGTCACGAGGGCATTTCTACGCTGAACGAGGAACGCGCATACAATCCGTATATGCTGCAGGCGATGGGAAAATGATCTATACACTGGAAAATCACGAACTGAAACACGCGGTAGAGGAAATGCTGTTTCATCTGCTGCCGACTGAAACGCTGAGCAGGGCGGACACCGCCGAGCAGATCACCGAGCCGTACTGCCGTAGCATTTTGACCGAGGAGAACGGCGAAGCCGCCGCGCGTGCGATCGTCTGCATGGACGGCGCAGTGCATGAGGCGGAAAAGCGCGCGTCCGTTACCGGACTGGCAACGCTGGACTACAAGCGCACCATCACCGAACTGGTGAAAACGACCGTGTACGACGCGGTCGTGCCGTTTCTGCCGCAGGCTCCGGTCTGGGGCAGCCTGACCGGCGTGCGTCCGGCCAAGCTGGCGCGCGGCATGATCGAGCGCGGCATGACGCGCGGCGAGGCGGCGGTCGAGCTGCGCGAGCACTTTCACGTTTCACCCGAGCGCACGGTGCTGACCATCCGCGCGGCCGCAACTGCGATGGAGATGGACAAGACCATCGGGGGAAACGATATTTCGCTGTACGTCGGTATTCCGTTCTGTCCGTCGAGGTGCTATTACTGCTCGTTCGTATCGGCAACCACGGCGCAGTCCGGTAAACTCATCGAGCCGTATCTGGACACGCTCTGCCGCGAGATCGAGGAGACAGCCGCGCTTGTCCGCGCAGCGGGTAAGCAGGTGCAGAGCGTCTACATCGGCGGCGGCACACCGACCACGCTGGACGAGCATCAGCTCGCGCGGCTGCTCTCGGCGCTCGAAAATCACTTTGATTTTTCGCATTTGCGCGAATATACTGTAGAAGCGGGCCGTCCGGATACCATCACACCGGAAAAGCTGCGCGTGCTCAAAAGCGCGGGCGTTGGCCGCGTGAGCATCAACCCGCAGAGCATGAATGACGCCGTTCTGGCCGCAATCGGCAGAAAACACGGCTCGGCAGACGTGCTCCGCGCGTTTGACGAGGCGCGGCAGGCGGGCTTTGACGAGATCAACATGGATCTGATCGCCGGTCTGACCGGAGACACTGCCGAGACTTTTGCACAGACTGTGGATACTTTGCTGAATCTTTCACCGGAGAATATCACGGTGCACACGCTCGCCATCAAGCGCGGCGCTGATCTGACCGATAAGGCGGCTGCCGCCGCACAGCGCGAGACGGTTTCTCAGATGCTGGATGGAGCATCGCACGCGCTGCAGAACGCAGGCTACGGTCCGTACTACCTCTATCGGCAGAAATTTATGGCAGGCGGCTTTGAGAACGTCGGCTGGTGCAAGCCGGACACCGAATGCTTCTATAACGTGAGCATGATGGAGGAGCTGCAGACCATTCTGTCGCTCGGTGCGGGCGGTGTTTCCAAGCGTGTCGTGCGCGAGACCGGCTGGATCGAGCGCGCGAACAATCCGAAATATCCGCTTGAGTACATTCAGGCGGCGGACAGACTGGCCAACGGCAAGAAAAAGTTGCTGTTCCCCAAGAAATGATCAGGATAGGGAAATGAGTGAGTAATTCCGTAAGAAGGGACTGGCTATGGCAGAATACACACTGAAATACATCAATCACCGTGCCGAATGCGACGCGGAAGCCTTTGTGAATGACTGCGAGGAGCAATATCATCGTCAGCTGCATCTGGTGGCTGACCAGATCGCCGCGAACTGCAAGTGCAAGCCGGTCGTGCTGCTCAACGGTCCGTCCTCATCGGGCAAGACCACCACGAACGATCGTCTGGGCCGCATTCTCGAGCTGGCGGGCATTCACGCGCACATGATCTCGATGGACGACTATTACCGTACCTCGGGCACCTACGACATTCCGTTTGACGAGGAAAACGGCGTCAATGACCTCGAAAGCCCGGAGTGCATGGATCTGGATCTGCTGCGCGACCACCTGACGCGTCTGGTGGCGGGCGAGGAGATCATGGTGCCGCGCTTTGATTTTGAAACGCGCACCTCGCATCGCAACGAGCGTGCGGTGCAGCTGCACAAGGACGAAATTGTGATGATCGAGGGCATTCACGCGTTTAATCCGGTCATCATGGGCGATCTGGAGAAGCATGCGACAAGCGTCTATCTTTCGGTGGCGAGCGTGCTGCTGACCGACCATAACATCCGCGTTGAGCCGCACATGCTGCGCTTCCTGCGCCGCGCCATGCGCGACAGCCTGTTCCGCAGTTCGCCGGTGGAGTACACCTTAAAGCAGTGGAACTCGGTGCGGAGAGGCGAGAGACTGTATATTTCGCCGTACCGCGGGCAGGCTGACCTTACGGTGGACACCTATCTGCCGTACGAGACCAACATCCTCATGCAGTACCTGAGCGAAAAGCTGCAGGGTGAGGAGAAAATGCTCGAGCAGGCTGACCTTGCACCGCTCAGCGCGATTCTGGATCGGGTTTCGCCGATCGACTACAAGCCGTATATGCCGGAGGATTCGGTTCTGCATGAGTTTATCGGCTGAAAAATGTCCGGATTCTTGCTTTTTGGCAGGGTATGAAGTATAATGGCAATACCACATAATTGAAACTGCGGCGTTTTGCGGAAATTTTCCTGCAAATCGCCCTTGTTCCATTACGCAATATTACCATGAGACCGGAAACGGAGACATTCCGTCGGAAGGAGCGACAAGCTATGGATATGAAAATGCAGGCTTTTCTGGATAAGGTAAAGGACATGGCGGATAAAACCGGCAAGGTCTCCCGTCATGCGGCAGGCGTAGCCGGCAAAAAGGCGAACGACCTTGCACTGGCGACCCGCATCAACCTGCAGATTTTCGATCTGAACACCGAGTGCGAAGCACTGTACAAGGAAATCGGCAAGCTGGTGTACGATCTGCACCGCGGCGCAGAGGTCACTAACGAGGAAATGGACGAAAAGATGGCGCAGGTCGATGCCAAGCAGGAAAAGCTGGCTGCGCTGCGCGACAAGCTGGCGGAAATGCGCTCGGTAACGGCGTGCCCGCACTGCGGCAAACCGTGCGGCAAGGATGACGCATACTGCTCGTCCTGCGGCGCAGAGCTGTAACATAATACGGTTTGATGCATCATATTGTAATATCGGGCAAGGGCAGCTATGCCCATTCTGATCAAAGGAAGGGGCGTACGGCGTTTGCAGCGTAAAAAACAGAATTTCATTCAAGGTGCGTTCATTTTGATGCTGGCCAGTCTGCTTGTCAAGGTGATTGGCGCATTCTTCCAGATACCGCTGCTCAACATGATCGGCGGCAAGGATTCGCCGGCGTTTGGCATGTTCAGTGCGGCGTACCGCGTGTACACGGCGATGCTGATGATCTCGACCGTCGGTGTTCCGGCGGCGCTGGCGAAAATGGTCGCGGAGGCCACAGCCCGCGGCAGAGAGCATGAGGTGCGGCGCACCGTCCGTGTGGCGGGAAGCATTTTCATTCCGCTCGGTGCGGTCTGCTCGGTCGTGCTGTTCCTCGGCGCGGGCACGTTTGCATCCTGGATCAAGAGCGCGGATTCCCGGCTGGCGGTTATGGCCATCGCACCGAGTGTGCTGATGGTTGCTGTTCTGGCGGTGTTCCGCGGCTACTATCAGGGCCGCTCGAACATGGTGCCGACGGCGGTTTCGCAGGTGATCGAGTCACTCGGCAAGCTGTTTATCGGTCTTGGACTGGCGTATTATGCAGTTCAGCATAACTTTTCCGATCAGGCAGTCGCGGCAATGACCGTCCTCGGCGTTACCATCGGCGAGGTGGCTGCCGCTGTTTACATGCTCATTCAAGGAGCGATCACGCATCGCAGCAGTTCGGCAGTGCACGCGCTGGACGACAGCGTGCGTCCGGCGGGCCAGCTGGCGAAAACGCTGCTCAGTCTGTCCATTCCGATCACGATCAGCTCAGCGGTTATGAGTCTGACCGACCTGATCGACGTGGCGCTGATCTCCACGCGTCTGCAAAGTCCGGCGGTCGGCATGACGGCAAGAGAAGCAATGTCCACCTACGGCATTTACACCGGTCAGGCCATCAACTTCTTCAACCTGCCGCAGACGCTCATCACCGCACTGGCGGTCAGCGTGCTGCCGACCATCGCAAGCGCACGCGCGGCGGGCAACCATGCCAAGGTCTCCAAAACACTGGGTACCACGCTGCGCATGACGGTTATCATCACCCTGCCGGCTGGCGCGGGCTTCATCATGCTCGCCGGACCGATTCTGCGCATGCTGTACTCGCAGGGAACGGAGCTTGGCGGTGTACTGATGGGTCTGCTCGGCTTTGCCGTACCGGCGGCGGCACTTGTGGCTGTCACCAACTCAACGCTGCAGGCGTTCGGCCGCATTGACCTGCCGCTTGTCTCGATGTTTGCAGGCGCGGTTGTTAAAATGCTCGGCGACTATTTTCTCATCGGCAATCCGGCGCTGAATATCATGGGTGCGCCCATCAGTACGGCGCTCTGCTACTGGCTGATCGCGGTCATCAACCTGTTCCACATCAGGCGTCTGACGGGTTCGCTGCCGCCGATCGGAAAAACGGTTTGCCGTCCGCTGGCGGCCACCATCGGCATGAGTGCGGCGATTTTCATTGTGCAGCGCGTGCTGAACGGTGCGTTGAGCGCAGCTCCCGGCACCATGCCTGACAAGCTGATCACGCTCGCGTGCATCGGTGTGGCGGTTGCCGTGTATGCCGTTCTGCTGCTCGCGCTCGGTGCAGTCGAGCGGGATGATGTTCTGCTGCTGCCCAAGGGCGAGAAAATCGCAGATATTTTACATCTAAAGTAATCAGGAAGTGCAAAAATGGTTGATTTTGAAATAAAGGATTGTTACAAGTTCGATGATCTGCTCCGCATTATGGAAATCCTGCGCGCGCCGGACGGCTGCATGTGGGACCGTGAGCAGGATCATCATTCTATCCGCCGCAACTTCATCGAGGAGACCTACGAGGTCTGTGAAGCCATCGATGACGAGGACACCGAGCATATGAAGGAAGAGCTTGGCGATGTTCTGCTGCAGGTGGTATTCCACACCCAGATGGAGAAGGAAAAGGGCACATTCGACATCGACGATGTGGCAGACGGCATCTGCAAAAAGCTGATCTTCCGTCACCCGCATATCTTCGGCAATGTCGAGGTCGCCTCGTCCGAGGAGGTCCTCAGGAACTGGGATGACCTCAAGCGCAAGGAGAAGCATCAGGAGACCGATACGCAGGCGCTCGAAAGCGTAGCAAAGAGCCTGCCGAGTCTGATCCGTGCAGAAAAGCTGCAGAAGAAGGCGGCAAAGGTCGGCTTTGACTGGGATAACGTGAAGGATGCACTTGACAAGGTGCAGGAGGAGCTTGACGAGGTCCGCCGTGCCATCGACGGTGACGGCGATCCGGAGGAGGAGATTGGCGACCTGCTGTTCGCGTCCGTCAACGTGGCGCGTCACCTGAAGATCGACCCGGAGGCTGCCGCCGAAAAGACCTGCAACAAGTTTGTCAGCCGCTTTGCGGAGATGGAGCGTCAGGCGACTGCCGCAGGCAAAAAGCTGGCTGACCTGTCCCTTTCCGAGCTGGATGCACTGTGGGACAGCGCAAAGCACGAGGAACACGCATAAGGAGCAAAACCATGAAGAAAAGCGAACTGGTGACGCTGGTCGCAGAAAAGACCGGCTTTTCCAAGAAGGACACCGAAAAGACGATCGACACTGTGTTTACCGCCATTGCGGATATCATGGCGGCCGGTGACAAGCTGCAGATCAGCGGCTTCGGTACGTTTGAGACCAAGGAGCGCGCAGCACGCATGGGACACAATCCGCGTACCGGCGAGGAGATCAATATTGCAGCGGCCACTATGCCGGTGTTCAAGCCGGGCAAAGTTTTGAAGGATAAGGTAGACGGAAACAAGTGAGATTAGACAAGTATTTGAAGGTATCCCGCCTGATCAAGCGCCGCACGGTGGCGAATGATGCATGCGATGCAGCGCGCATCACGGTCAACGGCAAGCCGGCCAAGGCTTCGTATCAGGTGAAGATCGGCGATGTGATCGAGATCGCATTCGGTCAGCGCACGATGAAGGTGGAAGTGCTGAATATCGCGGAGCATACGCTCAAGGCAGATGCGTCTGCGCTGTATAAGGAACTGTAAACCGAACATAACGTATCCCGCTCTCGCATATATTGCAGAGTGGGATACTTTTTTGCAGTCAGGAGGGGAGTTATATGGCGCAGGAGGAACGAAGCCGTGAAATGCCGCACAGTGTCATTCTGGAGGGGAGAGAGAAGCTGACCATTTCCGGTGTGACCGATGTGCACAGCTTTGATGAGGAACAGGTGCTGCTCGAAACCGTGCGGGGCATGCTGGTCGTGCGCGGTCAGGGACTGCATGTAGAGCGGCTGCAGCTCGAGGCCGGAGAGCTGATCATTCAAGGGGAGATCGGCCTGCTCGAGTATGACGACAGCGTGCAGCCGCGCGACAGCCTGTTCCGGCGGATATTCGGCGGGTGAGCGGCCATGCCGGTGTTTACAAACAGCCAGCAGGTCACGCTCGTGCTGCAAAGCCTGCTGCTCGGTGTCGGGATCGGGGCGGTGTATGACATGCTGCGGGCACTGCGTCTGCATTTCCGGTGCGGATGGGCAGGGGCGGCGCTGTTCGATACGATGTTCTGGGCGATCGTGCTGGCGGCCTTATTCGAGTTCGGGCTGATCGCGGCCGCTGGTCAGCCGCGCGGCTTTGTACTCTTAACGGCGGCAGGCGGCATGGGATTGTACTTTGCGGCGCTGAGCGAAACCGTGCTGGAAGTGCTTATGAGGCTCCTGCAGGCGCTTGCAAAGCTGAGACGCGCCGTATACGGCCTGCGGATGCACTGTCAAACGGTGGTAAAACAGCGGTGCAGTCCGGTAAAAATTCGGTTTTTGACGAAAAAATTTGAAAAAGACTCTTTTCTTTTTCGCAAAAAAGGTATAAAATAAAACCTGTATCAGTCTGACGCGCAAGCAAACGATATGAGGTGAGCAGATGACAAGGCGCACGCGGATGATCCTTATCAGGGCAGCGGTAGTGGTGTTTCTGCTTTACGCGGTCGTCAATGTGGTAAACCTGCGCACGCAGATCAAGAGCAAGCGGGATGAGCTCGCGTCTCTGACCCTGCGGGTGGAGGAATATCAGAAGGCGAACGAGACGCTCCGGCAGGAAATGCAAAGCGGCATTTCCGAGGAGGATATCGGAGAGATGGCGCGGACAGAACTGGGCTATGCGGAACCGGGCGAGCGTATTTTTGTAGATACGTCCAGCCGGTAAAAGGGAAATAATAACGGAGGCAAAACAGCTTATATGGATTTGGCAGTGGGAGCAATCGTAGAGGGCAAGGTAACCGGCATCACCAAGTTTGGTGCATTTGTTGCGCTGCCCGAAGGCAAGTCGGGTATGGTGCACATTTCGGAGGTCGCTTCGACTTTTGTAAACGACATCAAGGATTTCCTGCAGGAGGGCCAGCAGGTCAAGGTAAAGATCATCAATATTGATCAGGCAGGCCGTATCAATCTTTCGATCAAAAAGGCGCAGCCGCAGGAGCCGCGTCAGCCGAGACAGGAACGCCGTGAGGGCGGCTTTGCGCCGCGTCAGCCGCGTTTCCAGCGTTCGTCCGCACCGCGCGGACGTGTGCAGCAGGCACCGAAGGACCCGTCCACGATGAGCTTTGAGGATAAGCTGAAGGCGTTTATGTCGGACAGCGAAAGCCGTCAGGCCGATGTGCGCCACGCAACCGATCGCAAGAACGGTTCGCGCCGCCGCAGATAAAGAAGAAAACCGAGGGAAACCTCGGTTTTGCTTTTATATGCCGGTGCTTCGTGCATCGGGTGAGCGGGGCATACGAACCGCCTGCGCGGTTCGTGTGCACCAGACAATCGGTGTAGGAAAAGGTGCTGCCCGGACAGGGCGTATTGCTGCGCAACTCGCGTGCCCAGCATAGTTTGTGCTGAAAAAGAAGCGCAGCTCCTGCTTTTGCGCAAAAAAAAGCGCGCTCTTCCTTGCGAAAGAGCGCCAAAAGTAGGATTGTGGGGATAAAGATATGAACGGTGCATGGCGGCTTTCCCAACCGCCATGATAAATATACCATAAATTACCATACTTGTCAACAGTTTTTGGAAGAGGTTTTCCATGAATCAAACACTGATCAGAAATGTAAACATTTGGACAATGGACGAGGAGGATACCCGCTTTTACGGCTGGGTGCTGCTCGAAAACGGAAAAATCGCGTCCATGGGCGAAGGCGAACCGCCTGCAATGCCGGTTCAAATAGACGGTGATGTCGTGTACGGCGAGGGCGGCGTGCTGACACCCGGCCTGATCGACATTCACTCGCACATCGGTCTGTACGAGGACGGTCTCGGCTTTGAGGGCGCGGACGGCAACGAGGACACCGATCCGGCGACGCCGCATCTGCGTGCACTGGACGGCGTCAACCCATTCGACCGCAGCTTCCGCGAGGCACTTGAGGCTGGTGTGACGGCTGCTGCAGTCAGCCCGGGCAGCGCAAACCCCATTGGCGGACAGATTGCCCTGCTCAAGACGGCAGGCCGCCGTGTGGACGATATGATTCTCAAGGCGCCGCTGGCGATCAAGTTCGCGCTGGGCGAGAACCCGAAGTCTGTCTATCACGACAAGGACGAAACGCCCATCACGCGCATGGCAACCGCGGCCATCATCCGCGAGGAGCTGTACAAGGCGAAGGAATATTTCTCGCGAAAGGCGCGTGCGGAGGACGATCCGGAGCAGGACGAGCTGGATTTCGACATCAAGATGGAAGCCCTGCAGCCGCTTCTCTGGGGCAAGGCCGAGGCACATTTTCACGCGCACCGTGCGGACGATATCTTTACCGCACTGCGCATTGCGAAGGAGTTCGGTCTGCGGGCGGTTATCATTCACGGCACGGAGGCGCACCTTGTAGCCGACCTGCTGGCCGAGGAGCACGTTCCGGTGGTCAGCGGCCCGTACATGACCGACCGTTCCAAGCCGGAGATCCGCAACCTGTCGGATGCCGCGCCCGGACTGCTGTGCAAGGCCGGAATCGAAACCGCCATTACGGTCGATCACCCGGAAATTCCGCTGCGGCTGCTGCCGATGGCGCTTATGCTGGCGGTGCGTGCGGGTATGGATAAAACGGATGCGCTGCGCGCGGTCACATCGGTACCCGCGAAAATTGCGGGCATGCAGGACAGAATCGGCAGCCTGAAAACCGGTTTGGATGCAGACTGTGTGCTGTGGAGCGGCGATCCGCTGGATATTACAACCCAGGTGCAGGCTGTTTTTGTAAATGGCACACCGGAATATAGGAGGACAAAATGAGGACGATTGAGGTTTCGGAAGTAACCAAGCTGGTGCGTCAGCTGTGCATTGACGCCAACTACTATCTGCCCGCAGATCTGCGGCAGGCGTTCGTGGATGGTCAGAACGCGGAGGAGTCTCCGCTCGGCAAGACCATCTTCGGTGAAATGATCGCCAACTGCGACCTTGCACGCGAGAACAACGTGCCGGTCTGCCAGGATACGGGCATGGCGATCGTGTTCGCGGAGATCGGTCAGGACGTGCATCTGACCGGCGGCTCGTTCGAGGATGCAGTTACCGAGGGTGTTCGCCGCGGCTATATCGACGGTTATCTGCGCTTGTCGGTGGTCGGTGATCCGCTGCGCCGCGAAAACACCAACGACAACACGCCGTGTATCCTGTACACCTCGGTCGTTCCGGGTGACAAGGTGAAGATCACGGTTGCCCCCAAGGGCTTCGGCTCGGAGAATATGACCCAGATGAAGATGTTCACGCCTGCCGCTACCAAGGCGCAGATCGTGGATTTTATCGCGGATGCGTGCATCCATGCGGGTTCCAACCCGTGCCCGCCGATCGTTATCGGTGTCGGTCTGGGCGGCACGAGCGATAAGGCGGCATATCTCGCCAAGCGTGCGCTGCTGCGTCCGGTCGATCGGCACAACGCCGATCCGCTGTACGCCGAGATGGAGCAGCAGATTCTCGATAAGGTCAACGCATCCGGTGTCGGCCCGCAGGGACTCGGCGGTACGGTTACCGCTCTTGCGTGCGCGATTGAGCCGTTTGGCACGCATATTGCCGGTCTGCCGTGCGTGGTTAATATTTCCTGCCACGTTACCCGTCACGCAGAGGGCGAGCTGTAAGCAACCTTGACAAGAAATTGTAAAATCTCTTGGGAAATATGCTGAACAAATTGTGAACTTCTGAAAAATTGTTGGACAAGTTGCATAGGTTGTGCTATACTGAAGATAGCAAAAACCCAATACCGTTTCCGCCACACCACGGCGGCCGCGGATAAAGCCATCAAAGGCGGTTTACGCCTGTTAGGAGATGATTTTATGAAGTTCACTATCGTCGAAAGAAAAATCAAGATCGAGGACGAGCTGCGTCAGTACGCACTGCGTAAGGTAGAGAAGCTGGATCGCTACTTCCAGCAGGATTCGGATACCACGATTACATTCAGCGAGCTGCGCGGCAAGCAGACGGTCGAGATCACGGTGCGTCAGGTTGGTCTGGTTGTCCGCGCCGAGGAAACGACGACTGATATGTATGCTTCCGTAGACGGTGCCATCAGCAGTATCGAGCGCCAGATCCGCAAGCATAAGACCCGTCTGGAGAAGCGCCTGCGTGAGGGTGCATTCGACAAGATGGCAGAGCAGAAGGCCGCACTGACCGAGGAGGATTTCGATGTAGTACGCCGCAAGCGCTTCGACGTAAAGCCGATGAGCGTGGACGAGGCTATCCTGCAGATGAACCTGCTTGACCACCAGTTCTACTTCTTCCGCAACGCCGACAACGACAATATCCACGCCGTTGTTTACAAGCGTGCGGCAGGCGGTTACGGTCTGATCGAGGGCGAGGAGTAAAATCCGCGTCAAACAGTAAAAAAGTTGCATTACATAGGGACCGGCGGCGTTCTGCCGCCGGTTCTTTTCGGTTAAAAGGGGAAAACGAATGAATTTATGTGATATTGAGACAATCCGAGCGGTTCTGGGCCGTCACGGATTCCATTTTTCCAAATCGCTCGGACAGAACTTTCTGACGGACGAAAGCGTGCCGCGCCGTATTGCGGAGATGAGCGGCGCGGCCGAGTGCGGCAACGCGATTGAGGTCGGCCCGGGCATGGGCTGCCTGTCGGCGGAGCTGTGCCGGCGCGCGGATAAGGTCGTAGCGGTCGAGCTGGACCGTGCCCTCATGCCGGTTCTGGCAGAGACGCTTGCGGATTACGATAACTTCGAGGTCGTGCACGGCGATGTGCTCGAAACCGACCTTGTCGCGCTCTGCAAGGAGAAATTCGGTGACGGAAAGGCGATCGCGTGCGCCAATCTGCCGTATTACATCACCACACCGGCGATTACGGCGCTGCTTGAGAGCGGCGCGTTCGAGCAGGTGACGGTCATGGTGCAGAAGGAGGTCGCGCAGCGCATCTGTGCAGAGCCGGGCACGGCGGCGTACTCGGCGTTCTCGATTTATGTGCAGTACCACGCCAAGGCGGAAATTTTGTTTGATGTTCCGGCGGACTGCTTTGTGCCCAGACCCAAGGTGGATTCGGCGGTGCTCAAGCTCGTGCCGCTCGACAAGCCGGCGGTTGAGACCAAGGACGAAAAGCTGTTCTTTTCCCTCGTGCGCGCAGCCTTCAATATGCGTAGAAAGACACTCGTGAACGCGCTCGGTCCGGTGCTCGGCTCGTCGATGAGCAAGGAGGAGATCACCGCACTCGTAGAAGCAGCCGGTCTGGATGCCCGCGTTCGCGGTGAGCGGCTCAGCCTTGCAGAGTATGCGAAACTGGCAGATCTCGCGTCGGAAAAACTGCAGTAAATTTTGATTTGTTGGTTTAATCAACCTGTACAGGCTATCGTAGGGGCGGACCAGTGTGTCCGCCCTTTTCCATGGTTGGCGATCAGTTAGATTAGGGCGCACACATTAGTGCGCCCCCACGGAACGTGTGCCGTTGGTGTTAATTGGTGCCTCGCCGTTTACCGGCTATACCTAATGTAATACTCAAACCTATCCCCACCCTGTGGACAAAAGAAAAAGCCTGCACACGCAGGCTTTTTCTCATACCACAATGGCTCTCGGCGGTACCGGCGAGGAAAACACGATCTGTGTTTCGGTCTTGCCGAATTTTTGCAGACGTCCGATGAAGCCGTCCAGCTCCTGCGTCGAGGCGAACGACACCTTGATCAGCATGGAGTAGTTGCCGGTCACGCAGTTGCACTCGAGCACATTCGAGCACGCAGCAATGAACGGATAAAATTCCTCTTTCTGGGTGGGCTGCATATCCAGATGAATGTACGCGAGAATGTGATGGCCAAGCTGCAGCGGGTCCAGATCGAGCGTATACGCACGAATAACACCCTGTTTTTCCAGCCGCTCAATACGCGCGGAAACCGCAGGGGAGGAAAGGCGAACCTCACCTGCAAGGGCCTTGATGGGGGTGCGGGCATTCTTCTGCAGCAGCCGCAAGAGCTTCAGATCAATTTCGTCCATGGGGCAAATAGCCCTCCTTATCCTGAAAATAAAAACAGGAGTCCGACCCGCCTTCGCGGGACGAACTCCTTTGTTCACTGTTTATTATAAAGCACGACCGGGTTGTTGTCAAATAAAATAAGGCTTCGAACAAAAGTTTTTATACATCCGAGTCGGTGATAGGCTTGAACACGATCCACTGGTTATCAATCAGAACCTCAATATGGCCGTCTATGGCCTGGTAGCCGTAGCCTGTGCCGAAGTTGGACTGGCCGTTCTCGGTGGGCGCGTCTGTGCCGTTCGCCGTCTGCGAGGTGATCTCGCCGTCCATGTTGCCGCAGCGGCCATCGACCGTGCTGACCTCACCGGTAGACTGATACAGTGTGTTATCCACCATCACCATCATGGGTGCATCTGCGACCGGTTTCTGCTCGGTGGTATCTGGCAGGGCAGCTGCGTCATCCGTGCTCTGGCTGCCGATTTCGGCTTCCGTGGTTTTCGGCTCGGCATTGCCGCAGCCGGTCAGCAGCAGCGCCAGAAGTGCAAGAAGCATTGCTAAAGTACGTTTTGTCATAAAAAAACACCGCCTTTCGTAACTCTGATAGTATAGACGAAAGACGGCGTAAAAAGTTCCGTATAAAATTATTTTTTCTTTTTCGGTTTTGCCCAGCCAGATTTTTTACCCTGATTCGGCTTGCCCTGTGCCGGACGTGAAGCCGGACGTTTGCCGTTCGGTGCACTGTGCTTGCCGTTATTAGGCGCAGAATGACGGCGGTCGTTATTCTGCTGTCTGCCGCCATTGGACACGCCGTGGCGGCTGACGCTGTGCTGCTTGCTGCCCTGCATGCGCTGGTCGCTGCCTCTGCCCGGACGAATGAGACATTCCCTGCCAAAGCCGATGAGATCCTCACGGTGCGCCTTTTTGAGCGCGGCAATGACGATCGGGCGCTTGTCCGGTCGGCGCCACTGCAGCAGCGCACGCTGCATCGCCTTGTCCTCGGGCGTTTTTGCCACGAAAACCGGCTTCATGGTGCGCGGATCAATCTCGGTGTAGTACATCGCGGTGGACAGCGTACCCGGCGTGGGATAAAAATCCTGCACCTGCTCGGGCATGTAGCCGACGCGGTTGAGGTACTGCGCGAGCATGATGGCGTCATCAAGCGTTGCACCCGGATGCGAGCTCATCAGATAGGGCACAAGATACTGCTTGCGGCCCAGCTTTTCGTTGATGCGGGCATACCGCTCGCGGAACTGCTCGTACACCTTGAAGGACGGCTTGCCCATGTAGTACAGGGCGTTGTCGCTCATGTGCTCCGGCGCGACCTTCAGCTGACCGGAGATGTGGTGCTCGACCAGTTCGCGGAAGAACGCATCGTTCTTTTCGGCCATCATGTAGTCGTAGCGCAGACCGGAGCGCACGAACACCTTCTTCACGCCCTCGATGCGGCGCAGCTCGCGCAGCAGCTCAAGGTAGTCGGTGTGGTCTGCTTCGATGTTCTGGCAGGTGGTTGGGAACAGACAGCGCTTGTCCTTGCAGCAGCCGAATTTCTCCTGTTTTTTGCAGGCCGGAAAGCGGAAATTCGCGGTCGGGCCGCCGACATCGTGGATGTATCCCTTGAAGCCGGGCATCTGCGTGATCTTTTTCGCTTCCTCGATCACGCTCTTGTGGCTGCGCACCTGAATGTAGCGTCCCTGATGGAACGCGAGCGCGCAGAAGTTGCACGCGCCGAAGCAGCCGCGGTTGTGGATGATGGAGAACTGCACCTCCTGAATGGCAGGTACGCCGCCGAGCGCCTCATACGACGGATGATAGTTACGCATGTACGGCAGCGCGTAAACATGGTCCATCTCCTCCGTGGTCAGCGGCTTTGCGGGCGGGTTCTGCACAAGGATGCGCTTGCCGTGCCGCTGGAGAATCGCCTTGCCGCGCACGGCATCCTGTTCGTCGTACTGGATTTTGACCGAACGGGCGTAGTCCGGCTTGCTGGCGCAGACATCCTCGTACGAGGGACATTCGACCGCATCATACTCCAGATCGTCCGTATCATGCACCATATAGGCCGTGCCGCGGACTCCCTTGCACGCGTCTGCGCCCTTTTTGCCGTGCTTGAGGTTGTTTGCCAGCTCAACGACCGAGTGCTCGCTCATGCCGAACATCACGCCGTCCGCGCCGGTGGATTCCAGAATGGACGGCATAACACGGTCAGCCCAGTAATCGTAGTGTGCAAATCGGCGCAGACTGGCCTCAATGCCGCCAAGATAGACCGGCGTTTCCGGAAAGGCGCGCCGCGCAAGCATGGAATAGACGGTTACCGCACGGTCCGGGCGCTTGCCGCCCACACCGCCCGGCGTGTACGCATCGTCCGAACGGCGCTTTTTCGCCGAGGTGTAGTGCGCGACCATCGAGTCGATGTTGCCGCCGTTGATGAGCACCGCATAGCGCGGACGGCCCATTTCGAGAAAATCGTGCTCATCGCGGAAATCCGGCTGGCTGAGGATAGCGACCTTGTAGCCTGCATCCTCCAGTACGCGTGAAATGATCGCCGTGCCGAACGACGGATGATCGACGTACGCATCGCCGGTGACGATGAGAAAATCGCAGTAATACCATCCGCGATCGGTCATATCTTGTTTGGAAATAGGGAGAAAACCGTTCATATATACCTCTTTGGCTTTACAAGGTGAAAATTATAGGTTACAATAAAATTACGGGTAATCCGGCAAAAGATTGAGAGACGGTTGGCCATACTCCCTGAAGGGAGGTGGTATTATGGATCAGATTTGGCAGATCATTATGTTACTTATTCTGCTTGAGTTTGTCAAAACCATAAAAAAATAACCGTCCTCGGCCAAGGTAACGGTTATTTTTCCAAAGAATAATCTTACTTCAGGTCAACCGTCTTCTGCCGGATTGCCCTTTTCTATCTATAAGTATAGCAAATCGGCGGTAAAAGTCAAGTCACAGAGCACGGAATGTTTTACAGAATAAAAAATAACCGCCCTCGCCAAAGGTAACGGTTATTTTTTCGCAAATAAGGTATACGGTTATTCTGCAAAAACTCAGTTATCCAGATAGAACTGAACCAGTTCCTGCATGAGTTCGTCGCGGTCGATCTTGCAGATCAGGCTGCGGGCATTGTTGTGGTTGGTTATGTAAGTCGGGTCCTCAGAGAGAAGATAGCCGACGATCTGGTTGATCGGGTTGTAGCCTTTCTCCTTGAGCGCATCATACACAGTGGTAAGCGTGCGCTTCATCTCCTTGTTGGACTCGTCTACCAGACTGAATTTTCTCGTTCCGTCAAGCATATTTGGTTCTCCTTTCCAATCCTACCTGTCGGTGTTTATCGTTACTTACAGCATAATACAAAAAGCAGAAAAAGTAAAGCCTTATCCGCGCAAAACTCGCATGAAAACTTTTTCCGCCTGTGGCATACACTGTATGGTGAGGGAAAAGGAGACGGTGTTTTACGAGCTGTAATTTTCCAGCAGCCGCGCCAGCTCCTCTGCGTTATCGAGCGTAATGCCGTCCGCAAGTGCCTGCTGCTCGGCGGATGGCAGCGTGCGCGTGTCGATGCCTGTGCGAAGGACTGAGCCATCGCTCTGCCAGATGACAAGCCGGTCATTTTCGCTCTGCACCGTGTAGCTAATTGCTGCGCTCGCCGGAACGGCAGGCGCGGACAGCAGCGCGCGTCCGGCGAGCACAATGCTGATGAGCGCCGCGATACACGCCAGCGCGGCAAGCAGCGTGCGCCGCCGCGCCTGCTGCATGGCAAGCAGATAAAAACCCTGCATCATAGTCAAAACTCCTTCACTCAGTGGGACTTGCTTTGAGTATTCCCACAAAAATACGGTCTATTCTAAAAGCAGTGTAAAAAATGTTTGGAATTTGCAAAGTCCTGTGGTATAATGCTATCAGAGTGCCTATTACATCGGCAGTAAGCTGCCGGAAGAAAATTGGCACAGGCAGCTATTGTACAATTCATTTAGCCTTATAAGACGGTAATACCGATGAATTTTACGGTATTGCCAACAATACACGGTGCTTCAAAAAAACAAGACCGTGTGCGGGAACAAATAGGACGTGTTCTGCGTCTTACCCGACAGGACCCTGCGGTGCATATCGTGGGGCAAGGAGGAAAACAAATTGGCAACTGGCAATCGAAAAGGAACAGGGATCGGACATCTGCTCTCCCGCATACTGATTACACTGGTATTGATCGGCGTGCTGTGCGGCTGCTTCTGCGGCATTGCGTTTGCGATGTATGTGCACATCTATATCAATCCGTCCGCGCAGGAAACTGCGGCGGAGATCAGCAAGGGACTGGGTCTGAATCTGAATTCATTCATCTATGCAAAGGAATCGGATTCCGATGAATACACGCTGTACGAAACCATCAAGGGCAAGGAAAACCGTGAATGGGTGGACAGCGACAAGATTCCGGATACCCTCAAGAACGCAGTCGTTGCAATCGAGGACGAGCGCTTTTACAAGCACCACGGTGTAGACTGGGTGCGCACGATTGGTGCGGTCAAGGGCTGGCTGCTCGGCGGCACGCAGTACGGCGGCTCCACGATAACGCAGCAGCTGATCAAAAACATCACGGCTGACAACGATTACTCGGTAAAGCGCAAGGTAAACGAGATTTTCCGCGCGTTTGCACTCGAAAAAGAGATTGACGACAAGGACCGTATTCTGGTCATGTACCTGAACACGATCTTTCTCGGCTACAACAGCTACGGCGTACAGACTGCGGCGATGCAGTACTTTGACAAGGATGTATCGCAGCTGGATCTGGCAGAATCCGCCGTGCTGGCAGGTCTCACCAACAACCCGTCGATTTACGACGTTTATAACTATCCCGAAAAGGTAAAGGAGCGTCAGGAGACCATCCTTGCACAGATGCTCGATCAGAAGATGATCTCGCAGGAGGAGTACGAGGCGGCCGTAGCAGAGGAGCTTAACTACCGCCCCTACGAGGAGTATCAGCAGGAGATCAAGTCCACCTACAGCTACTTCACCGATGAAGTCATCAAGGACGTGATCAACGACCTGATGACCGAAAAGGGATATTCCCGTCTGGTTGCGGAGAACATGGTTTACTCCGGCGGTCTGAACATCTATGCGACCATCGACACCAAGGTGCAGAATGCACTCGATGAGGTCTGGGCTAACGCAGATAATTTCCCGAACACCGAAAAGTACGGCGAAATTCCGCAGAGCGCCATGGTCATCACGGACAAGCAGGGCAATATCGTTGGTATTGCCGGCGGCCGCGGTGAAAAGACCAGCAGCCGCGGCTTCTCTTACGCGTCTGACGCACGCCGTCAGCCGGGTTCCTCGATCAAGCCGCTGGCGACCTATGGTCCTGCAATGGATGCCGGTATTGCTACGCCGGATACCACGGTTTACGACCGTGCGCTCATACAGGATGCGGAAGGCAATCCGTGGCCGATGAACGACGGCAAATATCCGACCGGCCGTGCAATGACGGTCAAGGAAGGTATGACGCGTTCGCTCAATACCATTTCGGCACAGCTGCTCAAACAGCTGACTCCGCAGAAGTCCTACGAATTCATGACGCAGCAGCTTGGCTTTAAGCTGGTGGACAGCCGCACCAATGAGGACGGTACCGTGCAGTCGGATATCGACCTTGCACCGTTGGCGCTCGGCGCACTGACGGACGGCGTTACCGTTCGTGAGATGGCGGGCGGTTTCTCGACCTTCATCAATGACGGTGTTTACGGCGGTACCCGCACCTACACCAAGGTGACGGACAGCGAAGGCAACACCATAATGGAGAATACCCCTAACACGGATAAGGGCTTTACCAATGTCCGCACGGATTATTATATGCTCGATTGTCTGCAGAACGTTACCGCACACGGTACCGCCTACGGCATTCAGCTTGACGGTGTAGAAACCGGCGGCAAGACCGGTACCACCACCTCCAATACCGATATCTGGTTCTGCGGCATCACGCCGAAGTATTCCGGTGCGGTATGGGTAGGCTACGAGCATAACTACCGTCTGGATGGTCTGTACGGCCGCAATGCGGCGGAAATCTGGCTGGCCGTTATGCAGAAGGTGCATGCGGGTGATTCCGGTCTGGTATTCGATTCGCATCCGCAGGATTTCGAGGAAGTCACCTACTGTATGGATACCGGTCTGCTGGCATCCGGTGCGTGCCGCGCTGCGGGACGTGCTGCAACCGGCCGATTCTGGAAGGACAAGGTTCCGACCGAGACCTGCAGTCATCAGAATATCGAAAACAAGTATGATTTCGAGAGCATGGGCGTAGATAATTATTACTACGACGATGAAGAAGGTGACAGCGATTCGGACAGCAGCTCTTCGGATACCGACACCGGCAATGAGGATTCCGGTGACGGCGGATCGTATGACAGCGGCGACAGCGGCGATTCCGGTGACGACAGCGGAGACGGCGGTGACAGCGGAGACGATTCGGGCGACAGCGGCGATTCCGGTGACGACAGCGGAGACAGCGGCGACAGCTCGGAGGATCCGGAAGCATAAAGCCGAATTGTTCGGCACAAACTGAAAACTGAAAATCGTTCAGCGCCGCACAAGGCCGCACAAGTCGGGGCGTTAGCGGTGCCTTGAACCCGCAATCCGCTTTAGCGGGGACTATGCGGGTAACAAGGAGCACACATGCGGCGAGGCAGCCACTCACAGGGCGATGAGGAACCGGTACTGCGCAACGGAGGACTGTGAACCATGTCAGGCGGGGAACCGAGCAGCATTAAGCAGAAACCATCGTGTGCCGCAGATCTGCCGATTCTGAGCCCGAAATGCGGAAAGGCAGCCGGGTGTGTGTATTCGAATTACCTGTGTGCGGTCTTGTGGGGCGCTGAACGAAAGACCTTATAGGGGACTTCAAAAGTCCCCTATATACAAAATACGGTTCCGGAGAAACCGTATTTTGATACCCGAACGACGCCGCCCAAGGCGGCTGGGTCGGGGTAACAAATCACCCGGCAAAGCTGGGCGATTTGTTGCATCGCAGAGCGATGCGGATTGAATGCCGCGTCGCAGACGCGGACTGCTGAGGCAGGGCCAAAGGCTTGGTTTTCCATTCGGAAAACCTGCCTTGCAGTCAACCGCTGCATGCAGCGGTTGGTTGATTTAATGCGCGAACTTTGTTCGCGGAAGACGCTTTGAGGCGGGCTTACGCCCGCCTCTTTATTTTATTGAGGGGAGGATTTTCGTTTGTATCAGGCTTTATACCGCAAATGGCGGCCGCAGACGTTTGCGGATGTGATTGGGCAGCAGCATATTACGGACACGCTGCGCGCGCAGCTGCAGTCCGGACGTTTGAGCCATGCATATCTGTTTACAGGCACGCGCGGCACCGGCAAGACCACCTGTGCGAAGATCCTCGCGCGCGCAGTCAACTGCGAGCATCCGGTGAACGGCGATCCGTGCAACGAGTGTGCGGCGTGCCGCGGCATTCTGGACGGCTCGGTGCTGGACGTGACCGAGATTGACGCGGCGTCCAACAACGGTGTGGACAATATCCGCGACCTGCGCGATGAGACGCGCTACACGCCTGCACAGGTCCGCAAGCGCGTGTTCATCATCGACGAGGTACACATGCTGTCCATCGGTGCGTTCAATGCGCTGCTCAAAACACTCGAGGAGCCGCCGGAGCACGTTCTGTTCATCCTCGCTACCACCGAGCTGCACAAGGTACCTGCGACCATTCTGTCGCGCTGTCAGCGGTTTGATTTCCGCCGCATCGGCGCGGAGGACATTTCCCGCCGGCTGTTGGATGTTGCGGCAGGTGAGGGCATTGCGCTGACCGAAGGTGCGGCACGCCTGATCGCCCGGCTGGCAGACGGCGCCATGCGAGACGCGCTTTCCATGCTCGACCGTGCGGCGGCAGCCGGTGCGGTGGACGAGAAAACGGTCACGGCGGCGCTCGGCGTGATGGGCCAGGACGATGGTATTCGCCTGGCCGAGCACCTGAAAACCGGTGATCTGGCGGCGGCAGTCGGCCTGCTGGACGAATATTACAATGCGGGCCGCGATCTGGCCTCGGTGTACGACCAGATGCTTGGCCTGATCCGCGATGCACTGCTGGTCAAGACCAGCAAGACCGACGTTTCCGCGCTTATTTCTCCGGCGTACAGCGTAAAGACGCTGCAGGCGCTGTGTGACGGTCTGGCGTCGTCCACGCTCATCGCGTGGAGCCGCATTATCAGCGATTCGCTCGACCATATGCGCACGGCAGCCAACCGCCGCGTGGAGGCGGAGCTGTGCGCGGTGCGGCTGTGCAGTCTGGGCGCTGACAATTACGACACGCTCGGCGGGCGTGTAGAAGCGCTCGAGGAAAAGCTGAAGAACGGCGTTCCGGTGCAGATGGTGCCCGCAGCAGCCGCGCAGCAGGCAGGCGATGTGCCGCCTCCGCCGAGTGACGATGATGCACCGCCGCTTCCGGGCGACGAGGATGCGCCTGACTGGGCGCGAGAGGAAGACGGGACCGCAGCAGACACGCCTAAGCAGGAAGTGACGCTGTGGAGCCAGTGGCAGCCGCTGCTCGAAGCGCTGACCGGCAAGATCAACATCGGCGCACACACCAATATCAAGCTGAGCGCGAAAGGTGTGCTCGAGGACAACGCGCTCGTCATTCTCTGCGAGGATAAAATGACGGCCATTCTCGCGGCAAAGGAGCCGACCATTTCGGTCATCCGGGAGCAGGCGGCCAAGCTGTACGGTGCACCCATCAAGGTCAAGGTGCGCGAAGCGGGCGAGGAGCTTGTTGTGAAAAAAAATATCGCAGTCGATGAACTGATCGACCGCGCTAAATCAATGGATATTCAAGTGAAACAGCTTTAAGGAGGACATTTATTATGGCAAAGGGTAAGGGCTTCGGCGGCTTCGGCGGCGGCATGAATATGCAGGCGATGATGAAGCAGGCACAGAAGATGCAGGAGAGCATGCTCAAGGCGCAGGAGGAGATCGCGCAGATGGAATCCACCGGCACGGCAGGCGGCGGCATGGTTACCGCGACTGTAACCGGCACTTCCACGCTCAAGAGCATTGCAATCAAGCCGGACGTTGTTGATCCGGATGATATCGACATGCTGCAGGATCTGGTCGTTGCAGCGGTCAATGAGGCACTCAAGGCGGCTTCCGACAAGTCGCAGAGCCAGATGTCTGCCATCACGGGCGGCATCGGCGGCGGTCTGGGCGGTCTGCTGTAATGGAGCTTTTTGCACCGCCGGTCGAACGGCTGATCGAGGAGTTTGCAAAGCTCCCGGGCATCGGCCAGAAGACCGCACAGCGGCTGGCGTTTCATGTGCTCGACCTGCCGAAAGAGGACGCCGAGCGGTTTGCGGATGCCATCCGTGAAGCAAAAGCCAAGACGTTCACCTGCAGGCGCTGTCAGAATCTGACAGACAGCGAGATCTGTCCGATCTGTTCGGACAAGACGCGCAACCAGAAGGTGATCTGCGTGGTGGCAGAGCCGCGCGACGTAATCGCGTTCGAGCGCACGAAGGAGTACAAGGGTCTGTATCATGTGCTGCACGGCACGCTGTCTCCGATGGGACACGTCGGACCGGACGACATCCGTATCCGCGAGCTGGTCAAGCGCGTGGCGGAGGAGGAGACCGAGGAGGTTATCCTCGCCACCAATCCGGACACCGAGGGCGAAGCCACGGCGATGTACATTTCGCGGCTGCTGCAGCCGTTCGGCATCAAGATTACGCGGCTGGCGTATGGTATTCCGGTTGGCGGGCATCTGGAGTTTGTTGATGAGGTGACGCTGACCCGTGCACTGGAGGGACGAAAGGAGCTGTAATGGCTTCTTTGCATCCTTGTAAGGTTTTTGTGTTTGACGGAAATTGGTGCCGCAGTATGCGGCGGTTCTTACCTTCGCGGCAGGCGCACAAGAGGGTAGACACCAAGGTTTCCACCCTCTGTTTTTCACCCCTTTCCTAAGATAGCCTGACGCAAATCAGAGACCAGCAACTGCTTCGAAAAGGGGAACGGCAGAGGATTTTTTCTACCGTAGGGGCGCACAGTGTGCGCCCATGTCTCTGCCTGTACGCAGTGCCAGATACCTTGCTGCTACACAGGACAGAAAGTCAACGCAGAGGGCGGCACAAGGTGAATTGCCCAAAGGGCAAGAGAGGGTCCTCTGGAGGATGGCAGTGCCGCCCAATGATTTGGTTGGTTGCTGTGCTCGGCACCGTTGTTTATGACAAGATTGTACTTGTTAGCGGATAGATGGTGCTGAATAGAATTTACAACGTAAACTCTCATTTTACCTTTGAAAAAGGTAAAAAAACAGGAACAGCCGAACTTTCGTCCGGCTGCTCCCGCAATAAAAGGTAGGATAGAGAGTAGAAAGCAAGAACATGTGGGGGGATCTTACGCTTTCCACGTCATTTATAATACTGGTGAATTGTGAACATTCTGTGTACATTCTACAACAATATTAGATTTTTGATAGATCGGGAGGAAAAAGTCTGTGGCAGACCTGAAAAAAGAAATTGAAAATCGGCGCACATTTGCAATCATTTCGCACCCTGACGCCGGTAAAACCACCATTACGGAGAAGTTTTTGCTCTACGGCGGAGCCATTCAGGAGGCCGGCATGGTCAAGGGCAAGAAAAACAGCCGCCATGCGGTTTCCGACTGGATGGAGATCGAAAAGCAGCGCGGTATTTCGGTCACCTCGTCGGTGCTGCAGTTCCGGTATGAGGGCAAGTGCATCAACATCCTGGACACACCGGGACACCAGGACTTTTCCGAGGATACCTACCGTACGCTGATGGCGGCGGACTCCGCTGTCATGGTCATCGATGCCTCTAAGGGCGTTGAGGCGCAGACGCGCAAGCTGTTCAAGGTGTGCGCGATGCGCGGCGTGCCGATCTTCACCTTCATCAACAAGATGGACCGCGAGGCGCGCGACCCCTACGAACTGCTCGAGGAGATCGAGAACGAGCTGGGCATCGGCACGTTCGCGGTCAACTGGCCGATCGGCTCGGGCAAACGCTTTAAGGGCGTGTACGACCGCATGGATGACGAGGTTATCGCATTCGAGGGCGCGGACTTCCGACACGAAGTCAAAGCGCAGCGCCTGTCCATCGACGACCCCATCCTCGAAGGCCTGCTGCCCGAGGACCAGTACCAGACCCTGATCGACGACGTGGAGCTGCTTTCGGGCGCGGGCGATGAGTTCGACCTCAAAGCGGTGCATGAGGGCCGTCTGTCGCCGGTGTTCTTCGGCTCGGCGCTGACCAACTTCGGCGTAGAGCCCTTCCTCAAGAAGTTTTTGCAGATGACCCCGCCGCCGACTGCGCGCACGGCGGATATCGGCGTGATCGACCCGTTTGACCCGCATTTCTCCGCGTTCGTGTTCAAGATTCAGGCGAACATGAACAAGGCGCACCGCGACCGCGTGGCGTTCATGCGCATCTGCTCGGGCAAGTTCGTGCGCGGCGAAGAGGTGCTGCACATGCGCACAGGCAAAAAGATGGTGCTCGCTGCGCCGCAGCAGCTGATGGCGCAGGACCGCTCGATCGTGGACGAGGCGTATGCGGGCGATATCATCGGTATTTTTGATCCGGGTGTGTTTGCGATCGGCGACACGGTTTGCGATCCTAAGCACAAATGCGTGTTCTCGGGCATCCCGACCTTCGCGCCCGAGCTGTTTGCGACCGTGCGGCAGAAGGATACCTTAAAGCGCAAGCAGTTCGTCAAGGGCGTGGAGCAGATCGCGCAGGAGGGTGCGATCCAGATATTCCGCGAGCCGGGCTCG
>OLVP01000361.1_pt1 | contig 39770 bp, 38 predicted proteins | sample 1673281 | NCBI WGS metagenome assembly OLVP01 (sample SAMEA3178940, study PRJEB25190) | human gut metagenome | biome: human gut; feature: human-associated habitat; material: faeces | place: Austria | collected 2013
CCTCACGATTACAGGTATAAAATTTCTTCACCCACACCAGTTGACAAAGAGCCAATAAAAATCCATTATTTCATAATGAAATAATGGATTTTTGTTTTTAGTAACCAAAAAGAATTTTATAAATGACGTAAAACCATCCTAATAGACCATGGATAATAGCCCATAAGATGGAGTGATGAATACTAAATGAGACAACAACTGCAATCATCATTCCAAGATTATAACTTTTCCCTAAAGCAGACAGTACTCCTTTACGAAGTTGATGATGATAATCTTCACGCAATTCTGCTCTTAACTCTTCCTTCAGCTGTTTACGCCAATAATCTTTTTCCGAAGACTGGCTACCATCACTGATAACTTCTGCTTCTACAACTTCTACTTGCTCTTCATATTGTCCCATTGATTTTTATCCTTTATTATCTATTTTTTAATTCCTCTAACTCCTCAGCTGTAAATTGATAACGTTCCATACAGAAGTGACAAACTGCTTCTGCACCATTATCCTCATCAATCATTGCTTGAATTTCATCTTTACCTAAGCTCATGATTCCAGTTTCAAATTTCTCTTTTGAACATTTACATTCAAAATGAACATCATGACGATCTAAAATACGAACTTCATCTTTACCAAAAATCGCTTCTAAAATAGCTTCTGGTTTATATCCTTCATCAATCATTGTAGAAACTGGCTTGATATTAGCTAATGCTGTTTCTAATTTAGTTAGTGTTTCTTCTGTTGCACCTGGCATCACTTGAACAATGAATCCTCCTGCTGCACGAACAGAGTTATCTGGATCAACTAAAACCCCAACTCCAACTGCAGATGGTACTTGCTCAGATACTGCAAAATAATAAGTGAAATCATCACCTATTTCACCTGTTTGTAATGGAACTTGTCCTGTGAAGTAATCTTTTAATCCTAAATCTTTTGTTACTGATAATTGTCCATCTGTTCCAACAGCCATTCCAACATTTAATTTTCCTGAATTATATTGGAAATGAACCTCTGGGTTTGTTACGTATCCACGAACGATTCCTTTTGAATCTGCATCAACAATGATTGATCCGATGGGCCCGTTCCCGTTAATACGAATTGTAATTGTTTCTTCACCTTTTAATTGACTTCCCATCATCGCTGCAACTGTTAAAGTACGACCTAATGCAGCAGATGCTGTTGGCCAACATCCATGACGACGGCGCCCTTCTTCAACTAAATTCGTTGAACTAATTGCAAACGCACGAATTTGATCATCAAAGGCTAAAGCTTTTACTAAATAATCTTTCATCTATGATTCCTCCTGATTGATAGTTATTTCTTAGGAAATTAGAAACTAATATCTCGTTTATCAATTTTACACGAATGGTGTCTATTTGAAAAGTTACTTTCATTATCCATCTACTTCATTATCCCAATAACTATATGATTTTTTCCTATAGATAAAACTACACGATATATGCATATATTTTACTCTAATTTTATAAACTAATAATGGGCTATTCAACCCTTATTTTTAACGGATAGGGGGATTTTATTTGTACTATTTAAGAAATTTTTTAGCATTAGGACTTATTCTTTGTTTGATTCCACTCCTAATTTTCAGTCCAATAAATCTTCAACCCTATGAACGTTATATTTGGATAGGGATTTTATTCCTTTGGTTTATTCAACGACACCAGATTAATGACCAATGCCTAATTATCCTGAGTGCTTCCTTTCTGACTTTTCTTTTCTTATCCTGTCAGATATGGGAAATAAGTCGTCGAATTATTATTGGATTAATTTTGATTATTGGAATTCTCTTAATGATTATTATTTGTTCCCTTGATTATACGTTTATCCGTCACTTAAAACACCGAATCAAATAAAAAACCGCTCTTCATACAAGAAGCGGTTTTTTTATATTTATTCAAAAAATTATTCTTTTGTTAAATCAATGATTGGTAACTTTTCTTTCGAAACAGTTAAGGTTGATTTTAACTTATAGTTACCTTCACGAACTAACTTAAATTTAGGTTGTTTTTTATCTTCTTTTGAATCAGCTACACTATAAGCAGTTGTTTCTAACTTCCCTTTTTCAACTAACTCATCAATTTGTTCTTTAGTTAATGTTTCGTATTGTAATAATGTCTCAGCAATTAATTTTACTAAGTCTTGATTTGATAGTAAAACTTTTCGACAACGATTATAACACTCACTAATAATCTTATGAATTTCTTCATCAATTTGACGTGCTAAATGATCAGAGAAGTTTTTATCTTTATTATAGTCACGTCCTAAGAAGACATTTCCACTACGTTGTTCGTATTGGATTGGACCTAAATCACTCATCCCATACTCTGTTACCATTGCACGTGCAATCGCTGTAGCTTTTTGGAAGTCATTATGAGCTCCTGTTGTTACTTCATTAAATGTAATTTCTTCTGACACACGTCCAGCAAGTAAACCAGTAATACGGTCTAATAAATCTTGTTTTGTTTGTAAATATGTTTCCTCTTCAGGAAGCATTAAGGCATAACCACCTGCTTCACCACGAGGAATGATTGTAACTTTATGAACAACCTCAGCATTTTCAAGTTTGATACCAACAACAGCATGTCCTGCTTCATGATAAGCAACGACACGACGCTCTTTCTTCGAGAAGACTTTCGATTTTTTAGCAGGTCCCATCATAACGCGGTCTGTTGCTTCATCCACGTCTTTCATTTGAATTTGCTTACGATTATCACGAGCAGCTAATAACGCTGACTCATTTAATAAGTTCTCTAAATCTGCACCACTAAATCCTGGTGTACGACGAGCGATATCCTCTAAACGTACTTCAGGTGCTAAACGCTTATTACGAGCATGTACTCTTAAAATTGCTTCACGTCCTTTAACATCTGGACGACCAATTGTAATTTGACGGTCAAAACGTCCTGGACGTAATAAAGCTGGATCTAATACGTCTGGTCGGTTTGTTGCAGCCATAACAATAATTCCAGAGTTTGGACCGAATCCATCCATTTCAACAAGTAACTGGTTCAATGTTTGTTCACGCTCATCGTGTCCTCCACCCATACCAGCTCCACGTTGACGACCCACAGCATCAATCTCATCAATAAAGATGATACATGGTGCTGTTTTCTTAGCTGTTTGGAACATATCACGAACACGGCTTGCTCCAACCCCAACGAACATCTCAACGAAATCTGAACCTGAGATTGAATAGAATGGCACACCAGCTTCACCAGCTACGGCACGAGCAAGTAATGTTTTACCTGTACCTGGAGGCCCGACTAATAAAATACCTTTTGGTACACGAGCACCCATTTCATTATATTTAGCTGGGCTTTTTAAGAAGTCCACAACTTCTACTAACTCTTCTTTTTCTTCATCATTTCCGGCTACGTCATCAAATGAAATCCCTTCTTGTTTTGATAACTTCGCACGGCTCTTACCGAAGTCAAATGCTTTATTATTCCCGCGTTGGGCTGATCTAAACATGAACATGATAACCCCTAGGAATAATACTGTTAATACAGCATAAGATAAGAAACTCCATACCTTACCAATCGTTGGTGCTACACCATTTGTTAAGCTAACATTATGGCTAATAGCTAAGTCACTTATTTTATCATAAGCAGTATCAGCTACAATGATTGTATAAGGAGTTTCCTTCCCATTAACTTTCATCTTACCTGAAATAGTCCATAAGTTTTTATTATCTTCTCCATCGATTGGACGAGCATCCATTGAAAGGACATTCTCGTTTTCAATTTGTGTAACAAATTCATTATATGTTGGTTCTTCAATAACTGTTTGTTCCGGTTCAATAAATATAAATCCATATAATCCTAAAACAATAATAAATAGAATGAAGTAGATTCCAATACTTTGTGGACCTTTTTTATTAAAACTACTTTTCTTTTTAATGCTATTAATCTTATCCTTTGGATTAATTGGCGGCATTTTCGCACCTCTTTCTTAATTCATATAGACTTCTTCTTTAAGAATACCTACATATGGTAAATTACGATAATACTCATCATAATCTAATCCGTATCCTACAACGAATGCTTTTGGAATATTAAATCCAATATATTTAGGTTCCATGACAACGACGCGTCCTTCTGGTTTATCTAACATTGTTACCACCTCAACTGAAGCTGCTCCACGATGTTTTAATAACGCAATCACTTTATCTAATGTGAACCCTGTATCTACGATATCCTCAACAATGATGATATGACGATTTTCCACTGAAGTATCTAAGTCTTTTAAAATTTTAACTTGTCCAGAAGAAGTTGTTCCCCCGTGATAGCTAGAAACATCCATAAATTCGATTTGAACTGGAATGTTCATGTGTTTCATTAAATCTCCGATAAAAGGAATTGATCCTTTTAATAAACCTAATAAAATTGGTTTTTTATCCGCATAGTCGATTTCTAATTGTTTTGCTAATTCTGCTGCTTTGGCCTCAATTTGCTCAGTTGTAAATAAAATTTCTTTAATATCGTTATGCATCTTTTTCATTCCCTCCACGGTGGCAATAATCAATTGTAATTACATGACCTTTTACTTGTCGATGACAAAGCGCTGACTTTTTTAAAAGCGGGATCCAAATGATTTGATCATTGGCATCTGTTACAATAGGCCAAGAATCTCTTAGTACCCTAGGAATCTTATTTTCAATCATAATTTCCTTTACTTTTTTAGATCCATAATCATTCATTAACTGAATACGATCGCCTGGTCTACGCGTTCTAACTTTTAAAGGTAATTCTATTTCATTATAACACAAATGAACTTTATTAATGCAAGATTTTTCCGTTTTTTCATCGACTTTGTTCTCACTTACTTTAATCACAGAACCAATGGGTAAAACTGTCCTTGTATCAAATGATAGAACCACTTCATAGTCATGCTCCAATAGAGGTATTGTAGAGAATTTTACTACATCATATGCGATTATACAACTGATTTGATGTGGTAAGGTTAACATTAAATTAGGCTTCGGATTTTTAATAAGTTTTTGAATTTCTTCAATATGCATCGTTTGAATATCTTTGAGTGTAAACTTCTGTAAAATCCGTTTAATAAGACGTCTCATTAAACTTGGAGGTAATTCTTGAAGAAAACTTCGCGAGACTTCAAAAGTTCCTTCACTTTGAAAAACATGACTCATTAATTGATCAACTTGTGCGGAAAAGTAGGCTTCATCTTCACTTAATTGCTCACTAATCATCCTTGCATGTTCATAAATAGATGGACTTTCTTTCACCAACTCCGGAACAATATACTTTCTAATACGATTTCTTGTATAAACATCACTTTTATTAGATTCATCTTCCCTGAACAAGACTTGCTCTTTTTCACAATATTCATAGATTTGTTTCTTAGTAACAGCAATTAAAGGTCGAACAACTTTTAATCCTTCATTTATAGTCGTTGGTTCAATGCCAATTAAACCACTAGGAATATTTTGATATAAGAACCGATGAAGCTGAGTCTCTAGTTGATCATCTGCGTGATGTGCTGTCACTAAACATCCCGCCCCGTAATCGTTGGCTACTGACTTAAAGAACTCATAACGTTTATTTCTCGCATATTCATGAAAGTTTTCAACCTCATTCGTTTTAGGTAAGTAATAGACCTCATAGGGAAGATCATAAGCACGTGAAACTTGTTCAACTAAGATTTCATCTAACTCTGAGTTTTCTCGTTTTTTATGGTTAACATGAGCCACGATTAAACGTAGTTGATGAGTTGTAGAAAAGTGCTTCATGAAATGCAATAATGCCATCGAATCCGCACCTCCCGACACAGCTACAATAACCGAGTTGTTTTTCTCAAATAAATTGTATTTTTTTATCGTCTCTAATATAACCTTTTGCATTAAAATCTCAAACTCCTTATAACTCATAAAAAACGCTTATAATCTATTATATCCATTTTGAGGTAAAAAAAAAGTATCGCCTAAAGTTTCATACACTTTTTCCCCATTATCCAATTATAATTAAAAACGATCAGATAAAATTCTGATCGCTTTTAATTGTAATGAGCTCTATTACAATCTATAAACTTGCACAAAAGGTGCGTTACTAAAGAATATTAAACAAGATTACTTGCGCACATAATCTTATTAATTTCCTTAGCCTTAAGCATCAATTTTTATTAACAGATAAAATTACTTATTAGTGGTCCTTCATCTTAGGCGGACCTCCGAATACGGCCCTGTATCCGGTAAAAACGATATTTCTATCGTGGCATCTATTCAATTGTCTGTCCGAACACGGCTTCTCACATGGAAAAGCACTATTATACTACATTAATTTTTTGAGCCACCAGCAAACGTTGGTAGCTCTTTTTGTTTTCTTAGAATCTTTTCTTAATTTTAAATTACTTATGTATAACCACCTGGATATTTGACTATAATAAATAATCTTTGATTTATTACTTCATACATTTTTATTCTCATCCATTCTTTATGGCTCTTTCTAGAGTATGAATTCATAAGTCCTTTCATATTTTTAATCTTCGTCTTACTCAAGACTTCATTCAATTATTAAGTGATCGATCAACAAAATTGGATCCGACCCCAATTATGAGATATTCTATCTATAAGATAGCCTCTACTTTTATAAATTCCTGTACATAAAATCAATTTCGTTTCTGATTTTTTTAAATTGTGGATAAGTTCCACTATTAATATGCCCACTCCGACTGGAACCTATTAATCAATTAACTCGCATATACATTCTTTAACTCATTTTAATCAGATTAGCTCTGACCTTAATCTGATTTTCATACCTATTTGTTACAAAGTTTTACATATAGATCATTAAACTTCATACACACATCACACACTAACTTACTCGCACACTTTTTTCAAACCAGCTCCGACTTCTGATTTGTTTAACAAACTCATACACACATCACACACTAACTTACTCGCACACTTTTTTCAAACCAGCTTTCACTTCTGATTTACTTAACAAACTTCACATACATCACACACTAACTTACTCGCACACTTTTTCAAACCAGCTCCGACTTCTGATTTGTTTACCAAACTTCACACACATCACACACTAACTTACTCGCACACTTTTTTCTCAAACCAGCTCTAACTCTGATTTACTTAACAAACTCATACACACATCACACTAATTTACTCACACACTTTTTTCTCAAACCAGCTCTAACTCTGATTTACTTAACAAACTTCACACACATCACACTAACTTACTCGCACACTTTTTTTCAAACCAGCTCCAACTTCTGGTTTGTTTACCAAACTCATACACAGATCACATACGATACTACTTTAAGAACCCAAATACATAGATTCTCTCTAACATTTTAATCTATGACTTCAAGTCACATGATTAAAAATTGGTATCAAAACAAACTACCCTTGCATACCGCATAAATTTCCGATTAAATTTTACCGATATATCCCCACTTTCGACATAAATTTTCAATCTATTCTATTGATTAAATTCTTTACGTTGCCAGCCATAAAGAATTTAATATAAAATAGTTGATTCTAATCAATTTAATATATCTACTACTTAATCAATAATCATTAATAAAAACAAGATTAAACCTATGGCTTTAAGACGCATATTGAGCTTGAGCTACACCTTGCCGCTTATACTCAACCACTAAAACCATCATATCGTCTTTAATTTTTCCTTTATGTTTACTAACTGTTGCTTGAAGAATATTTTTTGCTATATTTTTGGGGGATTTCCCCATTTGATTTAATATGACTTGTTCTAATTCCTTTATATCTGGATACTGCTCTACAATACCATCGCTACACATGAGTAGCACATCATCTTCTTCTAAACTTAACGTTACATGATCAACCTCTTGATCACTCATGACGCCAACTGGAAGTTGAGCCAAATTAATTAATTCAATTTGATGATTTCGTACAAGAAACGTAGGTGTCGCTCCTTTTTTGTAAAAAGTCGCCCGCTGACGTTCCCGGTCAATCATACAAATATCTAACGAAAAAAATCTTTCGTTCGCATTGGAATGTTGTTTTAATTGCTGTAAGGTTTGAATGGCTGTTTTAATTGGAATATTAAAACTTAGCAAACATTTCAAAATTTTTAAAGCTTCTGAGCTCTCTTTGTGAGCTAGTTCGCCATTTCCCATTCCATCACTAATTGCAATAAACGTTTGACCATTTGTGAAATTCTCATAGATATAACTATCACCTGAAATTTTATTTCCATCTTTTCCAACATAAGAAACCGCATGATCAATTTTAAACATATTAGAGGAATAGACTTTTATTTTAGTTTGTTTGCCCTTCGTTTTCTCAACAATCAATCGAAGTGGTTCATTCGTAATACTTTCAAGTATTGCTTGAATGGACAACAACGTTAATTCCTTCGGGGGCGAATTTATAACTAAATCCATCTTAATGAGTCTAGGATAAAGACTCTTAATCTTAATATCCGAACACCTCACGTGAATTCTTGCTAATTCTTCTTTAATTCGATTAAACTGTAATTCAAAGTCATGACGATCATACATCATCGATTGCATCATATTATCAATAGCTAATCCAATACAATCAAGAATCACATCGACTCTGATTAATTGACCTTTGCCAATAAACGAACGTAGTGATTTCACTAACTGTTGAAAATTCACTAGTTGGTTAAAGAGTTGACTAATCGTATAGATGTTTAATCTATCTCTTGTCTCTCTCTTTGGCTTAGGCGAAAATGTTTGTTTCATTTTCGTTACGAGTTCCATTCTTCTCTCCTCCTAATGACCTTAACTAATTGCTCCCTCCCCCGGGCTCAATTTGTAAGCCTATATTACCATCCGTCTAGTAGAGAATTTGTCACTTTATTGGAAGCATTTAAACTTTCGAAAGACACATTTTTTACATCTTCGGCACATCTATTAAAAAAATTCCAGCCTTTCTACCTCGTTTTACAGCACTCGGCAGTAATTGATGTCAAAACAATTGAAACCTTTTAAGGAAAGATGAATAAAAATTCATTCACGAACATATAATACATGTTTAATCTTTATTAAAATTGTGATGTTGTAGCAAATTGTAGATAAAACAAAAAGGCCAATCTAAATTGATTGACCTTTTTTGCTAACTAGATAACGGCTTTCCCTCGCCATCCACCACGTTTCCATCTAATATAGAAAATCACCGCACGTACACACTCATCAAGTGCCATCGCCATCCAAATTCCTACTAATCCCCAATCTAAAACAATTCCGAACACATAAGAAAGTAACGTTGCTACTCCCCACATCGATAACACACTAATAAAGACTGGATATTGCGTATCACCTGCCGCTTGCATCCCACGAATAATCACAATATTCACTGCACGACCAAGCTCTAAGAAAATTTCAATAAATGTAATCGTCTTTAATAAAGATAAAACATCTGGATTTTTTGTGAAGATTCCAAAAATATGATCACTTAATAAAAAGACACTGGTTGAAATAATTAATGTAATAATCATTGTAGGACGTAAAGTTTTTAAACTACGTTTATACGCAGCATCTTCTTCACGCGCTCCCACTAGGTGACCAATAATAATTTGATTGGCTTGGCCAACAGCTGAAGAATATAAATATGATAGCCATGCAATCATATTCGCATAGACGCGAGCTGTAATGACTGCTGTTCCTAACATATTTACACACATTAAAATAACCATCTGCGAAAAATTGTACATGACACTTTCTCCACCGGCAGGTACACCAATGCGCAATAATTGCTTAAGCGTCTCTTTCGGGAAGGGGCGCAAATATTTTAAATGTAATTCCCCTTCAATACGTTTCGAAAATAAACGATAAACTAAAATTACTCCAATGAAACGACTAAAGACACTAGAAATGGCAATCCCCATAATGCCCATTGAATTTAACAATATGGCGTTGCCAATAATATTTAAGACATTCACGATGACCGAGATATACATCCCCTGCTTCATCAATCCATTACTTCTAAAAATCGCTGAGAAACTCATAAATAGTGCCTGTAAGAAAACTAACCCACCTACAATATTTAAATAAACTTGTGCATCTGCATGTAATTCAACAGGCATCTTCAAGGCATTAAATAAAGCGTCACTTCCAAAGAATAACCCTGCACTAATGATAGCACTAAAAATTAAATTCGTAAAAATTCCAACCGTATAAATCTCTGAGACCTTCTCTTTATTTTTTGAACCTAAATACTGTGTGACCATAATCGTAATAGCCATCGTCACAATACTAAACGTAATCGTTACAAAGTTCATAATCGTATTTACATTTCCGATAGCTGCCACAGCATTTTCAGAATATTGACTCATCATCATCTGATCAACATTTCCAACAAGCATCTGTAAAACAAGCTCGATGAAAATTGGCCACGTTAATTTAAATAACAAGCCTTTATCATTCATATTTAATGTTTGACCCATTTTATTCTCCTTATAATTAACTAAATTTGTGCACCTCAAAAAAGACAACAATGGATTTTAACATCTATCTTGCATAAAGTAAATATTTTTATTTTCTAATATTAGTTGACAATTATTAACCAAAACTATATATTGTATATACACTATATATACAATATAACACAGAGGTGATGACGTGGATTTAATCATTAGCAACTCAAGCAAAAAGCCTATCTACGAACAGATTACCGATCAGATTAAACAACAAATCATGTTCGGTATTCTAAAAGAAGGTGATTCTCTACCATCAATGCGAGCTCTTGCACGTGATCTTCATATTAGTGTTATAACAACTAAACGTGCTTATGAAGATTTAGAACGAGATGGCTTCATTGAAACAGTGGTAGGAAAAGGAAGTTTTGTTGCAAGTCACAACAAGGGCTTACTAAAAGAGGAACACCAACGACAAATCGAACAACATTTAATAAACGCCATCGAGCTTAGTAAACAATGCGGAATTACTCAAAATGAGCTAATTCAAATTTTAAATATTTTATATGTTGAGGAGGGATAACAATGGAAAATGCCATTGAAGTAAAAGGATTAAGTAAAAAATATAATACCTTTTCTCTCGATAATATTAATCTAGTCGTTCCCAAAGGATATATCGTTGGATTAATCGGAGAAAATGGAGCAGGAAAAAGTACAACCATCAAATCTATCTTAAATTTAATTCAAAAAGATAGTGGTACCATTCAAATCTTTAATCAAGATCACGCTAAACATGAAAAAGAACTCAAAGAAGACATTGGTATTGTCTTTGATGAGTCCCATTTTCCTGAACAATTAACAGGAAAAGATTTAAATCTTATTATGAAAAATATTTATCGTAACTGGGATACGCCCCTCTATATGAACTACCTTCATCAATTTAATATTCCAGAGAAAAAAATTATAAAAGAATTTTCCCGTGGAATGAAAACGAAACTCTCTTTAGCCGTTGCACTTGCCCATCATCCGAAACTATTAATTTTAGACGAACCAACCAGTGGACTCGATCCAATAGTTCGTAACGAAATTCTTGATATCTTTTTAGACTTTATCCAAGATGAGGAGCACTCAATTTTAATGTCCTCTCACATCACAACTGACTTAGAAAAAGTCGCAGATTATATTATTTTCTTACATCAAGGAAAAATAATTTTCTCTGATGCAAAAGATGATTTACTTACTGACTACGCCATTATTAAATGTAACGAAAAAGACTTTCATCTCATTGAACCAGTGGATATCATTAAGTATAAAAAATCAGCTTATCAGTACGAAGTTCTTATTAAAAATAAAAAACAACTCACACGAAAATATCCAAACTTAATTATCGATGCGGCGTCTATTGAAGATTTAATGTTAATACATATTGGGGGGAATAACTAATGAAAGGTCTACTTTTAAAAGATTTACTAAACTTAAAAAAATCAATTAAACTGATGCTTATCATCGGAATTGCTTATTCTATTTTCTTTTCAACATTTGAACCAACTACTTTAACTGGTCTTTTAACTTTATTATTTGCGATGCAAAGCTTAAGTTCATTTTCTTATGATGAATTTTCTAAATGGGATTGTTATGCATTAAGTATGCCCCTCTCAAAAAAAGATCTCGTATTAAGTAAATATATTTTATTTATTGGATTTCCAATCATCGGATCTTTTCTTTCAATTATCATCACCATCACCGTGTCTTTAATTAAAAACAATCTTAATATGTTAGATATTCTATCAGGAAGTATGGGCTACTTATTCTCAATAGAAGTTCTAATGCTTATTCTACTTCCATTTGTTTTCAAATTCGGAATTGAACGTGGACGATTAATAATCACGTTAATCAGCTTTGGAAGTTTTGGAATTTTATTTTTAGCCGCTAAACTCATTCAACAATTTAACATCCCGCTTCCTTCATTAGAAATAATCTACGATTTAACACCAATCATCCCATTTATCGCTATAGCTTTAATTGCTATTATTGCTTTTATCTCCTATCAAGCTTCTACTCGAATTGTCGATAAAAAAGAATATTAGTCTATAAAATGTCCCCTAAGGAGTAGACAAAGAAAAAAGTTTACCCGCTAGGGGATATTTTAATTCCCCCTTAGGTTGTATATGTTTTATTCCCTGAGACTTTCCATCAAAACATCTAAACGCCTCTGAGTACTTCTTTACATAACCAAAAAAAACCATCCGAAATTGGATGGTTTTAGAATATATATACTAAACAAGTGTCGCTTAATTAGTTAGAACGACGACGTTGTGTTTTCATGTTCTTTTTAAGAGCCGATTGTTTTTCATCGCTATCTTTTAAGAAATTAGTGATTGCTTTATCTAGGTCTAAAGCTGGACGAGCTGGCTTTTCTGGGCGAGCTGGTTTCATTGAAAGGTTAATTTTCCCTTCTGGTGTCACCTCTTTAACGCGCACAGTTACTTCTTGACCCACGCTGACAACATCTTCAACTTTTTCTACGAATTTTTCAGATAACTCACTAATGTGTACAAGTCCTGATTTTCCATTTTCTAATTCCACAAATGCACCGAACTTCTTCACACTCGTGATTTTACCATTTAACTTTTGACCAGCTGTGATTGACATAAAAATCGACAGTCCTCCTCATAAATTTTTTATAATTTTAATTTAATTATTCTTGTTCTTTTGGAAGCTTAAATAATATTTCGCCTTCCTCAGATTTGAAATACTTCTCGCGTGCAAGCTTAGCAATATAATCTTCATTTTCAAGTTTGCTTATTTCGTTGCGATAATATTCCTGTTTTGCGATTAACTCATCATATTGTTGTTGGTATGCGGCTAAATTTTCTTTAGCTTCAGTAAGTTTAGCTAGACGTCCTGTGTACATAAAAGCTCCCGCTACGATAAAGAATCCTATTAAAAGACTCATCGTTAAAGCACGACGATAGAGCAATTGTCTTCTTCTTTTTCTATTCTTCTTCTGTATTAAGGTTAGTTTTCTTTTTGCCACGTCGTCTCTCCTTCTTCTTACTTGACATCCATTTTCCCAATTTAGCTAAAGGCGTATAAAATAAAAGCTTTAAGATTCTAAGAAACAACATTATTATATCAGAAACAAGCTTGTAAATAAACATAATGGGTGAAATTACTAAGATATTCACTACTTTTTTTATAAAGTGTGCAATTGTGAATAAACTTTCTCCTATCATTTCTAGATCACGATGCAGTGGTTGTTTTAAGAACTTAAAGTAAATGATAGCTCCAACAATTAAGAAAATTAAAATGTACAGATGAAAGATACCTTCATTGACATTATATATATAAACAAAAGTGAGGGGCACTTGAATTAACCAATATAAAATAATAATGGCCCATTGCATGTAATAATTAAAGAAAATCTCCTTTACGATGCAAACAAAATCTAATGTCACACCAATAAAAATTCCATACAATAGGACATGAATCATGAATTGAAACTGAACTGATAAACTCATTATTTAAATAATTTGCTAAAGATTCCTTTTGAGTCTTCACCAACCATGCCAAAATCATCATATTCATAACCAGTGATATACCCAATAATCGATAGCTCTCCTTTTTCAAGATCTAGATTTTTAAGCTCTAAATCCATACCCCTCACCGTTAAAATCCCCATTGTTGTGTCAATCGTAAATAACTCGCTATCAAAACTTAATAACTTCTTAATACCAGTGACATCCATCAATTTACGCTCCTTCATTGACACTTGATGATAACCTAATAGTGTGCTTGGTTTTTGCTTCATATAAGACTCTTTCTCATAAATGTTCATATTCTCTTCCCTCCGTTATCTGTTTTATCACTAGAACTTATGATTGCTCTAATTTAAATATAACTTCGAGTCGAGAAACACATTGTTTCTACCTTATATTTTATGATTTTGCGCTACAACTTGTTCACTAAAACGACTTGATTTCATCATATTTTTATCCCCCTTGTCGTTATCAGGCATCAAGATGACGAATTAATCTTTTTATTAAGTAGCCAATGATGATCTCAAAAAACATAACTAATAGGATCAGCACAATTGTCCAAGCAAAGACAGCTGGCATATTTAAATACGTCTTTTCATAGTTTAATTGTTGGCCAATTCCAACCTGACTTTGTCCCATAACCTCAGCCATGACCATCACTTTAAAAGACAACCCAATAGTAGCCTGAACCCCACTACTCAGTATTTTTAAAAGTTGTGGATAATATAGGGCCTTAAATGTTTCAAAATGAGTGGCTCCAAATAACAAACAAACATCCAACAAATCAGAATCAATATCATTCATGGCTCCCCCTATTAATTCATACAACAGTGGAAAGATAACGAGCGCCATAATCATAATCGGCCCCAAGTCACGACCAAACCAAATCAATAAAATAATCGTCACAGAAATCGTAGGCACCGTGCGTAAAAAGGTCACTATCGGAGACAATAGCAGTCGGATGATTTTAAAATACCCAGAAAACACACCTAGTATCAAACTAATGATAAAAACACAGCTAAACGTCATCATCGTCCTCACTAACGTCGCCCAAATAATACTCACAAAAGAGGAACTAAAAATAATTCGGCATAACTCAGTAAAAATCAACAAGATAGAAGGTAAAATAATAGGTTTATCTACTATCTCGACTGCTAACTCATAACCAACCATTAACCCTACAATAATTAATAGACTATACCGATTCATCACACTTCCTCCCTTATTTAATCTTACGGATGAAAAAGATAACTTATGTTAGATTATCTAAACTCTATGCTATAATGCGCTTGGATTATGAAGTATTGTATAAAAATTATTGAGGTGATTTTTACACTCATCGAAATGTTGTGTGTTTGATGTTTATTAATCATCTTTTTAATATATGTTTACCGCGCTATTAGACTTGGATTTTTTCTACTAAAATAAACATTTCACAAACAAAAATAGGTCATCTGACATAGATGACCTATTTTTTATAGATTTATCATAAAAAGGCACTTAAAGAATACCTTCAAACTGAATTCACAAAAGTGATTCTCTCTAGAATCGACGTTAAGTTAGACAACAGAATAAAGTGTATCTTTAAGTGTTTAATGACAATTACTTGGCAGGTGGTCTTTCCCCTGCTCTCTTTGTCGGCTACCAAACCGAGATTCAAGTAACTATCCTTTATAATATATGCACTTCAAATTAAAATATACTACTTATTTTATTAAATAATAAAAATCATCTTCCGGTAATGCACCGCCTACTGTCTTCGGATCAAATTCATATAGTTTTTCTAAATAAAGTTCAATCTCTTCTTTTGCTTCTTCCGCTGTTTTAAACATTAAATTAGAATTTGGGGCTGATGCTGTAATGATGGGTTCTGGCATCTCAAGTCCTGTCTCAATTGCTTCTTTTGCCATCTCAGCTGGTGACTGATTCGCAAACTTAACGCTTGTTTCTACCTGTGCTAATAAAGGTTCAATGACCTCTGGATGATTTTCAATTAAATCTTTATGCACGAATAGACTCGCTTGTGGATAAGAAGTCACGCCATATAGCTCTCCCCATTGCTCTTGAAAATCAACAACAACGTTCACATTTTCTATTTTTGTTTTTAAAACAGATAATGAGGGCTCAGCAATCACAGCTACATCAATTTCTCCCGCTGCAAACATAGATTGAACATCAGAAACACTTGCTAAATATTCAACCTCGACAGAATCAAGTATTCCTTTTTCGTCTAAAATCGTCTGTAACACAATATCGGGCGTACTTCCTTGACCAAAGGCTGTAATTTTTCTTCCCGCTAAATCATCAAATGTTAACTCCTCATTACTAATTAAATATAAATTCCCCCAAACTAAAGTCGCGACTAATTGATAAGGCAGCTCTTTTTGATAAAGTGTCGCCCCTAAATTTGTTGGTGCGACAATAACCTGTGATGTCTCAGACGTGAAAGCTGCTACTAGCGGATCACTTCCTTGAACATATGGTTGCACGGTATAAGTAACATGATCGCCTAGCTGAGGTGTTGTCGCCACTAAATGAGCGAGTGCCATCGCTGTTGAGCCACTCGGCACTAACATATCAAATGATATAGGATCAAATTGAGGTGTTAATTTTATTTCCTCACCTGAATCATTTGTTTGATTTTGTTCAAAGACTTCAGGTGTTGTAGTTGATGGTGTTTCACTCTGCTGATCTTCATTCGCACATCCGACTAATCCTAATATAAAAATAAAAATCGCTAAAAATCTTTTCATCTAAAATTCCTCCCTATGCATTCTGTCTAAGATTATACCTAAGGAATACTTATTTTTCTTTAGGAATCATTAGTCACTTTTCGCACACATGATGCTAAACTTATCCAATCATGTAAGTAATTTAATAAAAATATCGAACCTTATCAAAAATTCAAAAATACCCCATGTAGCATCTCGATAAAATTACCGTTATTTATGTAAAGTTTTTATCTCTATCTATCATTTTGTCGCTTTATGTTAAAAACATCACAACCTCTATATCTCTAGATAAATAGATTTGTTATAATAGGAAAGTATTTTTTATATCATGGAAATAGGTGATTAGTTATCAGTGATTTCAATTGATAATGGCTCCTTCCTTTCTCATGTTGATATCTCATGAGAAATCTTATGGAGTGTTACATATAGAATAAAACGTCATCAGTACAGCTATTAGCTGAAACCTTATTCTAATTGTTTATTTTACAAAAATCCCTTTATAGTGGACTACTATCCGAAATTATAAAACAGAAAGGAAATATATAATGAAAAATAAAAGCTTTTTCGAGCGCGCCTATACTGTCATGGAAATTCGTACAGGATTTGCAACTGGGCTTCCTGTTTTAAGTGGCGGATTATTTGGGGCGTACTTAGCTGGACACTTGAAACTAATTCCACTTCTCTTAATGTTTGTCACTGGATTTTGTCTAAATATCGTGGCAAATGTTTCAAATGAAATTCGTGCTTATCTAAAAAATGAAGAAAATGAGAATACTTTCACTCATCATGCTGGAAGTGAAGGACTCGTACGCGGTGATGCAACATTCAAAGATAGTATCATTGTCTTACTATTTTTCTTAGGAATCAGTGGATTGTCTGGAATTACCCTTGTTTTAATCACAAATAATTTTAATATTCTAGCGATTGGAATTTTAAGTGTCATTGCCGCTGTTTGCTACTCACTTGGGCCAAAACCTTATATTGTTTATCCAGTTGGTGAGCTTGTTTCAGGACTCTTTGTTGGAGCTATTAGCACCATCGTTTCAGCTTACTTACAAACAGATGTTCTTAACGCCCCGATTATTATCTATTCCATTATTCCAATGATTATGACCATCTTCTTAATGTCAACGAACAATACTTCAGATTATGAAAAAGATAAAGGAACTCGCACGACTTTACCTCATGTCATTGGATTTAGAAATTCAATTAAAATCATTATCCCTGAAGCTTTAATCATGATTGCCGCCTGGCTATCTCTTTACGCTATGGGGAGTATTACCCTCCTTATGCTTGTCACAGGTTTTTTAATTTTCTATTACTACGGATATGTCCGTTGGTATAAAGACTACTATCAAATTAAAGAACACTATCCGACAATGGGGCGTGACTGGGGACCACGTCCATTACTTTTAATTTACAGTTTCAATATCATCTTAGGTTTAGAATTCTTTGCTTACCTATTACTTCAATAAAAAACTATCGATCGATCATCAATTCATTAAAAATAAGGCTGTATCTTTTCGTGATACAGCCTTATTTTGTTAGAAAGAATATGTTTTAGGAGCATTTGCTAAAACGTCAGCAATAACAGCTTTTGCTTCATCTAAATAAAATACTTCGAAGATACGATTATCCCCCAATCATTCAAGAAAATTCTAATCCTGAATAGTTACCTTAACTCTTTACACCAACTTAAGATAACTGTTTTTATTAATAAAAGCATAAAAAAGGTCATCCTCCAATGACCTTTTTTAATTAATCATAGAGTATGACCTCATTTTGATTATTCAAAAATTTCGATTCCTGTTACTTCATCTAAAGATGGGCGCTCGATACGCTCTTCTGAAATAATTTCATACATATAAGCCGCATCTTGTTTTTTCGTTGAATCTTTAATATCTGTGATACGGACTTTTAAAATTTTATTGCCATAGTATAAAGTCAACTCATCACCAACTTTAACCGTTGAGCTTGATTTTGCGACTTTCCCATTAATCTCAATACGTCCTTTATCAGCCACTTCTTTGGCTAACGTACGACGTTTCACTAAACGAGACACTTTTAAATATTTATCTAAACGCATATAAATCTCCTTTCAAACGTTGAATGCAGTTATCCACAATTTAATTTTCACGCTACAACTCTAGTAAAAAAACGATAACCCCATTATTTAATACCTATTTTAACTCAAACCTTTTATAGCCCGACTAGTTGAGGAAATGCACAAGTTTTTATCATTTAATTTAAATTAAAGTTCAAACTTTGTACTGCCCCATCAGTTGTAGATACCTTCATTTTGTAAAGGATGGGGGTCCAACCCTATTTCATAGGTGGAACATAAATAGTTGTTAAATTATCTAATTTGAAGTTATGGTCTAATTCGTAAAGTTTAACCCATTTTAATTCGGCGATGTTACTTCCCGCTGCTTTAACGATACAAACCTCATACTCATCATCATAAACTTCCATTAAGTCTAACTTTAAATTTGATGCTGTTAATTGGTCAAATACTTGAGGAACAATTAAATGTTGTTTAGGAGCAATCGCTTCATAATCAAAGTCTAATGCATCCATCACTTGTAGCCCTTCAATTGGATCAATGGCAAGTGCAGCAAACATCGGATCTAAGAAACTTTGTCCTCCAATAATTACTGCCTCTGTTTCAGCCACTAAACGTTTCACTGCATATTCAGCCACACAAGGATGACCTGGTGTCGCATAAATTAAATCTCCTTTTTTGGCTTCTTCTTTAATGGTTTCAATAATTTCTTCATAAACAGCCTCAAATGTTTCATGCTTCATATAAACATCATCAAAGGCACGATACTCAATTTCATTTTCCTCTAAGAAATTAATCATTGGATGTTCTGCTGTTCTTAAAAATAATGGTAAGCCAGATTTTAATTTAGCTACCACGCCTAACGTTAACTGAGACTCATCCCCAGCTCCAAGTCCTACAATGTAAATCATCTCATGATGCCCCTTCCTATCTTCAATCTTATTACTTATCTTGGTCAGAAATTGACCCTTTATTCAATTACAATTCTGCTGGCTTTCTTTTGGTAGCTGTTTGCTTCTTAGCAGGTTTCTTTCGACGTTTGGCCCCTTTAGAAGCGACCTGTGAGGTCATTAAGAAAATTCCCATAATCAGACTATAGACTAACACACCAGCTCCAACTTGAATTGCCAATGAAATAACATTATATACACGTACATCATCTAATCCAGATAAAATATTCGGAATCTGTGGTTCTAAATATGCTAATACTAGCCAAAGCCCAGCTGTTGAAAAGCTTACTTTTAATAAATTAAAGAATGACTTCTTATACATCATCTTTCTAAACTGGCATAAATTTATCAGTGCCATCATTGCCAGTGAAGCAACTGATGCAATAGCTGTTCCACAAATACCTAAACTTTGAGTTAATGGTCCTGTCAATACGACTTTAACTAGTACACCTCCCAAAACAGCTGCTAATAATTTCGAATATTGTTCTTCCTGCTGCATAATGGCTGTGCATAAGAAAATAAATGGATAAAATAAAACCTGTAATGTTAATAACTTCAATGCTCCAATCCCATTTGAATCTTTAAATAACGCAATATTTAGCTCATCTACGACACTAAACAACCCCACGCAAGCTGGGATTGATAATGCAATGACCATAAATAATGAAGCATTAAACACCTTTTTACGTTCCTTCGAATCTCTTACTCCTGCCATTTGTGGAACAGTTGATGAGACAATCGCACTCGTAAAGACCGTCGCTGTCTGAATAATTGGTAATCCTCGATCAAAACTCCCTTTAAGTGACATGGCTTCTAATGCAGGCACCCCACTATTAACAAGTGAATTAAACACAAAGAAACTATCGATTAATTGGAAAATAATTAAGATTCCTGCACTTAAGAATAAATAAACACTTTTCTTAAAGAAATGCGGGCGATGGGTCATCTTTAAATAAATCCTTGGACTATCGTCCAACTTTTTAATCATTAAATAAGCAATTGCAAGTAATGGACCAAAGAGCCCACCTAAATACGCAAAATAAGCTAACTTATAAACATTTTGTCCTTGAACCATCACTAAAGCAACAATAATCGCCATCACTCGGATCAGCTGCTCAATGGTTGAAGAATAGCCCACAACATGAATCGTTTCTGCCCTCGTTTGAGCAACTCCTCGCCAATAAGAAATAGTAGGAATTAGTAAGAACGCTAAACCAACCATCCGAATCGGCCAACTCAATTGCATATCGCCCATCGTATAAGCAATCAAATGGCTACCTAGAAATAATCCTATAAATGACACAAGACCAAAAATCCATAATGAATTTTTAATATACCGCTTAATATCCTCACTATATTGATACGTTAATAATAATTCCGCAATAATCGTTGGTAATACCACTCCATTTAATGTCGTATAAATCCCGATTAAAGGATAAACTTGTTGAAAAACGTATAATCCTTCATCACCTGAAATATTTTGATACGGCACTTTATACAGCAAACTTAATAGCTTAACAAAAAAAGCCGTGATTGTTAAAATCATCGTCCCTTTCATCCAACCCGATTTCATAACATCTAAGCCTCCCTAGCTTTCACTCTATTCAAATTAATATTATATCATCAAAACAGGCAACAATAAAAAAAAGGTCAAATCATTTCATAAAAAAATCAAATTTTTTTGGCTTTGTTTTAAAATAGTGTTGAAATTAGCATAACATAATAGGATGTCCATTTGGACATCCTATTTGAATCGCAATAATTTAAAATTGTTCGCTAAATCAACTCTACAAATTGGAAGTTATTCCATTTTCCATGCTCCGCCTTTGCTCTCGTAATAGTTTTGCAATGCATGGACTACTTCTGGAATAGTTTTTAAGGAATTAATATCTATTTCCTCATAAACTGTTTCGTCACCCTCAATTTCTAATATTTTACCGTCATCCCTCATTTTTATGTAAAACACCTCAGTTTCACTGCCTAATTCGCAAGTTATAGTAGATTCCATTGTAATACTTTGAGAAGTCGTTGGGAACAGTATGAAGCCGATTAACGCAACAACGATTAATACAAACACAAATATACATTTCTTATCTACTTTCTTAAATAGCACCACGAACATAATGAGAAGAAATATAATACCCAAAATGCTGTTTGCTAAATTTGTCTGCGAATAGTAGAACTTCATGCAGTTGTTAATCGTATCAACTAACATCCCCGCAACAGGAAGTGCATACAACACACTACCCCAAACTGTCTTTTTGTTCCAATAGAACAAGACATAAGCTACAAGTCCGCAAAAAACAGCTATACCAATCCAGTGGAATAGATGGTTCCATTGGAGAAACTTATCAACTGTTACATTTGGGGTGAAAAAATCAATGATACCTTGTAACAAATAATAACTGATACACATACTGGATAAATATGAGAAGGTATTTATCATTGCATTTTTATTTGAAGAACTAAAGTAAATCACAAATGTTGTTGAGAATATCCAAAAGCCAAAAGAGCTTGCAATAGAACTCCAACCCCATAAATCATCATTAGGATAAAAATTCAATAATTCAGTAATCAGACCAATAATTGCACCAAAACATATTACCTCTATATATGATTTTTTCGCATACTTAGATTTCATGTCTTTCCTCCTTTCAAATTAAATACAATTGTTCATCAATCATTATATTTATTGTACACTAAAAATAGTAAAATTAAAACAAATTTTACCTTTATACATATATTGGTCTTCTAATCTTAAAATCCTTTATTAAAGATACAGAATGTGTTGAATTAGCATGAATAAAGAACTTTTTAGGTTTATTCCTTTCCATTTCTGTTTTAAATAATTGGGTCCATTTATACCAAAATAGGTAGTTTGTTAGGAACTTGGTTGAAACACCATTAAACTTTCTTATCCATCTTTTTAAGCTACTATGAAAAGCATTGACTCTTTGAATATTATAAATATCCACAGTTTTTCTCCCGCCCCTAATTTGATGTAATTCAAAATTATGTTGAGCCGCAAATGGGATATAACTCCTATGTTTATCAGTACATAAAATAGAATTTTCTTCAACAACCTCTGATAAAGCCCTATTTATATCAGTATAGTTAGGTCTGCCATCACATATTAAACCAGTATATATATTTCCTAATCTATCTACACCACATAATACACAGGCAAATTCCTTTGATATACCTCTTGTATTTATTTCTTTACCACGCTTTCTTGATTCCCTTGGCATAGTAAAATTAGAACTTTTGCTATGATTCCCTTTATAGCTAAGGGCAAAGTATGTCTCATCGAGTTCAATAACACCCTCAAGAGAGCCGTAGCCAATAAATTTTCTAATAGCGTCTATAATTTTATGTCTCCAAAAGAAAGCTGTTGCAATATTAATCTCAACAATTTCGGCACATTGCCTAATAGTGTTACCATTTATCATACATTGAGCATATAGTAGCCATTTATCTAATCCCTTTTTACTACTTGAAACTGGGGATTTAGAAAAATCATTGAAAGTTTTCTTGCACTCTGGATTTTGGCATTTATACCTTTGTTTAACGCCATTCTTACCATGATATTTTCCATACTTAGATATTTTATCATGATTGCAAAAAGGACAGCACTTCCCCTTGTTAAATCTATTTTCAGCGATTTCTTCATCTATAGAGTTAGTTATTCCATTTGACATCAATACAGTCTTTAAAAAATCAAATACCTTCTCTTGCTCATATGTATTTAATTGTGAAACTTGCTGAATAACATTATTAACTCTTGGCATAAAAAACCTCCTAAATAGTAGTTATATTATATATTATAACCATATTTATAGAGGTTAATCAAATTTCAACAGTTTATTAAAACAAAGCCATTTTTTTATATAAAAGAAATAAATCCGTCCATTTTTCCTTTTGATAAAAAAGATTAAAAAAGTTATAATAAAAAGGTTATACAAAAACATTTAACACAAACTATGTTTAGCTTTTTTATAGAGGTGATATCACATGAGAATGACAGGAGACAGTCCATTATGGACTAAAAACATCGAAGAAGGAACAACGTATCCTCCTCTATCACAAGACATTAAAACTGACATTGTTATCGTCGGTGGTGGAACAACAGGAGCGCTAACAGCTCATTATTTTATGAAACAAGGCCTAAACTGTGTCTTAGTTGAAAAAAATCAAATTGCACACCAATCAACTGCAGCTTCAACTGCCATTTTACAATATGAAATCGATTTAGGGTTAAATCGATTAATGTCGATGGTTGGTGAACAGAATGCACAACATGCGTTTCTATTTGGTTATCAAGCAGTCATGGAAATGAGCCAAATCGTCAAAGAAATCAACAGTAACTGTGACTTTACCTTCAAACCATGCTTCCTTTATACACAAGATCCTCGTAAAGTAGACTATATGGCGGATGAATGTAAATCACGTCAGGCGATCGGAATTCATTGCGAACTGTTTACATCAGAAACACACCAAAATGAATTTAGCTTCAACTTCGAAGTAGGTGTCTATTCACATTACGGAGCAGCCATCATTAACCCTGTTCAATTTACACGTGATTTAATTGATTACAATGTAAAAAAAGGACTGCAAGTGTTTGAAAATACAAATATCGTTGACTATAACTTATCCTCACGTCAAAGTGTCTTAATAACAGAGCAGGAATTCACCATTACAGCTGATAAAGTGATTATCTGTACAGGATATGATGCCTTAGAATGGTTCAAACATGAAAAGCCATTCTATACACTTAGCCGCAGTTTTGCTGTTTTAACGAAACCTGTGGAAAACTTCCACGGATGGAAAGAAGCATGTATCATTCGTGATGATCAAGACCCATACACTTATATTCGTCCAACCTTAAGTAACTCGATTATTATCGGTGGAGAAGATTTAGAAATCGATGACTTAGATGGTGAAGTAGCAAACATGGGAGATCGCCACCCATTAGCCTTACAACAATATCATCAATTACTACGTCGCGTGCGCCGTATGTTCCCGCAAATCGAAAATATTAAAACAGATTGCTGGTTCCACGGATTATTCGTCGATACAAAAGATGGACTTCCATTCATCGGGAAACACCCAGATTATCCAGGCGCTTACTTCAACCTTGGATACGGATCAAATGGGATGCTTTACTCTTTAATCGGAGCTAAATTAATTTCTCAAGACGTAGCTGGGAAAAATCCAAAAGAACTAGAAATCTTCAAATTCAATCGTTACTAAAAAAGAGCGGACCATTCGGCTCTTTTTTTCATACTCCTAACTTTCCCATCATAAACTTTCAAGACTAGAGCTTTATGAGAAGGGAGGAAGTCATCTTGGCGTGTCCAAACTATCATCATAATCAAAGCGATTCTAATCCAAACTGTCCACAATCAGCGCCTAAACAAAAGGACGATGCTACCTCTAAAAAAAGCATCGCCTATAAAAGATTCTTTCGAAGTTTTTCTTTCATCACGATAGGGATTGTTCTTCTATGTATTATCTACATCTTTATTTATTTTGTCTTCTCTTCACCAGAAATTACTTTCATTAAAAATCAAGTCATTGAATCTTATGAAGAACAAAGCATCGGAGAAGCCCTGGATGAGTTTTTCTATCATCCAACTTGGGAGCTAATTGAAGAAAATACAGTCAAATTTAACGGTGAAGCGTATTTTGGAGAGGATGAAGCACTGTTTACGATTCAATTTAAAGTTAATTTAGAAACTGAACAATTTGATATTACTTCCTACTCTATCAATGGTGAATCCCAAACATTTGATCAATTCATTCGATTATTAGATACTATTTATGAAAGATAGACATTCAACAAAAGAACTTCTATTCCTTTGAACCTCTGAAAAGAAAAACAAAAGAATCGATTAATCCGATTGTGACGAAACTAATCCACTTTCTAACTCTAGAAACAATATCTTATCCCCAAAAGAGCATAATGATGCAGTGAAAAAAAGAAACCTCAATCAAACCCCAATATTTATCACTAGGTTTACTTATTGAATCCATCATTATTCCAAAAATAGCAAAAAGCACAATTGGTAGTCATAACAGAAACAACTATCTTTTCATCACTAAAAAGAAAACTAAATCTAATAGAAAAAGGGACGAGGTCCCTTTTTTCATGTTATCATAACATTAACTCAACGACGAAGGAGACATAGCCCTGATGAAACTAGAAACCGAAAACTTAATTCTTTATCCCCTGACTAAATCACTCATTCAACAAATTTTAAATGATGAAGTGACGGACTACTCAACAAAAGAATGGCTAACAGAAGATAACCGTACACTTTTAACGTGGATGTACGAAGAACTTTACGCCTTCATCCCACCAAAAATCGGCTTCACTTCATGGATTTTCATTGAAAAATTAACTAACCAAGTCATTGGTGATGGTGGATATAAAGGAAATCCTGATACACGTGGTCAAATTGAAATTGGATATGAAATCATCGAATCTAAACGTCAAAAAGGCTACGCGACAGAGGCCATCGAAGCGCTTCTAGAGTGGACTCTGACTCAAGATGAAGTCAAATCAATTATTGCTAAATGCCACTACAAAAACATCCCTTCCCAAAGCTTACTTGATAAACTTGGTTTCAAATTAATTGGTGAAGAGGATGAAATGGACCTTTATCAAATTAAATTAGAAGACAATTCATTTTTAAGTATTAGTAAATACGTTATGACAGGAATAATTACTGCATGTCTAATTATTCCAATCGCTAAAGTAGTCAAACATATCAAAAAATCGAAATAATCAACTGTATTAAAAAACCACTCGACGATTAACGTACGAGTGGTTTTATTTTTAATCTTTTAAAATATGATTAATGACACGCTTGGCATTTACATGGGTAATCCCATCAATATCCATACTACTATATCCTCGATTAACGAGTTCATCAATCACATTATTTGCTGAGGATGCACTTTGACAATCGATTAAGTTCGATTCTAAATGACCATCCCCTAAGTAATTCATAAAATCAAATCCAAGTGCAATATGTCGTGTACCAACTAACTCTCGCAGATAATCAATATGATCAACAAGGGATTCCACATCCGGCTTTAATTGATTCGTAAAATGCGGTACTGCCGTCACGCCAATAACACCATCTACCAAAGCAATTTCTTTAATTTGCTCATCCGTTAAATTTCTTGGATGAGGAGTAATTGAGTAACAATTCGAATGAGAGGCAATGACAGGCTCTTTTGTTACCGATAAAATATCCTCAAACGTTTGAATACTAGCATGAGAAACATCAATCACCATTCCAAGCTCATTCATCTTTTGAATTAACTCACATCCTAATAGTGATAAACCTGTCCCATCCTTACAACCAATCCCAGTTGCAAATTGATTCTTTTCATTCCAAGTTAACATCGCATGTCTAAATCCTTTTTCATAAATTTCAACTAAATGATCGATATCTCGAAGCGATGCCAAACTTTCAAGTCCTAAAATCACATTGACTTTATGATCAGCCCAATCCCCTTTGGCGGTTACCACTTGAACATCGGGTGACTCTTCTAGTTCCTCTATAATATAATGAATTGCTTGATCAAAATTATTATGTAATAGCTGATTAACATCAGTATAGTACGTCCAAATTCCCCCAGTCACATTCCCTTCTAATAATTCAGGAATATGATATGACTCAACAATACCACGTTGTCCTCTTAAACGCTTCTCAACAATATTATATAAAATATCCGTGTGCGTATCGAAAATCAAAGGTTTCCCCTCCTTATAAACACAATCAGATTTGCATCTAATTACTACCTATTATAGCTTATCTCGATTCAAAAAAGAGCAAATATTTTTCCCTTTTTTCCGACAAAAGAAGTGTAAAAATATTAAAAAAGCCTACGAAATTTAATTCATAGGCTTCTCTTTCTTTAAGCTTCTTCTTCTTGATTAAATTGGCTATTATATAAATCAGCATAGAATCCATTTTGAGCCATTAATGTCTCATGATTTCCTGTTTCAATAACATCTCCATCTTTCATTACTAAGATAACATCAGCTTCACGAATCGTTGATAAACGGTGAGCAATAACGAAGCTTGTACGACCTTTCATTAAGGTCTTCATCGCATTTTGAATTTGTAACTCTGTACGTGTATCAACACTACTTGTTGCCTCATCTAAAATCATAATTTCAGGATCAGCTAGTAGTGCACGAGCAATCGTTAATAACTGTTTTTGACCTTGAGAAATATTTGAGACTTCTTCATTTAAAATCGTATCATATCCTTCTGGTAAAACACGAATAAAGTGATCAGCATGAGCTGCTTTAGCTGCCGCAATAATTTCTTCTTCTGTCGCATTCTTTTTACCATAAGCAATATTATCGCGAATTGTTCCATTAAATAACCATGTATCTTGTAAAACCATACCGAATTTTTTACGTAAATCAGCACGATTCATCTCTGTAATATCAACATCATCCACTAAGATACGTCCACCATTCAATTCATAGAAACGAAGTAATAAATTAACTAATGTCGTCTTACCTGCACCAGTTGGCCCAACAATAGCGACCATTTGTCCTGGTTCAGCTTTAATATTCATATCATTAATTAAAATACGATCTTCGCGATAACCAAACTTAACATGTTCAAACTCAACAGCTCCACAATCAGCTTTTGCTTTAACCGGATTTACTGGTTCTGGAATCACTTCTTCTTCATCTAATAATTCAAATACACGCTCTGCTGATGCAACCGTTGACTGAATAATATTTGAAATTTGAGCTACCTGTGCAATGGGTTGAGTAAATTGACGGTTATATTGAATAAACGCTTGAATATCTCCGACAGTAATACGTCCTTTCGTTACTAAAACCCCACCTACAACAGCAACAAGAACATAGCCTAAATTTCCAATAAAATTAATAATTGGCATTACTAATCCAGATAAAAACTGAGCTCGCCACCCTACATCATAAAGCCCTTCATTAACTTCATCAAATTCATTAATCGCTTTTTTCTCATGACCAAATGCTTTAACCACATTATGTCCCGTATACATTTCTTCAATATGACCGTTTAATTCACCTAATTTCTTTTGTTGACCAATGAAATATTTTTGTGAACGTTTAACGACCATCATCATTAAAATCCCAGATAACGGAATGACGATGATTGAAATTAATGTTAAAATCGGGCTAATCGTTAACATCATAATTAAAACCCCAACCACCGTAGTGACTGATGTAATAACTTGAGTAATCGACTGTTGCAAAGTTGCACTAATATTATCAACATCATTTGTAAATCGGCTTAATAATTCTCCATGTGTATGTGAATCGAAAAATTTTAATGGTAATCTTGCCAATTTTTCATCAATATCACGACGTAAATCATAGACAACCTTCTGAGAAACTCCTGCCATAATAAATTGTTGTAAATAACTAAAAGCTGCACTTAAAACATATAAAGCAATTAAAATTACAACAATATTCCAAATATATGAAAAATCAATTGGCGATGGAGTTGGATTTCCTCCTACAAGCTCTAAAATTGGACGTATTAACTCATCTGTAATCTTAGCCATAATTTTTGGAGAAATAATTGAGAAAATAACACTCGTAATAGCTGCAATAGCAACTACTACTAAACCAACACGATATGGTTTTAAATATTTACTTAAGCGAACTAACGTCCCTTTAAAATCTTTTGCTTTTTGATTACCCGCATGTGGGCCATGTCCCATAGGTCCAGCCATAATTATTCCTCCTCTCCTTTTTTAAGTTGAGATTCGACGATTTGTTGATAAATCTCATTTGTTTGTAATAACTCCTCATGTGTTCCCATACCAACTACATGTCCTTCATCCATTACTAAAATACGTGTTGCGTCCATAACTGTACTTACACGCTGAGCCACAATAATAACCGTTGAATCCTTTGTTTCCTTCTTTAACGCTGCACGTAATTGAGCGTCAGTTTTAAAATCTAAAGCTGAAAAACTATCATCGAATAAATAAATTTCCGGCTTACGAACAATCGCACGAGCAATTGATAAACGCTGTTTTTGTCCACCTGATACATTTGTTCCTCCTTGTGAAATTGGTGACTCAATTCCCTCTTTCATTTTAGAAACAAAATCTGTTGCCTGTGCAATATCTAAAGCATGACGAACTTCTTCGTCCGTCGCATCTTCTTTACCATATAAGATATTATCTCGAATAGTTCCTGTAAATAACACAGCTTTTTGAGGAACATACCCAATTTTTGAACGCAACTCTTGTTGATTCATGTGACGAACATTAACACCATCAACTAATACTTCACCTTTAGCCGCATCATAAAAGCGTGGAATCATATTTAAAATTGACGATTTACCTGATCCAGTTCCACCAATAATCGCTGTCACTTCACCCGGCTTAGCAACAAACGAAATATTTGAAATTGCATATTCTTCTGCACCCTCATAACCAAATGAGACATTTTTAAATTCAACATAACCTTTTAACTGAGGTTGAATAGCTTCTTTAGGCTCTTGAATCGGAGATTTCATCTCTAAAACTTCATTAATACGAACAGCCGATGCTTGAGCACGTGGAATTAAAACGAACATCATCGTTAACATTAATAATGAGAACATCACTTGCGTTAAATATTGAATAAAGGCCATTAAATCCCCAACCATTAAGTCTCCATCATTAATTCGAATTCCACCAAACCAGATAACAGCAATAATTGATAAATTTAAAATTAACATCATTAATGGCATTAAAGCTCCCATTAAACGGTTAGCCATTGTAGCAATTCGAGATACTTCTAAACTAGCCTGATTGAAACGTTCCTGTTCTGCCTCTACCTTATTAAACACACGAATTACACGGATTCCTGTTAAATTTTCACGGACAACTAAATTTAATTTATCAATTTTATTTTGCATCTTTTGGAACATTGGTAGGGTAAACTTGGCGATAATAGCAATTGTTACGATGATAATTGGAATCACCACTAAAATAACTTTTGATAATTCCACGTCTTTACCAAGTGCCATAATCAATGCACCAACAATCATTAATGGTGCACTTAACATCATACGCATCATCATAATAACAACCATTTGAACTTGGTTAATATCATTTGTTGTACGCGTAATTAAAGACGCTGTACCCATCTCATTAATTTCAGTTAATGAAAATGATTCAACTTTTTCAAAAACTTTCTTTCTTAAATCACGACTAAATCCCATCCCGATTTTTGATGAAAGATAACTCGTTAAAATCGTACACACTGTCCCTAATAAAGCCACTAATAACATGACACCACCTCGTCCAAGGATATAGGAAACATCTCCTTGAACAATTCCAGTATCAACAATATCTGACATTAAATCTGGTAACTCTAGATCCGTCAGAGTCGAAATAAACACTAGGACTAAAACACCGATAACTAACGTCCAATAAGGTTTTAATCCTTTAAATAACTTTAACATGTCTATCTATTCCTCCCTTAATCACTAAAATTCGCTATTAATTTACTGAAAATAGCTCTTGTCTGCTCTAATTCTTCTTTTGAAAAATTTCCGAAAGATCTAAGATTTAGTTCTTTAAAAATTTCATTCACAATTTTTGCCTGACTTTTACCCTTTTCAGTTAAATAAACATGCGTCACTCGTTGATCAGCTTCACTACGTCGACGTTCAATCACTTCATCACGCTCCATACGTTTTAACATAGCACTAATTGTCGCTGCTGTCACACCTAGTTTTTGAGCTAGTTCAACTTGTGTTGATCCTTCACATTGAGATAAAGCATGAACAATCGCAGGTTGTGCTCGGCACAACCCTTCTTCGTCTAATCTTCGTTGAGCGATTGACATTTGACTTCTTATCAAATGACTAAACATAATAGCTACCTCATTGATTTCTTGACTATTCAACACAACTCACCTCACATTAAACTAAAACTATCTTACGACACTTATAATAGTTAGTCAACTAACTATTAGTTAACTAATTATTTTACACAATTATTCCACAAAGATACCAATTTCATTTTATAAAACTTACACAGCGACAGCCTTTAACCAAATACAAATCATACATGTTATAGTACCTACTCCTTGTTATATAGTTAGTTTGAAACAGAAATCAAAAAATTACGCATTAAAAAATAAAAAAGCAGAAAATCATTTTGATTTTCTGCCTAACTTAATTAAAAAATTAAATGTGCAATTAAAGCAATGACTGGTAGTGTGATTAATGTACGTTGAATAAAGATAATAAATAACTCTTTTAAATTAACAGGTATCTTTGAAGCTAATAATAAAGCTCCAACCTCAGATAAATAAATTAACTGAGAAACAGACACGGCTGCAATGACAAAGCGAGTCATCTCACTCTCAATTCCAGATGCTAAAACAGATGGCAACAGCATATCAGCAAATCCCGCTACTAAAGTTTGAGAAGCTGCCATAGCCTCAGGAATTTGTAATAACATTAAAACCGGTAAGAATGGTAACCCTAAAATTTTGAAAATTGGCGTATACTCAGCAATCACTAAAGCAATCGTTCCAACTGCCATAACAATTGGAATAACTGCTAACCACATATCTAACACATTCTTAAACCCATCAATAAAAATAACTTGAATTAAATCCTGTGATTTCGCCTTTTCAATTGCCTGAGCAAACCCATGAGAAAAATTATTTAATCCAGCCAGTGCTTTCTCGTTCTCAACCTTTAGCGTGCCATCAAAGAATCGATCCTCTTTTCTAGATAATGGTGGTAGCTTCGGTAACACAATAGCAGCTACTAAACTTGCAATCGTCACTGTTACATAAAATGGAACAAACATATTTCCAAGATTAACCGTATTAATCACGACTAAACTAAACGTAATCGATACTAATGAGAACGTCGTTCCAATGACAGCTGCTTCACGCTTCGTATAGAATCCATCTTCATACTGCTTACTTGTTAATAAAACTCCGATTGTCCCATCACCTAACCATGATGCAATACAATCAATCGCCGAACGACCAGGTAAATTAAAGACTGGACGCATTACTTTTGATAACAATGTCCCAACAAACTCTAATAATCCAAAGTTTAATAATAAAGGTAAGAATAACCCTGCAAATAAAAATACGGAGAAAAGAATTGGGAGCAAATCATATAAAACTAATCCACCCGTGTTTAACGAGAAAATGGCCTCGAATCCTATTTCATAAACAGCCATAACAATAAAAATAGCTGCTAAAATACGAATCACAAACCAAACCGGTGTCACATTAAATAAATTATTTAAAAATTCATTTTTAAGAATGAATTTCGGTGTAAATAACTTCGTTACAATCGTTCCGATCGCTGTAATCATCACTAAAAATAAAACCACTGTCGGTAAAACATCTGCAAAGTGTGCTTGAACCCAATTTGATAACATCGCAATCGGAATCGTAATCCCACCAGCCTGAGAAACAGGAAGCATAAATAACGTCACACCAATTAAAGAAGGAACTAAAAACTTTAATATTTCTGAAATCTTATATGAGCTACACGAGCCTTTAACTGGAGCTTGATTGTTTTTATTCATAATTATTACCATCCTTATAAAAAATTTTTTCTTTGATTTTATAAGTATACTTGGTAGGCCAAAACTTATCAACCATTTTAACGACAATAATCATCTTTTTACAACAAAAAAGAAGACCCTTTTTTACTATTCAGTCTTCTTCCATGCCACAAGAACAATCTCTTCGTGAAACGTATTAAAAAACTCTTGTTCCATCATTTGTAATGCTGCAATTTCTTCATCTGTTAACGATGCAATCTCATAATCTTTCAATCCGATCACCTCATCCCTATTATAACCACTATCACCTTACTCATACAAAAAAGAGACCGAATCCGGTCCCTATATTCTAAACTCTGCATCTACACCATATACTCTTTGATTTAAAATACGACGATATGCCTTTTGTTCTTCTTCCTTTAATGCTTTAAAAGAGGACATAATTTTTAGTTCAACCATATCTGTTGTTGGATTTAATGGCGGTTGATAATGTGGATAAAGATTTAAAACAAACCCTAAACGTTCATAAAATCCAACTCGTCGTTTCGTCACTTTATCCACAGGCGGTTCCACTTCTAAAATAACGGGATGATTACCCGCTTCTGATAAAATATCTTGAACTAACTTTGTCCCAATTCCAAGACCTCTGGATAATGGTGTACAAGCTAAATGTTCAATATATAAAAACTCATCAAACACGTAATATGCACAAAAGCCTAATAATTCCCCTTCCTGCTCATACGTCTTCAAATGATAGTCCGAACGTTCAAGTAATGCTTTTTGACCTTCATAACTTCTAAATTCATCCCTTGGAAATGATTCTTTCATAATTTCATAAACTGCATCAAACAATTGATCCAAATTATCACCTTCTGCATAAAACTTAGTCATATTGCACATAATAACATGAATTATTCACATTTACAAGAAAGTTAATATATGGAGGCCAAACAATGAAAATAAATCCTGATTTATATCATGGCCACGATCAATATACTAATTTTTTTGAGGGTTGGTATTTTAAAATCGTAGACGCCACTGCAACTTATGCCTTAGCGTTTATTCCTGGAATCTCTCGCAGTGAAGATACACGAGATCATCATAGCTTCATTCAAGTGATTAACTTAGTTAATCATTCCTATCACTATTACCGATATAGTATAGATGATTTTTACTCAAATAACCGTCATCTAAAAATAAATATCGGAATTAATGAATTTAGCTTTAATAAAATCTACGTCAATCTCGAACAAATTCACGGCATCTTATACTTAGGATCACCTACGAAATGGCCAGATTCTAAACTCAATCCAGGGAGCATGGGGATTTACAATCACCTTCCCTTTATGGAATGTTACAGCCAAGTATGCGCAATCGACGGGGATATTGAAGAGGGTCATCTAAAAATTAACGGACAAGTAATTGATTTTAGTAACGGAAAATACTATATCGAAAAAAATTGGGGAAAGAGTTTTCCTACCTCATGGATTTGGGTTCAAAGCAATAACTTCGAGGATCACCGAGCAACTGTAACGTGCTCGCTCGGTATTGTTCCATTTCCACTCATTAAAGAATTTCGTGGGTTCCTGATTGGTGTCACTGTCGATCACAAATTCTATCCTTTTACAACGATGAACAATAGTAAACTTAACATTACCGTCTGTGATCGAGACATCATCCTATGTGCAACACATGATAATCTCCAACTCATTCTTAAAACAAAAAGTAAACCAGAAGACTTTGTTGAATGTTACGGACCTAAAAACGGAAAAATGTCACCAATACTTGAAGAAACACTTAAAGGTGAAGTCGAGATGACACTTATCAATACGAAAAAAAATCTACTAATCTATCATGGAATTGGAAAAGCGTGCGGCATTGAATATGGTGGCGACCTCTCCAAACTTCTTGATGACTAAAAAGGGGCTATCTCAAAATGAGATATCCCCTTTTTATATCAATTAAACTTATCCACATACCACGAAATCGTCGACCTTAATCCATCCTCGAATGTATACAAAGGCTCCCATCCAAGTTCATATTTAATCTTACTTGAATCAATCGCATACCGTAAATCATGACCTGGACGATCCTTCACAAATTCAATCAAATCATATGGCTTACCCAGTTCATCCAAGATCAGCTTCACAATCGTTAAATTCGAATACTCATTATTTCCACCTACATTATAAACTTCTCCAATACGCCCTTTATGTAAAATAAAATCAATAGCCTGACAATGATCCCAAACATGTAACCAATCTCGAATATTCTCACCCGTTCCGTACACAGGTAACTTTTCATTTTTCATCGCCTTTAAAATCATCAATGGAATTAACTTCTCAGGAAACTGAAAAGGCCCATAATTATTCGAACAACGAGAAATCGTTACAGGTAATTTAAACGTTCTCCAATATGATAATGCCAATAAATCTGAACTAGCCTTCGAGGCAGAATACGGACTAGATGCCTTCAACGGGAACATCTCTGTAAATAAAGTATCATCCTCTAATGATAAATCTCCATAAACCTCGTCGGTTGACACTTGATGAAATCTCTTCACCCCATAGCATCGACAAGCATCCATTAACACTTGAGTTCCTAATACATTCGTCGTCAAAAATGAACTCGGATCTTCAATTGAACGATCCACATGACTCTCAGCGGCAAAATTAACAACCCAATCAAATTGTTCCTTCTCAAACAATTCAAAAATAAACGCCCTATCTCGAATATCACCATGAATAAATCGATACTGTGGATAATCTTGTACAGCTCCGTTATTTTCTAAACAACCTGCGTACGTTAATAAATCTAAATTAATGACCTCATAATTGGGATACGTCTTCAACATATACTCAATAAAATTACAACCAATAAAACCTGATCCACCCGTTACTAACAACTTTGTCATAGCTATCCCCCGTAAAATTACATAAACTAAACTATATTATACTTATAATCAAATCTCAAAACAATAGACGGTATTTACTAGTATAAGGAAAGAACGGTATAATAAATAAAAATACTTTTTAAGGAGGATTCATCTCTATGACAAAACCTCGTGTACTCGTAGTCGATGATGAACGTGAAATTAGAGAAGCCATCCGTATTTATCTTCGCGGGGAAGATATTGAAACTATTATGGCTACTAACGGTCAAGAAGCTGTCGATTTAATGAAGCAACAAGACATTCATCTAATTCTAATGGACGTGATGATGCCAGGCATAGATGGAATAGTTGCCACAAGTCTCATCAGAGAATTCTCAAATGTTCCCATCATCATGCTCACTGCTAAGTCAGAAGACACTGATAAAATCATGGGACTTTCGCTTGGAGCAGATGACTATATTACCAAACCCTTTAATCCAATGGAATTAGTTGCACGTGTTAAAAGCCAACTTCGTCGCTATTTACAACTCGGTTCGCAAACTGTTACTTCAAGTACTAATCAAGATATCCTTGAAGTTAATGGCCTACGTATCAACACTGCAACAAAGCAAGTCTTTGTAGATGGAAAAGAAGTTCGTCTGACACCAACAGAATTCAAAATTCTTAGTCTTCTCATGCGTAATAAAGGCCGTGTTTTCTCTATCAGTGATATCTATGAAAATGTCTGGGATGAACCCGGATATAACGCAGAAAATACCGTTGCCGTTCATATCCGAAAAATTCGTGAAAAAATTGAAATTAACCCCCGTGATCCTAGATATCTTAAAGTTGTTTGGGGAATCGGCTATAAAATTGAAGCTTAGATTTACCCAATTATATAATATTCATACTAAGGGGATACTTATATTTAATTATTCCGAATTACATCAACTAAATCACCGTTATAATTTAAATCACCAATCTTCAAATGCTACGACATCCCACAACTAGCATTGCTGATCGAATCAACAAATGACCGTGTCAAAACTGGAATGGTTAAGTTATTACAATCAATACAACATACAATTAGTTATAACCAACACCCAACTGAAGCAAAAAATGAACCACAATCTAATTGGACAACAAGGTATCGTGTTGACATCAACTTAGTACTATTAGTGCCGCCACAAACAAAAGAGTTTGAAAAAAATTATAAAGAGCAATATCATCAATTCAAAAAAGCAATCAAGGAATATGAAAAGTTACATAAAATTGATAGTAAAGAACCATTAATCTAATCTGATATAGACCATAGCAAATCGTGCTGTGGTTTTTTCTTAGTATTAAGAATTTCTTAAGAAATCAACTATGTAATTTTTAAGATATAGATGTTACTCTTACAATAGAATTAATAAAATAATGGAGTTGAACTTATGAAAAATAAAGAGGACATGAATCAATCTAGAGTCCCAGAACCTCTAAAAAAAAGCTGGATTAAATTCTTACTTTCTTGTTTTATCTTCTTACTATCCTTTAATTACATCACTGATCAACTAAGGTTTGGTCAAATATTCCCACTTAATTATTTTCAATCAGATCAATATGCTATACAAGTAGTACAATTTCTAGATTCGTTTTACATAACGCAAATCCAATTACAAAAACTTCAAATCCCATTAGAAGAGATTGAGGTGACTAAACAAGAGATTCTTGATGCAAAATTTGATAGCTATCAATATGAACAATACCTTTATGATGACAATACTGGCGAACACTATTCGATTAATATCTTAACTGATGAGCAAATCAGAGATATGATTCAATATGATAAATATCAACAATATCAATCTGAAGTCTCTCACTATAAAAATACATACTATGACCAACAAGATGCTTTTTATTATGATATAACTGATAGTAATGGAAATCATTATACTAATGTAGTCTTAGAAGAAAAAGATTATCTAAATATTATTGAAATTCCCTATAAAGGAAAAAATGTTTCGAATTTTAGTATTGTTAATAGTAGTGCTCGTGATAAAGGAATTAGCGGAACACTCTACCTCCCTAAATATCCAATGGGAGAATCAACAATCCAAGGTGCATTTATTCAAAATATAACAACTAAAGTTATTTGGATTGGAGCAATTCTTGCAGCAATTATCCTTGTCATTCCTATCTATCGTAATTTTAAAAAAATTAAAAATACACAACTTAATATTCCACCCCAATACAAGTGGATTGAAGATAAATACTTGGACTTACCTATTGAATTCAAAGGTCTAATCTTCCTAGTAACAGTGTACATATTACAAAATATGAACCTAACTACATACTATCGATACTATGGAAATCTTTTATCTTATGGATTCAAATTAATTCTACAAGTTATTATCCTATTATCTATTTTATACTTCTTCTTTTTACAACTTAAAGGAATTATCCATCGAATAAAAAATCCAGAGTTATTTAAGCAAGAATGGTATAAAGGATTTTACATGAGTAATATTGATGATTGGAGTAAACTACCTATTTATCGTAATACATTTATACGAATCACTGTATATTCATGTATTATTGGGATATGGGGAATAATCTGGGGATTTTGTTTCCATGACTATGGGGCATTCCTAGTTATTACGTTTATTAGTGTAATACTCGCACTCATTCTTTTATCTATCATTAAAAAACGCACTAAAGCAATTCAGGCAATTGCTGATACTTTATCTAAAATGGCAAATAACGAAATAACATCTGAAATCTATGTTAAAGGAAATGGTCTTATTGCTAATATTGCTAAAGATGTGAATGCCGTTCGTGAAGGATTTGCAATCTCAAATCAAAAACAATCAAATAGTGAAAGATTGAAAACAGAATTAATTACAAACGTTTCTCACGATCTTAGAACACCTCTAACTAGTGTTTTAAACTATGTCGACTTAGCTAAAAGAAGTGACATCACAGAAGAAGAACGACAAGAATACTTACAAATCATTGATAATAAATCGAAACGATTAAAAGTATTAATCGATGACTTATTTGAAGCTAGCAAAATGGCTAGTGGAGCTGTTGAATTAAATAAAGAACAAGTAGATTTAGTTGCCTTAATGTATCAAGCACTAGCAGAATATGAAGATCGATTTGAAGATCAAAAATTAATTGTTAGAACAAAAACTTCTAATCAACACATGTATGCCTATTGTGATGGAAGAAAAATGTACCGTGTATTTGAAAACCTATTTAGTAATGTAATCAAATACGCACAACCCGCAACACGAGTATACTTAGAAATGACTTATGAAGGTTCTGAAATTATCATAACATTAAAAAATATATCGAACTATGAATTAGGATTCGACGTATCTGAACTAGCTGAACGCTTCAAACGAGGAGATAGTTCTCGCCATACAGAAGGTTCAGGACTCGGACTATCCATTGTAAAATCAATTTTAGAATTACACGGAGCAGCATTTGAATTATCACAAGATGGTGATTTATTCAAAGTTATTATCAAAATAAATACACTGTAAAATAGAGAGTTTCTAACACCCTCAATACCTCTCCATCTATTAATTCAACTTATAAAAAGGTTCTATAATATTTGGTGTGGGTGATTCCCACACTTCTTTTATTTGG
>OLVP01000389.1_pt1 | contig 38277 bp, 34 predicted proteins | sample 1673281 | NCBI WGS metagenome assembly OLVP01 (sample SAMEA3178940, study PRJEB25190) | human gut metagenome | biome: human gut; feature: human-associated habitat; material: faeces | place: Austria | collected 2013
AAATGTATGTTTAATCCCTACTATTTTAACATAGATTTTGACGAATTTTGACCACAAGTGTTTGAACTTAAAAACTATGAATTACATTTCTGTTTATATATTTATAGAAAAAATTCTATTTTTATTTTGTATTTTCTTCTAAAAAGGTGTAACCTTAAATGGTAGCTGAAGGAGGTCTGAAGATGAAAGAATTTAGTAGTTTAGATGTAGCTAAAGCGGCTGTTAAAGTTTCAATGACCGCATCGAGAAGTGAAGAAGATCAATTAGTTCGTGAATTAAGATCGCAAGGTATTTATGCCACTGCAGTGGATATCGGGGGAAATTTACTTCAATCCATTCCTAAAATTATTGAGCGTGCGATTATTGCCTCACGTAAAACAAATGTGACAAAAGAATCTTTTATTTTAGATGGAGCTGTTGCAGGTGCAACACGTGATGCCATTATGCAAGTTTCAATGAAAGCAACTGGGTTAAATGCAGGAGGTAAAGTTGCCATTACTCGCTGTGGTGAAAATTTAACCGTCTGTATTTTCTTAAGTATTGGGTTACTTCATTTAGATGATGTCGTCATCGGTCTCGCCCATCGTTCAGTACCTGCAAATCTGTAATTTTATAAATATATAGAAACAGATAAGTTTTTCATACCAAGAAAAATTTTAGCTAGATTAAAAAGTATCTAAGTGCTAAAAGAGATATACAACAAAGTGTGCGTTAAAACTATGAATTACATTTCTGTTTGTATATAGATAAAAAATCTCTATATTCCTTTTGACAATTATTACCAAAACTCATATAATAATCATAATTTAAAACTACTCAATAGTAGGAAAACATAAATCAACGGTGATTTATGAGGTAGAAATTATATGGGGATTTTGTAGGTTCGTAGAATGGTAGCTCAAGTAAATTAAACCTCTATTTACATAGGATTTTTAAAGTCTACCTACAACTCTCTTTATAAGAGAGTTTTTTTTTATTTCCATATAAGCAGGTGATGTTTGACTCATCTGAGTTTAACAAGATAAAAAATGAATATAGGAGATGATCGTATGAAAGCCAGCAAACTGTTAAAATTTGTAGGTGTTGGGATGGTTTTTAGTAGTTTTTTATTTGCTTGTAGTCATAAAGACTCAGATGTAAAAACGATAGGTGTTTTACAGTACATGGAGCATGGTGCATTAGATGCAGCTTACGAAGGTTTCATCGCAGGATTAGCCGAGGAAGGATATATTGAAGGGGAAAATATTAAAATTGATTTAAAAAATGCTCAAGGGGATCTTACAACCGCTCAAACTATTGCTAATCAGTATGTAAGTGACGATGTGGATATGATGTTCGCCATTGCAACACAAGCTGTTCAATCTGCCTATAATGCAACAAAAGACATTCCTATCTTAATGACTGCGGTGACTGATCCTGTTGAAGCTGGAGTCGTAAAAGACTGGAACCAGTCAGGAACAAATGTGACAGGAACGAGTGATTTAACGCCTGTTGCTAAACAAATGGAATTGATTACCGAGTTAGTTCCAGAGGCGAAAACAGTTGGTGTGATTTATACAACGAGTGAGGTCAATTCGGAAGTTCAAGTCAAGATGGCAGAAGAAGCCGCCTCTAACTTAGGGTTACAAGTGATTCGCGTGGGAGTCACAACGGTTAATGATATTCCTCAAGCAGTTGCATCTGTGATTGATAAAGTTGATGCGATGTATGCCCCAACTGATAACTTAATTGCAAGTTCGATGCCAGTTTTATGGAATGCTTGTTTAGATAAAAAAGTTCCCATTGTTGCTGGAGTGGATACGATGGTCATTGATGGTGGTATTGCAACTGAAGGGATTGATTACTATCAATTAGGATATGAGACAGGTTTAATGGCTGCTCAAGTATTAGAAGGAAAAGATCCAAGTACGATGCCAATTAATACCCTTCAAAATACAACGTTAATCGTGAATCAAAAAAATGCAGAAGCCATTGGATTATCCATTCCTGATTCGATTTTAAAAGGTGCTGAAATTATAGGAGGTGAATAATATGGGAGTTTTATTAACAGTCTTAGAGCAAGGACTCATTTTTGGGATCTTGGCTCTAGGTGTTTATTTGACTTATAAAGTGTTAGATTTTGCTGATTTATCGGTTGAAGGAACCTTCCCACTAGGAGCGGCTATTACAGCCTTCCTTCTGACACAAGATATCACTCCCCTACTCGCTGTGTTAATTTCTTTTTTAGGTGGCATGTTGGCTGGAGCTGTGACAGGAATTTTGCATGTTAAGCTTAAAATTACGAATTTGTTATCAGGAATTTTAGTGATGAGTGGTCTTTATTCCATTAACCTACGTATTATGGGAAAAGCGAATATTCCACTCTTTAATGAAGAACGTATTTTTTCAGGTGCGATTCCTATTTTATTAACCATTGTGATCATTGTAGTGTGTGTTAAAATCATCGTCGATTTATTTTTAAAAACGAAGTTTGGATTTATGATTAAGGCCACAGGAGATAATCCCCAATTAGTGACGACATTAGGGGTGAATCTAGGATGGGTTAAAATTGTATGTTTAATGGTTTCGAATGGATTGGTCGCTTTAGCAGGATCATTAAGTGCTCAGTATCAAGGATTTGCTGATGTTGGGATGGGAACAGGAACGATTGTCATTGGCTTAGCCGCCGTTATTTTCGGTGAAGCGATTTTTAAAAAAGCACGTTGGATTCTTCCAACCACGATGGCTATTATTGGAGCGATTTTATATCAAGGATGTACAGCTATTGCGTTACAGCTAGGATTCCCTGCAACAGATTTAAAATTATTAAGTGCGTTAATTGTTACATTAGCTTTAGCGTTAAATAATCATAAAATTAAAGCTTTTCCTACCCTATTATCTAAAACTTCGAAACCATCTAACATTAAAGGAGGGATTGCGCGTGCTAAACATTCAACAATTAAGTAAAACGTTTTATCCGAATACCGTCAATGAAAAGAAAATTTTTCAGGGGTTGGATTTAACGATTGAAGAAGGAGAGTTTGTGACGGTGATTGGAAGTAATGGTGCCGGAAAGTCAACCTTATTAAATCTAATCTCCGGAACGTTAACACCCGATGCAGGGGTTATTTCCTTACTTAATCATGAGATTACCCAACTAAAGGAATATCAACGGACACGCTTTATCTCACGCGTCTTTCAAGATCCAACGCTCGGAACTTCACCTTCTTTAACCATTCAACAAAACTTATCCTTGGCTCGTAATAAGGGAAAACGATTTGGTTTAGCATTTTTAGAATCTAGAAAAGATATTGAAACATTTAAAGCAATCGTTGCTCCTCTCCAACTTGGGCTTGAAAATCAATTGCAAACTCCAGTTGGTCTATTATCAGGAGGGCAACGTCAAGCGCTCTCTTTAATTATGGCGACTTTGGTGAAGCCCGATTTATTACTGCTTGACGAGCATACGGCAGCACTCGATCCTAAAACATCCGCTAAAATTATGGATTTAACGAATCAAATGGTCCAAGAATCAAAGATTACGACGTTAATGATTACGCATAATTTAACGCATGCGATTAAATATGGATCTCGTTTAATCATGCTACATGAAGGACAGATTGTTCTTGATATTAGTGGCCATGAAAAACAAGAACTAACGCCTGAAAAATTATTACATCAATTTGAAAAAAATGTGCATAATGGATCGCTCAGTGATGAATTATTATTCTCATAAAAAAGTGATGTCACGTAGCGACATCACTTTTTTTATGAATGGAAAAGAGACGATTCGATCTCTTTTATAAAACTGATCTAATATCATGATATCGTCGTATCTCCCCTATTCTACGATTTAAAGACTTTATTTTTAGTCGTTGATAGCTACGATTTTAAATACGATAGGCTACTTTTTTAAAACGTATTTAAAAATACCTTTTTGGAAAAAAACAGAAATAAACGTTTGACTTTTATTATTTAAGCTCATATAATAATCATAATTCATTGAAATCCAACTTAATCAATAGAAAATAATCCATGAGGTTGGTGTCTTTAGTAAATAGAGAGGTTTGAGAGACAACTCCTTTATTCTCAGCCAAAAGGTAATGTGATGTGAAGATAAAGAGGATGGTTTTACTCATTATGAGTTGAACAAAATAGATAATGATAGGAGGATGATCATATGAAAGCTAGTAAAGTATTAAAAGGTCTAGGGGTTGGGATGATTGGTTGTTATTGTAGCTTTCTAGCTGGTTGTAGTCAAAAGACGGATTCAGATATGAAAACGATTGGTGTTTTACAATATACAGAACATGCTGCCCTAGACGCTTCTTATGAAGGATTTATTGCTGCTTTAGAAGATGAGGGATATGTTGACGGAGACAACATTCACATTGAGTTTAAAAATGCACAAGGACAAAACCCAACCGCACAAACCATTGCAAGCCAGCTGGTGAATAGCAAGGTAGATTTAGTTTTTGCCATTGCGACACCAGCGGCTCAGGCGGCTTATAACGCGACAAAAGATATTCCAATTGTGATCACAGCGGTGACTGATCCTGTGGAATCAGGGTTAACAAAGGCGTGGGATGTGAGCGGAACAAATGTGACAGGAATGAGTGATTTAACACCCGTGGCTAAACAAATGGAACTGATTCAAGAACTGTTGCCTGATGCAAAGACGGTTGGGATTTTATATACAACGAGTGAAGTGAATTCGGAAATTCAAGTGGCATTAGCAGAAGAAGCTGCGGCTAAGCTAGGGCTTGAGATTATCAAAGTTGGAATTACATCTGTGAATGAGATTCCAAATGCTATTGCTTCTGTTGTTGATAAAGTTGATGTGATTTATACCCCAACGGATAATTTAGTTTCAAGCTCAATGCCAGTCGTGTGGAACGCCTGTCTTGAGAAAAAAATTCCAGTTATCACAGGTGAAGAAGGGATGGTTAAAAAAGGTGGCATTGCAACCGAAGGAATTGACTACTTCCAATTAGGTTATGAAACAGGTTTAATGGCTGCTCAAGTATTAGAAGGAAAAGATCCAAGTACCATGCCAGTTAAAACGTTAGAAAATACTTCTTTAGTTGTGAATCAAGAAAATGCCGATGCGATTGGCTTAACCATTCCGGATAGTGTTTTAGAACGAGCTGAAATTGTGACGACTGAAGAATAACAGGATTGATTCCCCTACTCTAACATAAAATGATTAATTTGTTCCTAAAATGTATATCAAAGAAAGAGAGGTCTGAAAATTAGACACCTCTTTCTTTTTTTTGTCAAAAGGTTGCATCAAAGAACTGGAATGAGTAAAATAATTACGTAGTAAGATTAAAAAATAAAATAACGTGGAGGCTTTTTTATGGCAAAAAAAGTAGCAGTAGTATTTACAGGTGGAACCATTTCAATGAAAGTAGATCCACGTCTGAAGGCCGCCATTCCGTCAATGTCTAGTGAAGATATTATGTCAATGGTCACAAACATTGATCAAATTGCTGAGCTTGATATTGTAGAGTTTGGAAAACTTCCAGGACCACATATGACGCCTGAAAAAATGATGGAGTTAAAACGTGTGGTGGAAGAAAAATTAAATCAGGACGATATTGTAGGTGTTGTCGTGACACATGGTACGGATAACTTAGAAGAAACAGCTTATTTATTAGATGTTTGTTTAAATACTGAGAAACCAGTCGTTGTCGTTGGAGCGATGCGCAATGGATCAGAACTTGGTTATGATGGGCCAAGTAATTTAGCAGCTGCTATCTGTACAGCGGTTCATCCTAAATCACGAAATAAAGGAGTCTTAGTTGTCTTAAACAACGAAGTCAATGCAGCCCGTGAAGTGACTAAAACTCATACGATGAGCCTGGATACATTTAAATCGTTAGAATTTGGTCCGATTGGTATTGTCGATCAAGATGATGTCATCTATTATCATAAACAATCGATTCCAACTAAGCATGTGCAGACGGATCGTATTGAAACAGATGTTCATTTACTGAAGGCTGTCTCAGGAATGGACTCTACCCTTTTAGATTTCTTAGTTGAAAAAGGGGCGAAAGGAATCGTCATTGAAGCGATGGGACGAGGAAATGTTCCACCAATGATGATGGAAGGAATTAAACGTGCCGTTGCTCATCAAATTCCAGTCCTTATCGTGTCGCGTTGTCCAATGGGACGTGTACTTGAATCGTATGGTTATGACGGTGGTGGTGCTCAATTAGTTGAAGCGGGAGCTATTTTAGCAAGTAACTTAAACGGTCAAAAAGCTCGTATTCAATTAATGTTAGTTCTAACAGTCGCTAAAAATTTAGAAGAAGTCAAATCATACTTTATAGATTAATTAAAAAGCGCAAAAGGAGGAAATTTCGCCTTTGCGCTTTTTTTCTATTAAGATAATTCTTCAAGTAAATATTGTTTGAAGTCTTCTATCAGGGCTTCTTTTTGAGTTAGCCATTGATCGTAAGTCGTCATTTGGGCTGTTATATCACGCAACGTATCCGCAATCACAGAGGCAACTTTTGTGATATTGTTTTCATAAATACATTCAACGTCATCAATAGAAACAATTATATGAGCGACGGTTTCCATGAGGGTCTCCATGACTTCATCAGCATGGTCTTCCAGTTGTGAATATAAAATCTTTTTAAGTCGTGTGATTGAAGATGAAGTTTGATACGCTTGTTCGAGGAAGCCTAAGAACTTTTCAAAATCATCGACGCTATCTTGAGGTTCGATTTCAAATAAGATTTTGAAGAAGAGATTCCAATGGAACTCTTTATTCATCACATCCCTAAAATACGGCCCCACAATCTGCGCGAACTTATTCGTATAATTGGGTTCGCGTGAGAAAATAATTGGAACGTTGAATTCGACTTGCTCATTTGAAATTTGAGAAATACGTTCAAGTGCCTTAATAAGAGAATCACTAATATTTTGAATTTCTAGCATCCCATTTGGAAAGAATGTGTATTTCATGATGGTTTGGCATGCTTTTTTAATATTAACGTTCATTCCCAGTTGCTCTTTTAACTGTTTAGCAAAGACATCATTACACATTTTAGCCATCACTTCTTCTAGGTTACGACGTTGATACTCTTCATCCGTTTGTCGTTGTTCCACATTTCGGTAAATGGTTAATAATTGTTTATCGAGTAAAGCTAAGTTATTTTTAATCGAGTGCATCATTTCAATTAATAAATCATCGACTAAAAGGAAGTTATAATTTTTATAAATAATTTTATGTTCAATTTCACCCCAGAATGAGTTAACAAGTGATTTAATCTGTAACTCAAAGGGTAACTCATTATTCGTATCTGTGACAATTCCATCAATTCTGAAGATTTTAAATCCATTTTTCTGTTTTTGTGGTTGACGCCCGTCTAAGCTTAATTTAACATTTGGATTCATTTCATTATAATAGTACCCATCATCATTTCTCACATTAAAATGTTTTTTTAAGACTTTATAAATCGCACGTTCATCTTGTTCAAAGCGACATTCAATACGAACTCCAATTAAATCGGATAATTGATAAATCAGGCGGATGGGGTCATTGTATTTTTTATAGTATCCTTGGCGAAGAATTTTTTCTTTTAAACTGTCTCGTCCTTTCACACGAGTGGTAATATTTAAATACTCCATCGTATGGAGGTTCATAATTTCAGTGAATTCCATCTGAAGTAATTTTGAAATGACTTCTAGTTGATCACGTTCTTTATCAAGTGTCGATAATGCTTTTTCAATATATCTAAATTCTGCTAATGGCAAGGTTAACTCCCCTTTTTGCTTAAAATCTTATATCTTTATTTTAACGCGATTTGCAATGTGATGCTAATGGAAAATTAGTATAAATTAAAAACCTAGCAAAATATAGTTGCTAGGTTACCAAGCGCGTTCGGCTGAAAAACCATAAGATTCAACTTCATAAAGGTACTGACTTTGACTAATATCTTTTGGAGTGACCAACCAGCCACCATTACTATCGATATCCACGCCAATAGCATTAAAAACTTTCCAAACAATATCTGAACAATGCGTGAGATTCATGTTTGTCTTAGTTGCAATCAGATTATAATTAATATCTAAAAAATCTGACATCGCTCGTTTAACGAGTTCACTGATGGTTTCTTCAGTGCGGTTTTTGAGGCGTAGCACTTTCACAGTCGGATAATAGTCCCATTTTTCAAGTGATTCTAATCGCGAACTTGTTCCATACCCTAAGGCTTCAAGGACTAGTCCCGCTTCTGCATCGAGCACAATTCCAGCATGTCCATGGCGATAGAGTAGCGTATGATTAGATTTAGTGATTAAAATATCTCCATTTTGAATATCTTGAAGCTGATGGCACTTGACTTGTTGATTCTGCTCATCGACACAACGTTCTTCTAACGTGATAAGACTAATAGGATAATCTACGACTTTAAAGTCTTCAGTTGCTTGTTTCATCACTGAAATAGAATTTTCAGCATGATTTGGCGTATAAGCATTCAGTTCAACTAAAAAATTTAGCATGGAAATGATTAAAATAAAAAAAAGAAATGTAATGAAATAATAGTTTGGTTTCATTTGATCCTCCAAAAGTGGTATAAGACAAAGTAGTTTCTCTATTATAGCATACATTTCTTTAGTTTATACAAGATTTTCTTACTTGACCCATGATTCATACCATAAAATAAAGGTCATTAGGGTCCAAATTTTACGACTATGATCCCCTCTTCCTTTAGCATGGGCTTCTAAATAGGAAAGAGCCACCTGTTGATTGATGAGATGCTCACAACTTGGCGCTAAAATGATGTCCCGTGCTTCGTCGAAAAGTTCGTTTTTAAACCATTTTTTTAAAGGGACCGGATAGCCTTTTTTCGGAGCCTCAAGGACATGAGCTGGGATAAAGCCTTCAAAAGCTTCTCGTAATAAAATTTTTGTTTGAACCCCCTCTATTTTTTCACGATGTGTTAAATATTTCGCTAGTTCGAGCACCTGTTGATCTAAAAAGGGTACCCGAAGTTCTAGAGCATGTGCCATCGTTAGTCGATCTGATTTCACTAAGAGATCACCACGAAGCCACGTTTTTAAATCAATCATTTGCATTTGTGTTAGTGGATCGAGATTCTTGATTTGATCATAGATCGGATGGGTAATCTCCGTAAAGGAGTGAGACGGATGATAAAAGGATAGGAGCTGCTCTTTTTCTTGTTCGTTAAAGACGAAGGCATTCCCAACATATCGATCTCTTAACGGAATACAGCCGCGTCTGATAAAGTTTTTCCCTTTGATATTCGGCAAATGATTCGCCACCCATAGAAGTATTTGTTTCATCGGTTGAGGAATCGGGTGAAACAGTTTTAAGGCATCGACTTCTCGATAAATTCGATAGCCACCGAAAAGCTCATCGGCACCCTCACCTGATAAGATGACTTTGACATGTTTTCTTGCTTCTCTCGCGATGCTATAAATGGCAACACTTGAGGGATCAGCAACGGGGCTATCTAAAAACTCAATGGCTTGCCTAGCTTCTTTCATGAATTCATGAGCATTTAACGTTTTTGTCGTTAAATCTAGCTTTAATTTTTCTGCTGTTTTTATGGCCTCATTGATTTCGCTATAACCAGCTTCTTCAAAGCCGATTGTAAAAGCTTTTAAATCCTCTTTAAACGCTTTAGCACATGTTGTAAGGATAGTAGAGTCTATGCCCCCTGATAAAAAACAGCCAACTTCTACCTCACTTTGTAGGTGAGATTTGACGGAAGAAACAATGGCTTGCTGGAGTTCTTCCTTTAAGACATAGGACGTTTTTTTAGTCGGTAATAATTCTACTGTGGCATACGTCTTTATCCTTAGTCCTTTCTCAAGTGAATAAGTTAAATAAGTCCCTGCTTCAAGTGCTTTAATATCTATGAGGCATGTATCAGGCTCGGGAATGTATTGAAAGGTAAAGTAATGCTGGAGTGCTTTAAAATCGAGAAACTGTTCTTTATCGTATATGGATTTAAACACTTTAAGTTCCGATGTTAGGAAGATTCCATCGTCAAGGTGGTAATAATACAACGGTTTAATCCCAAACCGATCTCGAACAGCAATTAACTCTTGTGTTATTTCATCGTATAGCACAAGGGAGAACATCCCTCGCAGTTGAGACATGAATTCTAACCCTAATAACTGATAAAGAGTCACAATCACTTCCGCCTCACAAGAAGTTTCAAAACTGAATCCTAATTTCTCAAGTTGAGTGCGAAGTTCTAAATAATTATAGATTTCTCCGTTAAACACAAGGTGGCACGTCTTATCACTTGAATGAAAAGGCTGTGATCCACCTTCTAAATCAATAATACTTAAACGATTGAATCCTAAAATAAGTTGTTCAGATACATATAATTGTTCATCGTCTGGTCCACGGTGCTTTATTTGTTGTAAAGCATACTGCATGAATTGGAGATCCTCAATCGTTGTTTTATTTTTCATCAAGACAACTAATCCACACATGGTTATCACCTATTCAGCTAACTTATAAGATAGTTTACGAACTGATTGTCTTAGAAAGAACTAAAAAACAAAATAATTAACACAAACATTTGTTCGCTCCTTGTTCGAACGGTGAGAAAAATAGACTCAGCTACGTGTATTTTTTGCTAAATGAGTGATAAATGACTTATTTTCATGCAATGATAACGCTTAATCAGGTCAGGTGCCATTTTGCCACCGTCTGGATAATCTTAGAACGAATGTTCGGAAATATAAAAAAGATAGCAAATGCTATCTCTTTTTAACAGTTAATAATCGTTCCACCATTGACATGGATGGTAATACCAGACATATAAGATCCTTCATTAGAAGCTAGCAACACGTAAGCACCTGCTAATTCTACGGGATGTCCCATACGTTTCATTGGCACATTCGCTCCATGTTGAGACACTTTTTGAGCATCAAATGACGCTGGAATAAGTGGTGTCCAAATGGGACCTGGTGCCACTGCATTCACGCGAATCCCTTTTTTAGCTAAATTAGAAGCCAGTGAACGAGTGAAGGCTGTTAAGGCTCCTTTTGTAGATGAATAATCCAATAACGTTTCATTTCCTTCATAAGCAGTGACTGATGTTGTGTTAATGATGCTATCTCCTTCAGTTAAATGCGGCACCACAGCACGCGTTAAATAGAAGGTTCCGAAATAGTTGACCGCAAATGTTTTATGAAGGTCTTCATCTTTAATTTGAGTGATTTCATTTTGTGGATATTGAACAGCGGCGTTGTTTACTAAAATATTAATTTGATTAAATTTTGCTAATGTTTGATTAACAATGTCCTGTGCGAAGCTTGGATTCGTCAGATCCCCTTGAATTAATAAGCATTCACCGTGCGCCTGCTCAATAGCTTGTTTAGTTTCATTCGCATCTTCTGTCTCATCATAATAAACAACAACCACTTTTGCTCCCTCTTTGGCAAAAGCAAGCGCAACAGCACGCCCGATTCCGGAGTCGCCACCTGTAATAATCGCCACTTTATTTTTTAAGCGTCCAGAACCATTATTGTATTCAGGATGATCATAGATCGGTTTGGGATCCATTTGTGATTCAATCCCTGGTTGTTTCGTTTGAGTTTGTGGTTTTGCGGTTTTGGGAAACTGACTGCATGGGCTAGTCATTTAACAAATCCTCCTTTTGATTAAAACATTCATTGATAGTTTTCACAAATGTCCTATTTTTATAAGAAAACCTTGAATGAAAATATGAACAAAAAGGCCATTAAATGTCTCTTGTCGAACCGCAAGACACATGCTATATTATAAGGTAGCAAAGTTCAAACTTTTTAGAGATTTAGGGGGACATGAGATGGATATTAAGCAACATGTTGGAATGAGAACACTAAAAACAGGAATAGCCGTTGTCATCACCGCCTGTCTCGGAAATACCTTTTTAATTAGTAACCCATTTTATGCCGTTATTGGGACGGTATTTGCGATGCAAAATACCGTTAAAAGTTCCTTTGTGGCAGGAAAAAATCGATTACTTGGCACGGTACTAGGAGCTATCATTGGTTACCTATTTGCACTTGTCCATTTTGATCACCCACTTCATCTTGGTTTTGCAGTCATTGTGACGATTATTTGTTGTAATGCTTTAAAAATAAGCTCCTCTATTATCATTGCAGCAACCGTCTGTATTTCTATTTTAATGGGGATTACAGCCGATCAAAATCCACTTATTTATTCTCTTTTACGTACGACAGATACTTCAATTGGAATCATTGTGGGGATTTTAGTCAATTATTTTATTGCACAGCCGAATTACTTAGGGCGTTTAACGGATGAGATTGAAAAGATTGAACAAATGACGATTGAACTGGTCAAAAATATTTTAATTCATCAAGACTTAAATATATCTCCTTTAAATTCTGAATTAAGTCGTTTAAATGCGTTATATCATAATTATTGTGCTGATACAAAATTTCATAAGAATCCTGTTTCCTCTAAAAAATTAAAGAAATCCATTGATGCGTGCCACGACATTTATTTTCATGCTAAGTGTATTGCTAAACTGGAATTAGAGCAAACAGAGATGACGTTTGATAATAAAATGGAGATTATTGAATTTTTTAATCAAGGCTGTCAAGAAAAAGTCAAGCTTAGGGAACCGATTCATCCTATTTTTGAATATCATATTCATAAGATGTTAGACCAAATTTATTTATTAACCTCTACCGTTGAAGATTTAACGGAGCATTTGAATCCAACACAAGAATAAAAGGACTAATCAACGATTAGTCCTTTTATACTATTTTTAGAGTGAATCGGTTAATGACATGATGTTTACCACATCCAGGCATCTGCATCGCAAAGATAAGAGCTTCTTGTTTTGTTTTCCACGCAGAGTAATGACAGATTTTTACGTTATTTTCGGGAACAACATAAAGACAAAGCCAGAAGTATTCTGGATGAGCCAACACCATTTCTAAGTCATCAATATCAATGATGACATCTCCATCTAGTTCTAAAATTAAGATAGCTTGGGCTAGTGTATATTTATTAATATCAATATCTCCTTCATTCCATTTATCTTCGATGGTTTGAATGATATCGTTGATTTCTTTGATTAACTCATGTCCTTCAAGGGTTAAATCTAAGACATAAGGTGTGAATTCAGTCTCTAAATGACTGTAAATGCGATACAGGGCTTTTCGAACTTTTGTTAGCTTGGCACACTCCTCTTTGAGTTTGTGATAAAGCGATCGATTAATCAAGATGATAATGTTATTGTTTTCAAGCAAACTATGACAACATTCTAGAATTTCATCCATTTCGGATAGACAAGTTCCAATATTTGTCTTAATTCGTAACATTGTTTGACTTAACATCGCCTAAACACCCCCTTTTCTATAATATATGACAGTACCTCCTTCCGTGAGAACATAAAAAAAGAAGGCAGTTGCCTTCTTTTAAATAAACTGTTTTAAGTCACCGAGTGTATGGACGGGAGCGTGACAGCTTCCACCTTCACAGACGTAAAATGAGGGATCTTTTGATAAAGGATAGTCTGTTAAAAATGGAATTAAATCTGCTAATTTGTTCTCATTTTCAGGGGTTTTTAAGATAACGGTTAAATTAAACAATGGAGATAAAGAAAGAAATGTTTTAAAATCTTCGATTTCATTGTCGTTTGTTAAGATAGCGATGAGTTCTTTACTTGATTCGAGAGCGAATTGAGCAGCGATTAAGTAAAAGGCATGACTAATTTCATAATGGGTCGCATGAGCCGCCATGAAGTTTAGTTGCTCCATCGCTTCTTTTTCTAATGTGGCGTCTCCTGTTAAGCGAGCTAAACGAATTAAGTTATAAGCTGCGACTGAATTCCCTGATGGCATGGCCCCATCGTACGTTTCTTTTGGACGAATCATTAAATGCTCAGCATCACTGCCATATAAGTAATAACCTCCCGCTTCACCATCCTTAAACAAGCGAATCATCTCTTGCGTTAGTCCGATGGCTTGTTTAAGATAGTCTGGGTTAAAAGTACTTTGATAGCTTTCAATTAAACCATAGACATAAAAAGCATAATCATCTAGATAACCTGGATAATGACTTTTTCCTTCGCGGTAACGAGCCAATAAACGTTTTTCTTCAAAGAGATTTTGGTTGATAAAGGAGATTGTTTCCTGAATGAGGGTCTCATACTGCTGATCTTGTGTCACATGGTAAGCTTTTGCTAGAGCGACTAGCATTAAACCATTCCATGATGTTAGAATTTTATCATCTTTATGTAAATGATAACGTGACGCACGATACGTTAAAAGCTTCTGTCTTAACGGTTCGATGTGTGATTCGTCAAGATCAATGGATGCATGGAGACGATTGAGAATATTTTTTCCTTCAAAATTTCCAAGTGAGGTTACGCCATAATACGTATTAAAGAGCGCCCCTTCTGTTTCACCGAGTACCTGAATGATTTCTTCTGGTGTAAAGAGATAGTACTTCCCTTCTTCGCCTTCACTATCAGCATCTTCAGCACAGTAAAAACCACCGTCAGGATGATGAAGATTATTGAGGACATACTGAAGGGTTTTAGTGGCAATCATAAGATATCGTTTTTCTTCGGTGACTTCGTAGGCTTCTAAATAAGTGATAATCAGTAGGGCATTGTCGTAGAGCATTTTCTCAAAGTGTGGAACGAGCCACTCATCATCGGTGGAATATCGGGAAAATCCAAAACCTAGATGATCGAAAAGACCACCTTTATACATTTGATCCAGTGTCTTTTTCGCCATTTTGATGGCATTTTGATCACCGGTACGTAACAGATACATGAGACGATGTGGTGTTGGAAATTTTGGAGCATCTCCAAACCCACCGTTTTCAAAATCATAACTCGCTTTAAAATGTTGCATGGCATGGGCAAAAAGTTTTGAATTGACTTCTTGATTAGAGTTTCGCTGTTCATTCATTTGTTCGAGATGTTCTTGAATGCCAGTTGTTACTTGTTCAATTTTTTCACGATTTTCAGACCATGTTTTAACAATAGCTCTTAACACATCTAGTAGTCCTGGTCGACCATATCGACTATTTTTAGGAAAATAAGTCCCGGCATAAAAGGGATGAGCCTCTGGCGTCATTAAAATGGTGAGTGGCCATCCACCCTGCCCCGTTAAGCTCTGACAGACGGTCATATAAACACTATCAATATCCGGACGTTCTTCACGGTCCACTTTAATTGAAATAAAGTGCTCATTTAAATAAGCCGCTACTTCTTCATCTTCAAACGATTCATGCTCCATGACGTGACACCAATGACACGTCGAATAACCAATACTTAAAAAAATCGGCTTATCTTCGGCTTTTGCTTCGGCAAAAGCTTCTTCATTCCATGGATACCAATCGACCGGATTATACGCATGTTGCAATAAATAAGGGGATAATTCATGAATCAAATGATTGGGGTGTTTACTTGTTGTCGTCACAAAATCAACTCCTATTCCTTTCAATAGCTCTAGTGTTTGAAAAGATCGGGCTTCCTATTCCATTTCAGGCAAGGTTAATTGAAAACGTTCGATCGTTTCAGGATAAATTTTAAGTGGCTTGAAACTTAATCGCTTAATTTCTCCCGCATTATCTACTGAAAAATAGAGTTCATAATCACCAATGGGATGATGAGCGCCAATCATTGGAGTGATTTTTAGGGTAACGGTCGTTGGTTTATAAGGTTCAGCTGTTAGGTCAAGTATCGACATTTCATAGTTATAGAGTTCCACACGCTTACCTAGGTCTTCTCCATAATACTTCACTATTTCTTCTTCAATAGCAGGTTGTAATAAATTGATCATGAGTTTTTCACAAGATTCAGGATTAACATTCATGGCATGAGCAGTCTTAGGAACTAAGTTGAAGGTAAGAACAAGAGAGAACATGACTAAAAACTGTCTCATTCAGTGAATTTTCATCTATAAAACCTTCTCTTGACATGAGTTTTCTGCTCTTATTTGTCATTCAATGATTAAAAAAACACGACTTTGAATGTTTTTGATTTTATTCCCCTTCAGTCAGGAAGAATTGATTTAATTTTCAACCTTCATTTATAGACTGGCTTCAATTATCAAATATAGGGATGTCGTCTAATTCTTTGGTCTCTTGAAACGTTTGGGTTTCAATGTCTCCTAAAGAATCAATCAAGTACGTGGCGATATAATTAGCATAAACTTTCTCTTCATTTAAAAAAGAGGAAAAGGCTAATTTAATGGAAATTTGTGTTTCATTGATTTGTTCAATGTGAAGAAGATTGATCTCCTCTGAGTTGACTTTTAAGGGTGTAACGGCTCTTTCTTCTCTTATTTTTGCAATAATTTTAGGATATAACAGGTTAATAATCAGTTGACTTTTTAAGTCCATCCTTGTTATGTTTTCCTTTTCCTGAGATTTCTGTTTAGAATCTGGTGGGATCATTAAACATAAAAACATCATACTGATGATTAGAATGAGACTATAAACGAATCGTACATCCATACTGGCTTCCTCCCTTTTAACTCTTAGCTTAATATTTGAAAGAAAACAGTGACTTATTCAAAAAGTGATGATTAAAATGCTAAATAGCCTTACTAACTCATCCGTTCATCCCCAAAGACATAAAGTTGATTTTTTTAGAGGGTCATCATCACTCATGGGATAAGACGACCTTTAATCGATTTAAACAGCCAGTCAAAAAAACAAGCAAGCCAAGGCCTATAAAGCCTTTACTTGCTTGTTCATGATTGCTATGGATTAAAAACTAAGATGATTTATTCTAGAGGAACGAATGGTCATCACGCCAAATGATTTCCACAGTGAGGACAGTATTGGTACGTGGCGTCTACCACTTCGTGACAGTGATGACAACGTCGTTTATTTTCTGATGGGGTATAAACGATTTCTTGATCCCATAAGGTGAGTTCCATCTTCTCATCCGCTTCAAGTGCTCTCCCCTTTTCTAATGGGATTTTAGCAATGGTTTGGCAGGTGTCACAAACAATATAATATTCTAAGCGCCATTTCCAGAGTGGAATAAAAAAGAAATGGAATTGATGATAGTGTTTAAATAACGTGAATTTTTCCGTTCCACGACAGTGTTTACACATCGTAGCCGGTAGTGGTTTAAGTTCAACGTTTTTTGTCTCTATTCCAAAAATACCAATAAAAAACATAAATCAAAAATCCTTTCTTAACATGCTCTTTCTTTTATTATAATGAACTTTTCGTGTGTTTTAAATAAGAACTCATCAGAAACATTCCAACTTTTAAGAATTTTTACAATCAAATATAGGAATAGAAACACCATCTTTTTGACTTGTTTTTATATAATATAGTAGTTTATAGAAAAGGACGTGAAAAAAGATATGGGTAATACGTATCAAACAATGCCTTTAGATCCCACGACAAATTATCTAAAATATGGTCAAAAATTTCCCCCAACTCAAATGACTTATGATCAAACTTCAAATAATGTAGCAGCCATTAACCAGCGTAACGATTTATCACAGTTGAATGATTTAATTAATTTAAGTAACGCTGACCTAGATAACAATTTTATTTCAACGTTAACTAGTATTTTTCATGTGGGTGATACGATCATTATATATGAAAGTATTTCCGGTTACATTTCTTCTGGAGCCCTTCTTTCAAATATAACGATTAAACCCGGGACTTATGTTATTTCTAAAATAGTAGAAGGTAGTCGCCATCCTATTCGTATTTCAAAAACTGGTAAAGCAGCAGGGGCGTGGATTGATGGCATGACCCTTTATAAACCTTTGTCAGGCTTTTTTGTTGAAGATAGTATATCTACTAGCCAACCACTTGTTCCTATTTTTACTGATACTAAAACACAAGGTTTTTGGGGTGATGATTCAATCGGATTAAACCTTCCCAATCTCTTTATTGAAGGTGAGAAAGTAATTGTGACAAAAAATATCGTAGGTTACAAAACGTCAACCTCATTGAAACGAGCCAAATTTATAAAACCCGGGACTTATTATATTTATAAATACGTTGAAGATGCTACTCATCCTCTCAATATTACTTCAAATCCTGGAATAGCGGGCACTTGGGTTGATACAACTTACATTGAAAAATAAAACAAAAAGGATATGCAAATTTTTACGCATATCCTTTTTGTTTTGATAGAACTGAATTAAACGATAAAAAGTAAAAGTCACAGAAGTGCAATTATGAATCCATTGTTGTTTCTTACTGGGACGATGGGATGTAGAAGATTTATGTGTCTATATACAAAAAAGAGAGAAACTCTCTCTTTTAAACTAATTGATTAATCCATTTTTTCGAGCGTACACGGAACATTCCGAAGAAGACTTTTACTGCTTCTTCTAATTGAACGATAATAGCAACGATCAGAAGTGGCGCATGGAAGAATTTAACCGCGATAAAGGTACCTAAAACACCAACCGTCCATAAGACCCCTAACTCTAAAATCATCGCATATCTCGTATCTCCACCCGCGCGGAAAACACCAACGATATTAATAATATTAATAAAACGGAACGTTAAGCCTACCGCAAAGACAATTAAAACGTGTGACATGAGCGTAAGTGTTGATGGCTCGAAGTCTTTATATAATTGAAGCATCACAGGAATACACATGACAAGCATTAGTCCTGAGATAATTCCAAGGACAATCCCTACCTTTAAGAATAAGATTGCATCTTGATAACTCTTTTCTTTCTCCCCAGCTCCTAGTTTCTTACCAAGCATGACCGTCGATGCATTTCCAACCCCAATTGCTGCAATAAAGAAGATATTAAAGATTGAATTGACAATATTCATAATGGAAATCGACTCCACATTAATCATCCCGTAAATCACCATGTAAGCCGTTGTACCAAGTCCCCAGAAGCATTCATTGATCACGACAGGTAAACTTGTGACAATCAGTTTATTAATGAGCTCACGATCAAACGCTAATAACACCGATAACTTAGGATTCATCGTCTCTGTTTTTAAATAAGCAAAGCCAATCACTAGGATAAATTCAACGATACGTGAAACAAGGGTCGCAATGGCAGCCCCGATGACCCCTAATTGAGGGAACCCGAATAATCCGAAAATTAAAATTAAGTTAAGGATCGTATTTAACGTTAGGGCAATGATCGAAGCAATCATTGAGAATTTAGGTTTTTCCACTGCGCGTAACCCCATACTAAATCCAAATGATAAAATCATGAACGGATAACTTAAACAAGCAATACGTAAATACTTGGCACCGAGTTCTTGAACCGCGACATCTTGAGTGAAGATGCGAATAATCTGTTCTGGAATTAGTAGAGCTAAGCCCGTAAAAATAGCAGCTAATCCAATCCCTAAGACTAAAGTAAATCCTAGTAAGCGGTGAATGTTCCGAATCTCTTTCTTTCCCCAAAACTGAGCAAAGTAGACCATTCCTCCACTATAAATTCCGAACATCACCATATTTAATAAAAAGTAATATTGGTTTGAAACCCCCACTGCGGCCACTGCATCAACTCCAACTTTTCCAACCATCAGTGTATCAACCATGTTTAAGCTTGAGGTCACTAATTGTTGTAAAGCGATAGGAAGCGCAATAATCCATAAATCTTTGTAAAAGGCAGCATTTTGTTTAAAATGTTGCTTCAAATTCATCATATCACATCCTTATTTTTTCCATTAAAAAGAGGAAGACTCCATGTTCTTCCTACCATTTACTTCTCTATAATCTATCAGATTCAATTTCCCTTGTCAATGACCGTTTCGTGTTCTGCGATTAAATTAATTTCATCACCTAAGACTTCATGGCGACGACTGAGTTGTTTTAACGTGAGTGTGTCAAAAGCTTTACATTCAATCGCTGCCATTAACTCCATATCACTAATAAAAATGGTCTCAACTTTACGATGATCAACATATAATTGCGAATCAATATTAAAGCCAGCTCCATAAACCATGAGCCCCGCTTCCGTCCACTGATAATCCTCTAATCGTTGTTCATTTAATCCAAAATGAAGTGTTGTTTGATGGGTAGTAAACACCTGATTCGTCAAATAAGCCTTTCCTTCTAGCTGATCATATTGCGACAAACGTAAAATATCTTGATAACATTCATGGTCTTTATAGGTAATATGAAGCTGTTGCATCATGGATAAAGGGATATTCAATGTTTTCATCAGCCAAGTCCCTAATTGATAGCACTCCAATTGTTTCGGAAGTGGATAGTCAAAGCTTGGATGAAAGTGTGAGATAAAATAAGGGACTTCATACTGATTATAGGGATACATCGATTCATCATTTAAAATTGGAAGATTAGGTAAATGATCAGCAAACATCATGAGAATTACCTCTTGCTCAGATGCTTGCAGTTCCTGAATTAAACGATGAATTTCTTGATCGAGCTGATAAATACGCTTCGCATAATCTTGTAGGGCATACTTCATCTCTATGGACATAGGTCCTTCTACTTGTATCAAGGGATGATCATCAGGCGTCTCATCATAAGGCTGATGAGTTCCAACCGTAATCCCGTAAATAAAGGCTTTCTGATCAGTTGCTAATGTTTTTAAAACATAATTGACTAAATCCGTGTCATTCATTTGGGATAAATCATGGGGGACCCCTACTCCACTCATATATTCGATTGGAATATAGCGTGAAAAGCCAAGGTTTTCATATGCTAGATGTCGATTATAAAAATTTCCTTCATAATTATGAATTAACGTTGAGCAGTAGCCCATTCGTTCTAATTGAGAAGCCAATGACTCAACGGGTGTATGTTTTAAAAATGAATGATGCGGAATTTCTCCTGGTTTTAATAGCTCTGCATTCATCGACGTCAAAATAGAGAACTCCGTTTTAGCTGTTCCTCCCCCAAAGGTCGGGACACGCATGACGCCACTTTTTTCTTGCTGCATCAACTTACGAAAAGTTGGAATGGGATCTTGGCTAAATGAGACCCCCTCTAACCTTAATGGATCAAAAAATGATTCGAGCTGTAAGAGAATGATTTGCGGGCGATGCACGGGCCCCTTTGAAGGGGGATAAGTGATCCCTTTCAAAATTTGAGTCATCATCTCTTCGTTATAAGTATCTGGTTTACGGTTAAGGTACGGATAAATCGAGTCTGCCATCGCATAGGCAAAGCCTATCTCCTCATCCTCAACGGAAGACGACTCAACAGGCTGCCCTTTCTCGATTCGATTAAAGATGAAGGCAGCAAGTGTCACGTAGATCGACGCTAATAGATAATCAAGAGATTTCACGGAATATTGGATTTGATACCAGCCATATCCAATATGGAGAATGATCGCAATTCCAGCAATAATAAGAGCAATCACCCATGGTTTAAAATAATGTGAAGATAAACTCAGTCCGTCTTTAATCAGGAAGATATCCGAAAACATTAAAGGGTATCCTCGTAAATGGGTCACAATGGCATTCATGATCGCAAGAAATAACCAAAAAAACGTCATAAATCCAATAAAAAAAAGTTTACGTGAAACGAAGAATGAAAAAACTAACGTTGCAGAGACAATTAATAAATTAATGGCAAAATAACCTGGCCGTTTTCTAACAAAGTTGAAAGTCTTAATGATGGATTGAAATTTAATCATCTCCATGATTAAGGTTAAACTAATTGATAAGAATAACCATCCGATCCAATATTCCATATTCTCCCCCCATAAAAGAACATCTGCTTAAAAATAAAAATTAACACAAAATTTGGTATCTTTCAAGTATCTTCAAGATAAATGATTGTATAAATAGAGTGAAACCCCGATGAGTTTGCCTGTCTTTCAGATTAGAAAGCATCGCCCATCGGGGTTTTCAGTTTATGCATGGGTTGAAATTGACTAAACAGATTCATTCGCAACGTTTTATAGGCTAGATTAAAAATAAACCTTTAACGTTCAATAACTTTTATAATTTTACCTCGGACACGTCCTTCCTCTAAACGAACTTGATTAATTCGAAAGGCAACTTTCATGCCTTCTTTGACCGTGAAAAAAGTTGGAACTGGACAAATAGCATCTAAATTTGGTGCAATATTCACAAAGCAAGCCCACGGTTTCACGCTACGCACTAACCCATAGACGACCGTTTGTGGTTCAAAATCTTCGATTGTAATTGAAGAATGACACTCATATTTAGTCACTGCTTGAACGTTGATTTTGAGATTATCATTCACTTTCAACAAACAAACTGAAATTTGATCGCCTTCTTTATACACATCTGAAACCGTCGTATAATCATTGGCAAAATCTTGATTTCTTAAAATCACAGAGACACCGTCAATACTTAAGTAAGCGCCAAAGTAAACTAAGCGGGTAACTTTAGCATCAAACGTTTCTCCTGCCTTTAGACGTTCAATCAGTTCTAATCGTTTTTTATGTTTGACCTCTCGACATGAACCGAGATAAACGTGACGATTAGCATCATACGCTGTAATGATATATTGAAGCATCGTCCCGATATAATGATTTAATCCTCCCTTAATCTCATATAATTCGAGTTCTTGACGCGGAATGATCACTTTGTCTCCATCTAAATCTAACCAAACGGCATAATCATTTAAAATGATATCGTATTGAACGAGTCTAACAATGCCTTCTTTAATTTCTTTCTTTGTTTTTAATGGAATCATTTGTTGAGAAAATTCCTCCATTATTTATCCCCCCCACATTTAATCAAAATGATTAAGCGTTATAAAAGCTCGCCTCCTAAAAAGAAAGCGTTTCTAATTATATTTTACCAATAAGTAGAGGAAAATAAAACTCTCATTTTCATAAATAACGGGTATTTATTTTACATTTTTCGAAAATGAGCGTTCTCTGATGAAAAGAAGAGATAACAATCAAAAAAACCTACCAACAGGTAGGTTGAATCATTCATAAGGTTATAAAAAAGAACACCGAAGGCCATTTCGGTGTTCTACAAGTAAAAAGGATGTATGATGAGGACATACAAATTTTTTACCTGTAGTCCACGAGATAATCGGTCGTGGGTAGAAACTAGTTAACCATATCTTAACAATTATACAAGTAAAATATTATAACTATTTGGAGTAGGAAATAAATTAATTATTCATTTCCAGGGGTATATAATATCATCATCTCACATCATTTGCAAGCGGTTTTTATCATTTTTTCGAAAAAACATACTAGAACATTTTGGTAACAAGAAATATTTCTAGATTATTCTAAATTTACAAAAAACATGAAATAAAATCAATGATGTTCTTAACATGAGCCTCACTATCTGAATGCATATATCGAAGTGGAATGAAAATAAAAGCTAGTGGGATGCTATCATTTTCAAGGTGATTACAATCAACCATCTGTACCAGTATGATCAGGTGTAACTTCGTATGGCACAGGGATGTTTAATTCTTGGCTAACGTCGTTAACTGTTTATTTAAAATACGAATAATGATTAAATGACACGAATAAGTAGCAAAACATGAAACGCCCATTTTCATAAATAAACGTTATCTGATCAAAAGAAGAGATAACAATCAAAAAAACCTACCAATAGGTAGGCTGAATGATTCATAGTGTTATAAAAAAAAGAACACCGAAGGCCATTTCGGTGTTCTACAAGTAAAAAGGATGTATGATGAGGACATACAAATTTTTTACCTGTAGTCCACGAGATAATCGGTCGTGGGTAGAAACTAGTTAACCATATCTTAACAATTATACAAGTAAAATATTATAACTATTTGGAGTAGGAAATAAATTAATTATTCATTTCCAGGGGTATATAATATCATCATCTCACGTCATTTGCAAGAAATTTTTCTCGTTTTTTTCGAAAAAGATCATAGAATATTTTGGTAAGGAGAAAGATTGATAGAATCTTCCAAATTAACTAGAAATTGTGCGATTAATTCAATGATTTGCTCAACATCTTTGAGGGATCCCACTTCACTACCTGAATGCATATATCGAAGTGGAATTGAAATAAGAGCTAGTGGAATCCCATCATTTTCAAGATGAATTCGGTCTCCATCTGTTCCAGTACGTCCGGGTGCGGCTTCGTATTGAACAGGGATGTTTAATTCTTTAGCTAAAGTCGCTAATCGTTCATTTAACAGGTTATTAATAATTGAGCCATTAGCTAATACAGCTCCGCCACCCACTTCAATTTTTCCGATTGCTTCCGCATTCGCATCTGGATAATCCGTCGCAAAGGTTACGTCAACCACTAAAGCTAACGTTGGTTTCACACGTTTAGCTGCCCAAACCGCGCCACGCATCGTTGTCTCTTCTCCAACGGTTGTCGCACTATAAATCCCAACACGTGCCCCTAATTCTTTCGCTCGTCGCAGGGCTTCAATCACAATAAATGCACCTAAACGGTTATCTAACGCACGCCCTGAAATGCAGTCATTCATTAATTCACAATAATCCGTGGCTGCTACAACATAATCACCAGGTTTAACAACCTTTAATGCTTCTTCCTTTGAACTTGCCCCTAAATCAATGAACAAATCAGTTGCTTCTAACGATTTATTTTTAAGAAGTGAGCGATTCACCCCAACCACTCCATTGACGATGCCAGATGACGTTAAAATTTGAACTTTCTGTCCCAAATAAAGAGCTGGACGAATTCCACCTACATTGGTTACTTTTAATAACCCAGCATCTGTAATCATGGTTACCATGAGTCCAATTTCATCGACATGTCCTGCTAATAACACCTTACAAGGTGAATCAGGATTTAAGACACTAATCACATTTCCTGTGACGTCTGTCTCAAAGGTGTCAACAGTCTCTTTCATGTAATGGATGATCTTCTTTTGTAAGTCAAATTCAGCCCCTGATGGAGAGGGGGTTTGAATCATTTCATATAAAAAGTCTTTATTCATTTCGGTTACTCCTTTATTAAATTAATTCCCAAACAATCGTGACGTAATCAGTGGCACTGATATCTTGAGGTTGTAAATCCATCATGGCCATTGAATAATTAGCACTCTCACTTAATAGGAGTTCACGTGGTTGATAACTGATGGTGCTCCAATCATAATCAATCACTTGAATCGGTCCTAATGTCACACCCGCTGCTTGTGCTAAAACATTCGCCTGCTCAGTTGCCTGCTTAACGGCATCCTGAAGAATTAACGATTTTAACGAAGATTCATTTTTTAATTGATACTGAATGGAGAACTCTGGATGCGCTGGGCAATTACTAATGACTTGAATGACTTCGCCAAGTTTTTCATGATTAAAATCAAATCCAAACGTTAAACGATGTCTGACAATGTAACCTCGAAAAACACGAACATAATTCCCCTCTTCGTCTTTCACTTGCTCATAATCCGTATCAACTGTAAAACTACTTGTTTTTAAGTCTTCTTTTTTAAAACCAATCTCCTCAAGACAATGCTGTAATTCTTCAAGCTTTTGACTAGCCAACTCGATGGCTTGGTCATACTGTTCATCTCTCGATTCTAAATACAGTGGAATCTCAATATAATCTGGCGGTAAAGACGCTTGCCCCGTTCCTTTCACCGTTATCGTCCGTTGTTTCATCCCATTCCCCCTTCTTTATGATTTATGCCTATTATAGCATACCTTACGTGGTTTAACCAAAAATGACCAAAATAAAAATGATATCCAAAAGGTAGGATGGATATCATTTTCGCAAATTCGTTTAGATGATTGATTCTCTCTCATAATCGTCTAGTTGAAAATCCTTTTCAATATAATAACTTCCCCAATCTACGTTTACTACCAAATCTGGGCACTTGTATGCGATCGTCTCCGGCATAGGATTAAAGGCACGAACTAATTCAGGATAAATCCCTTGATCATAATCTTTTTCATTTAAATCAAATTCAATCTCATCCGAAAGATGGTGTGTGCCGTAATATACCATATAATTCACTCGGTATTTGAGTACCTCTTTATTCAAACGTTGGTATAAGCGAGTTTTATGTTTTAAATTTGAACTAGAAAATTTCCAACACTCATGACTTTGAACGTCAGGTGTTAGAAAAAAAACAGGATCACCTTCATTTTCATCAACCCCCATGGAATAACGATACTCGCCAGATTTTTGAATCCACTCTAAGTAGAGCTTCATTTGTTCTTTTGGACCCCTGACCCGGACCTCTACACAATTTTCAATTTCTCTCATAGTCTCTCCCCCTTCATCTCTTATTTATATATTATACTCTATTTTATAATAAAAAAAGGTAATTAATACTAAACATGTATAACGTTAGTTAATTTTATTAATTATTTGAATTCAAGTAGAAAATCTCCATCTTTAGACAGATTGGATAAACAAAAAAAGCTATCGTAAATGATAGCTCTTTTGTGGTATATGCTCTAATCTATTTAGATTCTAGTTTTTCTAAACGGTTCTTATAAAACTCTTGTTTTCTAAGCTCGATGGCATCTTTGATGTGTTGAATAAATAACAGATTCTCTTGGTATGGGGCTAAAGAATTAGTTAAATACATAAACTGCTCATCCGAACTAAAGAATTCAGATTCACTTTGGCACAAAAAGTGTACTGGATTTTTACGTGCTAGTTTAACGTATTCTGCTTTTCCCCACTCCTTAAAGGTTTGGCTATTTTTGTCACGTAATAAATCGACGGCATTTGATCCATGAGAATAAAAATCTTTAAATGATTCATATAAATCATCATCATTAATTTTTAATTCTAAGCGCCCGTTTTTAATAAATGCAAGTATCGTTGGTAACTTATATGTTTTTGACATCGATGTTTTCTCGATCATATTGATAAAGTTGACAGCTGGAGTATCTAACCAGGCTATCTCTTCGTCACTTAAATCATTCTGATTCTTTAAGAAGTTTAAGTAGTTTTTAAACGGATTGATTTTAGCTTTGGATTTGATATTTAAATAAATCGTTTCATCCATATAGGTAAATAGCTCAGTACGTGAGGGACGATGACCTAACTCGGCTTTGATTCGTTCATATTCTTCAACTAAAAGCTTCTCTATTTTAATTGATGAGCGATCCATTTTCTCAAATAAGTCAATTAAGCGGAAATCAAAATCCATGATGCAATCTTCTGGTAATAATGCATCTTCTTTAATGACATCACTTGCTTTCTTAAATTGCGACTTTGATGCGCCAGTCATTAAATAAGGTGAAAAGTTTGCTTTTTTATAGTTTCCAATAAAATCAAGAACATTTAAATAGTGCTTATCCTTATATAAACGTAACCCACGTCCTAATTGTTGTAAAAAGATCGTTGGTGATTCTGTTGGACGTAACATCATGACCATATCTAAAGAAGCAATATCTAGCCCTTCATTAAACATATCCACCGAAAAAATCACATTAATTTCACCTTTAACTAGTTTACTTAATGCTTTTTCTCTTGCTGTATTATGAACTCCTTCATCTCCACTGTACACAGCACAGGCGCTTACCCCGTGCTTCACAAAGTAATCTGCCATAAATTCTGCATGATGTTTACTCATACAAAATCCCATCGCACGTGTTGAACGATACTTTTTATAATGACTGAAAATTAAATCAGCGCGCTTATGAATACTTAATGCTTCTTCAAGTTGAGTGGTTTGATATTTCCCATTACGATAGTCAATCGTCTCATAATTTACTGTTTCATCAAAGATAGCATAATATCTAAACGGAACTAACCACCCTTGGTTAATAGCTTTTTTAAGGGGTGCTTCATAAACTAAATTATAATCACAAATTGCTAACACATCTTTACTGTCTAATCGCTCAGGTGTTGCGGTTAATCCTAAAAGGAATTTTGGTTTAAAATATTGAATAATATTTTGATAGTTTTGAGCCACCGCATGATGAAACTCATCCACAATGATATAATCGAAGTAATCAGGTTGAAATAGTTTCAAACTATCATTTTTACCTAAACTTTGAACAGATGCAAAAATAATGTCTTTAGTTGTATCTTTTTGATTGCCGATAAAGAAACCACGTTCACTGAGAGGGCGAACATTTTTAAAACTCTTCTCTGCTTGTTTTAAAATTTCCTCTCGATGCGCCACAAATAAAATTCGTTGATACTCCCGTGAATCAAAGGCAGCTAAATACGTCTTCCCAATTCCAGTAAGTGCCCCTCTTGAAAACCGAAACATTGATACATATCGTTTAGGAGGAATAGCAATGTTGGAATCAAGAAAAGATAATTATTATGGATTTGAGGTAACGATGTATAGAATTGGCGATCATCTTTGGATTTCTAATATCATGCCAAACGCTCAATACCTAGTCAATCAGTTTAACTACGACAAAATGATATGGACTCAAACCACCTATACAACAGATGAAATTGAAGAGTTGTTTAACATATCTAATAAAGTTCTTAAATAACAAAAAAAGCAGTTAGGTAACGAATGGCTACTTAACTGCCTTTTTTTATTCTCAATTATTCTTCTAGTAAATCAAACGCTCTCTTCCATGCTTGGCGATACTCTTTTTGTGCCACTTTTTCAAATTCATTAACCTTTGAATAAAGTCTATTTATTAAAAACTCTCAGTAAGAAACTGTTGAAAAACCAAAATACTATCCCATAAATAATTCCTATGATAATAAATACAGCAATCCAAATTATGATGTCATATATACTTGCTTCTAAAGTTATTTTATATCTTGTAGCTAAGATTAAAATCGACACTGCCATACCGCCAGTTACAAAGAAGATTAGATTCTTTACAAATAGATTATGTTTTCTTTTAATCAACTGTGGTAAAAAATATTGTAAATATTTATATTGAATGAAGTCTAACATTGAAATCAACAGTACCACCCATATAAATCCAATTGGCGGTGGAAAGTCTGCACCTGCAAGCATTATTGCATTCTATCCAAAAAAGAATACTATAGTATTTATCCAAATAATTTTTAAATTACTCATATCAGTTTCTCCATTTCCTATAGTTTATCCTTCATTAAATTATAACATGTTTTACGAATATCACACTATTCAGTTTTCAAAGCTCATGTTTATTCATATGACACATTTTTATATATTTAATTATTAGGCTCTGTTAGACAAAAATGTTGATATGGGTTATTGAGGGAATCTTAAAAAATAATGTTCAATAACCACTGCTATCAAACGATTGATTACCACCAAGATTGGCTAACACAGCTTTATTATCATGAGTGATAATCTTCTCCTAGTCAAAATTAAAAGAGCCACTACTGATGTAATGACTCTTTCTGTATTTAAACTAATGTAATTTCTTCAACACGTTTTGTTGTTAAACAGGCACCTGCAATACTAGCGTATTTCAAGTCAGGTTGTAGCTCATTTAAGACTAATACTTCACTATCAATCACATAGTTCATGAAGTCTAAAATTTTATCGTCTGATAAATCTTCTGTTGGATTGTTAATCTCGATTGATCGTGTTTTATTTTCAGTGTCTTTGAATTTACAAGTTAATGTGTATGTTTCTTCCATTATTTTTTCCCCCTATCATTATTGTTTATTAAAGCATACGATAATCAGCCACGACCGTTTTCGTGTGTGTGCCTGATGATAACGCCACATACTTGTCCGCAAAGTTTGATAACTCTTCATCTGTTGTGTCTAAGCGAACGTTTGAAAAAGACTTAGCCTTTACAATGTCTTTACCATCATCGTCTTGACCAGCCGTTAAATAAATAGATAACTTGCGATCATAAATATCTTGCATCTTTAATTCCCCCCGAATTCATTATGTGTTTTAGGTAGCGCCACCTACCATTTAATTATATCCCGATTTATGTTTCCATCCAAAAGATGTCCCGCTACTGTGAATGACCTGTATTGAATACATTTGACTAAAACAAAGGTCTTGATACTGCCCCTTACGCCAGTAGTCAAGGCAAGTAACAAGACCATTAGTTTTAAGTTTTGATTTTGATATAGTAGTATTTTTTATAAGACAAATTGTCAATAAAAATATTCAAAAAAACATAATTTACCATTGCATAAACTTCGGAAAATACATATAATATTATTGTTAGAACTTGCTACGCTTCTTGTCTATGACTAGCGGACCAGGGTAAGTCACGTAGAATTAAAGGTAAAAACTATTCAAATTAAAATATAAAAAAGGAATACTAATTTAGATTAGTATTCCTTTTTTATATTTTCGTCATAAATCCACTTGTGATAAAATTTCATCCCAATTTGTTGGGAAACCTAATTTTTCAGTCAGATTCTCCAAACGACCTTGAGAAAAGTCAGGTTCTTCTAATAAATTCTTTAATTTTTTTTGATAATACGACCAAGAATCTAAATTACCTTTAGTTAACTTTTTAATCGCTAAAATCATTATAAACAAACTATCTTTTGAGGATTGTGCTTTCATGGATTTATCTAATTTAACTTTAAAAACTCGACCTACAATTCTTTCATGATGAGCACAGTTGTTTCTTAATTTATAAACCGATTCTATCCAAGAAATAACATAGTATGGCTTGAAATCATATGTATTTGAGATTGTTTTTTTATCATCACTATTTAAATTTTGAAGTATGTTCAAAATGCCCCCAAAAGAAAGAATTTCAAGTACAACCCAAATCGGATAATGACCATCATATTTTTCAGTATGATGCTTAATGCTTTTTGAATCAGACTTTTTAATTTTTTCGAAAATATAAAGCTGCTGATCTTGTTTAATCACTTGATGATTCTTCCAACATTCTTCCCCATAAGAATGTGCTAGGTGATAACTCAATTTAGATTTTAGTTGAATTTCTACTAGAGATGTTAAATCAAATAGAATACTTCTTAACTCCTTATCAAATCGATACAGATTATAAATATCTTCAATAGTAGTTCCATCAACAAATTTTTTAGATGTTTTCGGATTTTCATAAAAAAAGTAATAATAGCCACTTAATCTATAATATCCAGTTTGGATTAAGATTTGTTTTGCGAATTCTTCATCCTTAATGAGGAGGTTTTTATTACGCAATAGTGTAATTTGCTCCTCATAACTTCTAGGCTTTTTTAACGGAATCAAATGCTCCCCTCCCATAATAAAATTTTGATAAATATTTTACATACTTCAACTTAAAATTGTCCTTTAATCTAATAAAAAACAAAATTTTCTATATTAATAGTAGCACGATTAATAGCTTTTAAAAACAACAAATTACATAATTATATGACTATTTAATAATTTTTTAAAAATGGTCATATAATTATTTTGATATCGTTTTAATCTCCACCCTTTCTCAAGATAAGGCTTATAAATATTAAGTTATGAAACGTTAAACATTTAATAAAAGGCACTAGTAATTGCGGGATAAGTCGTGATAATTAAGATATCAGTAGTTAAAGGAGGCACTCAAATCTTTTTCAATAACAGATGTTATAATCTCATATTTTCAATAAGTATAGATAGGGACAGAGAAGAAAACTCACCTATTGCTACAACATAATGACCTTATATTAGGAACTTAATAAAAACGCTCTATTAGACAATATTGTTGATAATTTAAAACTTTGAATGGCACGATTTAAAGGGGGATCAACTAAATATTTAGCAAATTGCCTTTATTGGATGAAATGGTTAGAATATTTCAAAGATGATAAAGAAGTTTTAAAAGGAAAACATATGCTTCTTCAAACAGTGTCAAGTCAAGTAGAATATTATAGAATACGAACACCTTTATTTAAATAATAATTTCATATTATACTAATTTCTATTTCCAAATTATGTTACAATATGAACAAAAAGTAATAAGGGTGGATGATATGGAACGATTTGTTAATAAAAATTTATTTTGGATTGTTTTTCTATTGGTACAAATTTTTCATAAAGGGATATTATTTATTCTTCAGAAGTTGAATTTTCCTTTAGAATGGAGCGCTATTTTATCTAAAGAGTTTTTACTATTATTTTTATTGGCAGTAGTAGAATTTATAATTATTGGGTTCGTACTCCTTGGTTGCGTTGAGCCATCTACCAATAAGAATTATAAGATAATCAGAAGCATAAGTTATATCTTATTAGGAGTTATTGTTTCAATATCTTTAGTTGGAATATTAGCTTATCTTGAATTAATTAAATAATGTTATTATTTATGGTTTCTTTATAGTGCATATATTATTTTTAAATAATAAAACAGTTATTTGACACGATTTTATTCGTAAAAAATAACTGTTTTAATTTTTTGTTTAATATAGATTTTTCTAAAGAAGTATCAACAAGATTATCTAACACAGCTTAAATAAAAAAGAGCTAAGCTCTTTTTTATTTATTTACTTATAAGAAGGCTACTGATGATATAAAGTACAGCAATATGTAGTGGATAGAAAATATAGAAAAACCACTTTAATCCACGTCCTTTTTTATCATTATACATCAGTATAAATATTAGAGAAAATATCATCATCCATTGTGGGTTCCCAAATAATATATCTGTTGTTACATCGAATATTGGGTCAACTCCTAAAACTACCTTGCAGAATGATATAAATACTGTTTGTAGATTACTATATTGTGGACTTTGACCTAAAAAGCTAACTATTCTCGGAATAAGTGCTGAATTGAAAAGAATAAGATACGAAAGCGTCAAGATGATAAATGAAATTGATAACTTTACTTTACTATTTTTAAAGATATAAAAGAATAAGCCAACTAAAGCTAACAAAATTCCACCATCTAAATTAGCAAAATTAACCAGAATTGTAATTAATAGATAAGCAATACTATCACTTATAATTGCTACATTCGCCAAAGAGGAAATAACTCCAAATGATACTAATTGCCACAAAATAAATCCAAATAAATATAAATAAGCTTTTTTATTTTTATTTCTAAATTTATCGAAAATAAAAATAAGACAGATTGTTAAGAGAATCGTTCGTATAAAATTCATTCTTAAATAATCTATTCCTAAAAAGTAATTCATTACCTCTACGACTACACTTAAAGAGTATATTCTAAGAAAAAATCTTTTTCTATTTGACGTATAAATATATCCTAATACACAACAAAACAAAAAGATAGGTGCTGATACTCTCCCTATCCAATGAAAAACATGGGGTATACCAGGAAAGAAATAAAAAATATGGTCAATTAACATTGCAATCGTAGCAATGACTTTTAAAGTAGTATTAGACATGCCAATCCCCCCCTAAACATTACAAAACCCATTATATACCAAAAAACAGGATATAACAACAGAGATCATTATTGTTAGACATTTTTTTGATACCTTAATTTATTAGTATTAACAAATTTACAATCATTTATAAATGTATATAAGAATAATTAGAAGTTTAGGATTATAATTTTGAAAGTTTTCCTAACAATATTGCATTGTCTCGTTTAAGTTTTTTATTTTCTTCTTCTAACGATTGAAGTCTCCTCTTTAATGATTCAATCACCTTATCCTTGGATGACTCGCTAAAACTCTGTTTTGGAAGTATAGCGGTTATCCTTTTATTTTGCTCTTTAATCGCCTCATTAATAGGTGCTACTAATTCATTAGGATAGCTATATAAAAAAGTTTTGCTGACACCTGCTTGACGACAGATTTCAGCTTTTGAAATAGGATGACTAATAGGGTCATCCAATAATTGAAGTCTTCTAAGTACTGAGAGTACCTCCTGTTTTTTTGATTCACTTTCTTGCTTTTTATATCTGACTATTTCAGATGTATTTGGATGCTTATTAGCCATTTAAAATGCTCCTTTTAATGAAAATGTTTAGAGGCTTCAAATACCTCTCCACGATTGATAATCTCTAAAGCAATAGTTAATAACTTCATGAAAACCATGTACCCTAATTGTCACTAGGTATAAAAAAGATTCTCCCGCTACTGTGAATGACCTTCATTAAATACATCTACCTAAAACGTTTGGGATTGGTACTGCCCCCGCTACGCCAGTAACCAAGGCAAGTAACAAGACCATAAGGTTTAGGGGTAGAATTGAAGAACAATTGTTTATTGTAGCGGGAGAGTTCATGCTTACTTCTATTGCCTTTTAAATCTATATCAAAAGATCAGGGATACCAATACCGCATTTATGCCGTGTTGGTTTTCTTATTGCTTGTGATTAATTATTATTCATGAAGATATGAGAAATTTTTATGAACAATAAAATTTTTATAAATAAGGGTTTAAGATCATGAAGCGCTAATCGTTGCAAAGCAACAGTTAGCAGCTTCATGAAACTCAGGTACTAAAATTACCACTAAGTATAAAAAAGATTTTCCCGCTACGATGGGTCATCTGTATTAAATATGAAAACTAAACATCAAGCCCTAACGGCTCTAACATCAGCATGATGTGGGCATATAAAGGGATTGGTGGTTAGGGAACGTCTTGTTTTAAAAGAATTCGCTAAGTGCAAAAATCGTTAGATTTGCACCTTAGCATCAAATAAGAAAAGGCGAATGATGTCAAACATGATTCGCCTATCCATGCTTTAATATAGCGGGATTAATATGATTATTAAATAACACTAAATAGTAATTCCACTGCTCCAAAATATCCGCAGGATATGACGGGAGTGGATTGATATTTAGGGGAAATGTAGTCAGATACTTTCTTGTAGCGGGATAGTTTATGCTTATTCTTAGTGCCTTTTTGATTTCTTTCCCAAAACACCATTGATACCCACACCGCAGCTCTGCCGTGTGGGTTTTTTTATCACCTGTGAAGTATCCTCTCACTTAGAAGAGAGCCATCCTTTTATGAACCATTCACTCTTTAGGAATTTAGTGTTCAAATCATGAAGCGCTAATCGTTGCGAGATCTCCTTGCAACAGTTAGCAACTTCATGAAAACGATGTACCTAGATTATCACTAGGTATAAAAAAGATTTTCCCGCTACGTTGTAGCTACCTTTATTACCTGAGTAACTAACCACCAAGACACACGCCCCTACCATACGCTAGTATGTAGGGCTATAAGTGGGTTGATGGTTAGTGAAAATCATAGTTCTAGTGTTAAAAGTCCAATAAGAAACGGCTAATGATGTGCGAACATGATTAGCCTATCCGTTTTCTATTGTTATTAGGAAGCCTTGAAGTTTAGTCAAGCATGGTAGCGGGACATCTATGGTTAGTCAAATACTCTCTTGTTAATGAAGGAACGATCATCACTTATTTTAAATAAAGTGAATACTTTTAAACATTTATGCCAATAACATTAGGGTGCTACTCCCCCTAGCATTTATAAAAAAATTTACTTTCTACTCTTCCTTATAATTAGATATTTAAATTCAAGTAAGCCCTAATCGTTGCTTCCCCCCTGCAATCATTAGGGCTTTTTTCATACTTATAAATATTTTTTAGTGTTAAAAACGTTAGGTGATTTCCCGCTACTCTGAATTACCTTTGTTAAACACCCCAACTAAATATCAAGCCACACCACACCCGACGTATGCAATAGGCGGGTAACTTGGTGGGATTGATGATTTAGTGACTTTTTATTTTAGCTATAAGATTTTATCTTTCGTTGTAGCGGGATAGTTCATGATTAGTTCAATCCTCTTTTATATCTATACCACAATGATCATGGAAACCCACACCGCAGCTCTGCCGTGTGGGTTTTCTTATCACCTGTGAAGCATCCTCTCACTTAGAAGAGAGCCACTTTTTTATGAACCACTCAATCATTATGAATTTAGTATTCAAATCATGAGGTGCTAATCGTTGCAAGGCAACAGTTAGCGACTTCATGTAAACCATGTACCCAGATTATCACTAGGTATGGAAACTATTTTCCCGCTACTGTGTAGCCACCTTGATTACATAAGTTACTAACCATCAAGACACACGCCCCTACTATACGCCAGTATGTAGGGAAATAAGTGGGTTGATGGTTAGTGTGAGTCATAGTGCTAGTGCTAAAAATCTAATAAGAAAAGGCGAATGCACCTATCCTTTTTCTTACTGTTATTCGTGAGCATTGAATTTTCATCATACCTAGTAGCGGGAGGAGATTGATTATTTAAACTTATCTTTTATAACCTATTCAAAAATATAAGGATACCCAAACCACATCTCTTGCTGTCGTTTGGGTTTTCTTATTGCCTATCTACCTAGACATTCCCTTGTATGAGAAGATTGATTTACTTTATACTAGATAGCTTTTAAATAAAATAAGATTTAAATGAAAGCCCCCAATCGTTATTGATAACCGTTGGGGGCTTTCATTCCTTGATACCTAGTCTAATTCTTTATCAAAAAATGACTCTCCCGCTACTTAGAATTATCTTAGTTAAATATAAATACCTAACTATCAAGCATCCCACCCTCACCATACACCAGTATGTGAGACACAGGGAGGATTGATAGTTAGTGATGATAAATCTCCTAGTGTTAAACATCAAATCAGAAAAGGTGAATGACGTGCAAGCGTGATTCGCCTATCCTTTTTCTATTGTTATTAGTGGACATTGAAGTTTTAATGCGACATGGTAGCGGGAGGCCTATGGTTAGTCAAACTGCATTTTTAATTCATTCTTAAAGAATCGTGGATACCCACACCGCGATTCTGCCGTGTGGGTTTTCTTATCTCCTAACTACATAGATATTCTCTTGTATCAGAAGATTGACTTTATGGATAATAATCCCTTTTAAATAAAAAATATTAGATCATTATTCCATCCCCAATCGTTGCCTGGCAACCGTTTGGGATGGAATGCTTTATCTCTTCTAAGATTATATCTGGGTATGATAGTCCTGCTACTATGAATCATCTCCGTTCATCATCAAAAACTAAACATCAATCGCCCACGCCAAACCATCTCACAGATGGTAGCGACCAGGGCAAGATTGAATGTTTAGTGATGACTTTGTTTTAGAATGAAAAATACCATAAGAAAGGGCTAATGACGTCATAACGTGATTAGCCTATCCATGCTTTATTGTGTTTATTGGGGAAGATGTAGTTAGTAGTTTTCATAGTAGCGGGATAAGGGGGATTTTTTCAATCACCTTTTATATTTTTATTACTATAAAGATAAGGATACCAAAACCACATTCCTGTCGTTTTGATTTTCTTATTTGTCTTGCAATATCAGTATTATCTTTAATCAGAAGATAGTGTTTAGTAAAGGTATTAAATCATAGTTATCTTTATAAGAAAATACCCCAATAGTTGACTTATCATCAACCGTTGGGGTATTTCAATTTCTATGAACGAGAACTTCTTCTAGGTATTGAAAAAAGAATGTCCCGCTACTATGAATCAATCTCCATTAAATAAACAAAAGACTACTGTTATTCAGTAGCCTTTTGTTCTAATTCCATTTGTTTTAACATTTCTATCAATACACGTTCCTGATGTTCAAATTCTTTTGCTGAGTCAAGATCACCTTGCTCAATGCAATGCTGTTTGCTACACTGACACTCTAATAAATATCTTTCAATATATTTCTTTGCATCAACAAATTCTAATACATCCATCTATCAATCACCCCCTACAATGTTATTATACAAAAATGCTACTCATTATTCATTAGTAGTGTCTGATGTTTTTTAATAGCGTGTAGCATTCCAATATTCTATTAACACATTAACTACTTTCCGTTTTCTTATTTCTTACCCTGCTTTAACTTATTATTTGGGCAGAAATGTAATTTGATAATTTCTCGTAGCAAGATAGTTCATGATAATTAAGTTTTTAACACTTAAAGAGAACATTGAAGTTCATTTCAATAATAGATAATATATCTTTTAAGTATTCTTCATCAGACGTTGTATACGGACTTTGGACCTCGGTAAATGTTTGGGCTATTCAACGCTTCTTTTTGGTCTGTACGGACTTTGTTTTAGGTTGCGTGGAAAACTCCCCGAGTTTTCAATGAGGTTTACTCTTCTAATCATGTACAATACACATACACGCCGAATTAATGGTGAGTCGATGCTTTTGCTGTGCCTAGTTTCTCATCTTTTGCCTTCACATTTTTCTCATGAGTCCACCAGCTCATTATTTAGAGAAATGTCTAATTTTTTAATTCATTAATAATATCAAAAAAGGAGAACCTTTCGTTCTCCCTCGTTATTTTCTTTTCACGTATTTTGAGTTTAGGCTGATATATCCGACACCGGATTTGAGTTTACCTAAGCCATTTTCTTCTTGAATGATCGTGTAGACTTCTCCCCGCTTAACAGTTCCCACAATTTTAGAATTAAAGTCGGCTTTTTGTCTAATGTTCAGTTCATCACAGATGATTTCAACTAAGAAACTTTGAGTCGTTGCAACAACGGTATTAGCACTCACCTTTTCCACGTCATCGATCCAAACCCATGAAATAATATCCGATAACAACAGTTTATCTCCCGCTACCTTTGTGACTTCATAAATCGAGCCTTTCACAAACCATGCCAG
>OLVP01000398.1_pt1 | contig 38021 bp, 36 predicted proteins | sample 1673281 | NCBI WGS metagenome assembly OLVP01 (sample SAMEA3178940, study PRJEB25190) | human gut metagenome | biome: human gut; feature: human-associated habitat; material: faeces | place: Austria | collected 2013
CAGGGCGATGAAGAGCGCTGCCCAGACGTTCATGCCGGAGAGCAGGCACATAACGCAGACCGCGCCGCCGGTGCCAAAGGAACCGTCTACGGTCAGGTCAGCTACATCCAGGATGCGGTAAGTCAGGTACACACCAATGGCCATGATGCCCCAGATGAGGCCCTGCGCACAGGCACCGGGCAAGGCACCGGGCAGGTTGGCAAGTCTTGCAAGAATATCCAAAACGTTTTCCTCCTGTAACTACACTTTTTTCTGATACGGGAAAGCGGAGAAGAACAAAAATTCGCTCTTCTCCGCTGATTTTATTGTAAAGTCTCTTCGTTATTGCAGCGTGAGCTCTGCGCCCCTATCAGGGGAGCTTTCTGCAAAACAGACTGAGCGCCTGTTATTCCTCAATGGCCTCGTAACCCTCGGGAACGGTCATGCCCAGGTCATCGCAGATGGTCTTGTTGTACTTCTTGGTCACGTTGGTGTACTCAACGGGCATGGTGGAGATATCGGCCTCACCGGTCAGGACCTTGGCGGCCATCTCACCGGTGGTGTAGCCCAGATCGTAGTAGCTGATGGACAGGGCGGCAACACCGCAGCCCTTGCAGATGCCTTCCTCACCGGCAACCACAGGAACCTTCTCCGGGATAACCACATTGGCGATGGCCTCGGTGTTGGAAGCAGCGGTGTTATCGGTGGGGATGTAGATCACGTCAGAGGCAGCAGCAGCGGCCTGGGTGACGGAGGTGACATCGTTGGTATCGGTGAAAGCGTAGCGGGTGGTCTCCAGGCCCATCTCCGTGAGATAGCCTTCAATGACATCGCACTGGTAAACGGAGTTGGGCTCGGCGCTGCAGTACAGCAGGCCAACAGTCTTAGCGTTCGGGAACATCTCCTGGATCATGGCTGCCTGCTGGTCCAGCGGGGCCAGGTCAGAGGTGCCGGAGATGTTGTTGCCCACAGTGCCGGTCCAGTCAGAGATGTCCAGCGCAGTGGCGTAGTCGGTAACAGAGGTGCCGAGGACGGGAATGTCGGCGGTAGCCTGGGCAGCAGCCTGCAGCGGGGCGGTGGCGTTGGCCAGGATCAGATCGACGCCAGTGGAGACAAAGCCGCTGACGATGGTGGTGCAGTTGGCGGAATCGCCGGAGGCGTTCTGCTCGTCAAACTTGACGTTGCCCTCGCCCAGCTTCTCGGTTAAAGCGTCCTTGAAGCCCTGGGTGGCGGCGTCCAGCGCATCGTGCTGGACCAATTGGCAGATGCCGACGGTATAGACCTTGTCGTCGGTGCTTTCGGCGGCGGAAGTTTCTTCGCTCCCCGCGGTGGAAGCCGCGAGGGTGGAATCAGCAGCAGCGGTGCCGGATGCAGTGCTGCCGCAAGCTGCCAGACCCATGGTCATGGCAGCTGCCATAGCGAGTGAAAGTGCCTTTTTCATCTTTGTTTCCTCCCAATAACGGCAACATGCTTACGCGCCGCACAGCGTGCCCTCAAAAGCAGTTGCTTTAGTGCTTTAAAGTATAGCACAGTTTAATGCTTTAAAGCAATGTCCATCTTGCCAAATTTGGCACTTTGCAGCAGCAAATTCTCGGCATTTTTACCAAAAAACAACAAAACAGCCCATTGCCCCCCTTTTTCGGGTTCCGCAGCGGACTGTTTATATAGTTTTGAAGTTTAGGTGGGTCAATCAGCAAAGCAGGCATTCTCTGTCTTGGCGATCAGCTCCACAAAGCGTTCCGGGCTGCTGGCGTGGCGCAAAGCGTCCACCAGCGAGTTGCGGCTGAGCAGGTTGACCAGCCGTGCTAAAATTTGCAGGTGCAGGCTTTCATTTCCCGGGGGCACGGCGATCATGAACAAAAGGTCCACCGCCCGGACGTCCGGGGCACCCCAATCCACGCCGTGGCGCAGCGTCAGGGCCGAAATACTGGGGGCCGATACCCCGGCGTTGCAGGCGTGGGGCAGCGCGATGCCGTCCCCGATGGCCGTGGTGCCGCCGAAGTTTTCCCGCTGGCAGACAGCGTTATAGTAGGCCGTGCCATTGGTGATGGCGCCGGTCTCCTCCTGCAATTCTACCAGGATGCCCAGCACGTCGGCGGCCTCTTTGATGTTGGCGTACAGGCGCACGCCTGCAGGGTTCATCAGTTCGCTTACTTTCATCGTACAGCCCCCTTTGCCCAGATGGCGTCAGGATTTTGTTGCCCGGTCGATCAGTGCGTACAGGTACTCACCTACCGCGCCCTCGGCGCAGGTGCAGGTGGTCACCTCGTCGGCAGTGGCCTTGACCTCGGCGGGTGCATTGGCAACGGCCACAGCGTGGCCTGCGGTGCGCATCAGTTCAAGATCGTTATAGTAATCACCGATGACGATGGTGTTTTTGATGGATTTGTTCATCAATGCGCAAAGGTCCTGCAATCCGGTGGCCTTGCTGACGCCGCCGGGCATGATCTCTAAGTAAATGTTGTTGGTGGCCAGGAAGTAGTTATCCCGGCCGTAGTACTTGGTTTTGGCGTACTGCCCCAGCTTGCGGATGGCCTCGGGGTCAGCGGCAAACACTACCTTGACCCAGCCGTCCGGCACACAGTCAATGGGGCAGGCAATGCTGCCCAGGTGTTCGTCCACCTGGTGGGCGTGGGTAGTCTCATTGGCGTGGATGACGTACATCTCGCCGTTGCCGGCCATGACCTCCACACCCATGCGCGGGAACTTGTTCAGGATGTCCTTGATAGCCATGGTGGCCTGCTCCCGGTTGAGGGTCGAGCGGTGCAGCACCGTCTCGGTGGAAAAATCATACAGCAGTGCGCCGTTGCAGGAGATGGCCGGCAGCGAAAGGCGTATGCCTTCCAACGCTGCGCGGATCGACTCCGGCGGGCGGCCGGTAGCCACGGTAAACAGGCCGCCCAGGCTGGTAAAGAGGTTGATGACCGTGCGGTTGCAGGCCGGCAGCCCCTCTTTGGCGGTGAGCAGCGTGTTATCCATATCACAGATGACAAGGGTATCGCTTAGCGCTGATTTCATGCGCGATGTTCCTTTCTTAACCGTGTCAGAAACTCTGTAAAATAGGCAGGCAGCGGCGAGTCAAACTGCACCCACTGCTGCGTTGCAGGGTGAATAAAGCCCAATTCTTTAGCGTGCAGGCATTGGCCGTTCAGGCTTTTGATGCAGTTGCGCGGGCCGTAGACGGCGTCCCCTGCCAGCGGGTGGCCGATGCTGGCCATGTGTACGCGGATTTGGTGGGTGCGGCCGGTCTTGAGCTGGCAGGCAATGTAGGTAAAGTTGCCGAAGCGTTCCAGCACGCGCCAGCCGGTGTAGGCGTAGCGGGCACCCGAGGCTTCCTGCGGAACGACCGCCATCTTTTTGCGGTCCCGCGGGTCGCGGCCGAGGTACGTTTCCACAAAGCCCTCATCCTCTTTCAGATTGCCGTAGACGATGGCATGGTAGACCCGGTGGATGCTATGCACACTGAACTGGGCGCTGAGCGCCTGGTGCGCGGCATCGTTTTTGGCCATGACCAACAGGCCGCTGGTGCCCTTATCGATACGGTGGACGATGCCGGGACGGATGGCCCCTCCGATGCCGGAAAGCTGCCCGGCGCAGTGGTACAGCAGCGCGTTGACCAGCGTGCCGTCCGGGTTGCCGGGGGCAGGATGCACCACCATGCCCTTGGGTTTGTTGATGACGATCAAATCGTTATCCTCGTAGACGACATCCAGCGGGATGTTCTGGGGCTGGGCCTCGATGGGCTGAGGTTCCGGCAGGTCGATACAGTAGGCAGCGCCGGGGACAACTTTGTCTTTTTTGTTGACGCAGCTGCCGCCGCGGGTCACTCTGCCCTGCTCCATCAGGTTTTGCAGGGCGCTGCGGGAAAGCTCGGCGCACTGCCCTGCCAGCCAGGCGTCCAGGCGGCCGGAGGCATCAGGCCCAGCGGTGAGTTCAATTTTTTCCATTAGCATCATCTGCGGGGGCGGCCGATTCTGTTTTTACGCTTTTCTCGGCTTTTTCTTTAAAGTAGGAGTCGAACAGCACCCATACCATCAGCAGACCGACGCCTACGCAGACGCAGATGTCAGCGAAGTTGAAGATGGCAAAGTTCATGAACAGGACGTTGATGTAGTCGACCACCACGCCGGTAGCGATGCGGTCGATCAGGTTGCCGATGCCGCCGCCCAGTACCAGAGTCCAGGCTACCCGCTCCAGCGGGGTCAGCTTGCGGGCAAACAACATCCACAATACGCCCAACAGCATCAGCGAGGTGGCGGCAATCAGCAGTTTTTGTTTGCCTGCCAGCATCGAAAACGCCATGCCATCATTGAGAAAGTAGCGCAGCTCCAGCACGCCGGGGATCAGCGTCATGGCCGTTTTGGGCAGCAGTACCGCCGTGGCCCAGCGCTTGATAAGCTGGTCAACGCCCACAAGCACAGCCGCCGCCAGCACAGAAAGAACACCAAAAATCATGGTTACACCCTTATTCAAAAAAATCAGCGGTGCTTATGCAATTATAAGCACCGCTGAACGGTAGATTAAAGACCCAGCACCTTAGCGCAGCGCGGGCACAGGCCGTTTTCGCCAACGGCGGGCTCGTACTTCCAGCAGCGCAGGCACTTGTTGCCGGCTGCGTGGGCAGCGGCAGCACCCAGACCCTCGACGATGCCCTTGACACCGCCCTCGCCCTCAGTCAGATCGACTTTGGAGACGATGAACAGGTCGGCCAGCTCATCCATGGGGATGGTGTTCAGGAAGTCATAGACCTCCTTGTTGCAGTACAGCGTCAGGCAGGCTTCCAGAGAAGATCCGATGGTCTTATCGGCACGGGCCTGCTCCAGCACCTTCTTGACATCATCACGGATGGCCATGATGCGGTCCCACTTGGCAGTGAAGGCTTCGTCAGCAGCGGCCTTGGCTTCGGGCATCTGCTCAAAGACGACATAGTCCTTCATGCCGGGCATCTTGGGCACATAGCTCCAGATCTCCTGGCTGGTGAAGCTCAGGATGGGGGCCAGCAGCTTAGTAAAGTCGACCAGGATGCGGTACAGCGCGGTCTGTGCACAGCGGCGGGCATGGTCGTCAGCGCAGTACAGGCGGTCCTTGATAACGTCCATATAGAAGTTGGACATATCGATGACGCAGAAGTTGTACAACGCATGGTAAGCGCGGCTGAAGTCGTAGTGGTCGTAGGCATCGCGCATGGTGGCGGTCAGCTGGTTGCAGGCTTCCAGCGCCCAGCGGTCGATCTCGAACAGCTGATCGTCAGCGACCATATCCTTGTTGGGATCAAAGTCGTTGATGTTGCCCAGCATGAAGCGGGCGGTGTTGCGCATCTTGCGGTAAGCCTCGGACAGCTGGCGGAAAATCTCCTTACCGGCGCGGACGTCGACGGTATAATCGCTGGAAGCGACCCACAGACGGACGATGTCGGCACCGTAGTCACGAATGATTTCGCTGGGTTCCACGCCGTTGCCAGCGGACTTGTGCATCTGCTTGCCTTTTTCGTCGACGACCCAGCCATGGCACAGCACCTCGCGGTACGGAGCCTGGCCCTGGGTGGCAACGCTGGTCAACAGGCTGGACTGGAACCAACCACGGAACTGATCGGCACCTTCCATGTACATATCAACAGGATAGGTCAGCTCCGGGCGCTCGCGGCAGACAGCGCTCCAGGTAGAGCCGGAGTCGAACCAAACGTCCATGATATCGGGATCTTTCTCCCAATCGGAAGCGCCGCACTCGCAGACTTCGCCCTTGGGCATGATCTCGTTGGCATCGTACTTATACCAGGCGTCGCTGCCCTCCTTGCGGAACAGGTCGGAGACAGCCTTGATGGAAGCATCGGTGATGTGGTACTTGCCACACTTCTTGCAGTAGAAGACCGGGATGGGCACGCCCCAGACGCGCTGACGGCTGATGCACCAGTCGCTGCGGTCACGGACCATGCCAGCCATGCGGTCATGGCCCCAGGCCGGCTGCCAGTGTACACTGTCAATAGCCTTGTAGACATCCTCTTTGAAAGCATCGATGGAGCAGAACCACTGCTCGGTCGCGCGGAAGATGATGGGATGGTGGCAGCGCCAGCAGTGCGGGTACTGGTGGGTGATGTGCTGCACACCCATCAGGTGGCCGCTCTCCTTGATGTGCTCCAGAATAACCTTGTTGGCATCCCAGACCTTGAGACCGGCAAATTTCTCGCCAGCTTCGGCGGTCAGGCGGCCGGCGTCATCCACGGGAACAACGACGGGAACCTGCGGGTAGTGGTTAACGCAGACTTCAAAGTCCTCAACACCATGGCCGGGGGCGGTGTGGACGCAGCCGGTGCCGCCTTCGAGGGTGACATGGTCGCCCAGGATGACCAGGCCCTTGCGGTCCAGGAAGGGATGCTGATACTGCATCAGCTCCAGCTCGCTGCCCAGAACGGTGTCGGGCAGGACTTCGTACTCGTCGATGTGGCAGCCCTTCATCGTGGACTCGACCAGCTCGCGGGCCATGATGTGGTAAGCATCGCCGATCTTGACGAAGGCATACTCCAGGTTGGGGTTCAGGCAGGTGGCCACGTTGGCGGGCAGGGTCCAGGTGGTGGTGGTCCAGATGACGATCCAGGCCTTATCCAGCGGGATGTTGTGCTTGGCCAGCACGCCGTTGGGGTCGTCGGTCAGCTTAAAGCGGACGTAGATAGAGTCGCACTCGTCCTCGGCGTACTCGATCTCAGCCTCAGCCAGGGCGGTACGGTCCTCGGGGCACCAGTAAACGGCCTTCATGCCCTTGTAGATGTAGCCTTTCTTGGCCATCTCGCCGAAGATCTCGACCTGGCGGGCCTCAAACTCGGGGCGCAGGGTCAGGTAGGGGTTGGCGAAATCGCCCTGGACGCCCAGGCGCTTGAACTGGGAGTTCATGACATCGATATGCTCGGTGGCGAACTCTTTGCAGATCTTGCGCAGTTCTAGCTTGGAAACGCCGGACTTCTTATCGCCCAGAGACTTCAGGGCTTTCAGCTCGATGGGCAGGCCATGGGTATCGTAGCCCGGCACATAGGGGGCCTGGAAACCAGCCATGTTCTTGTAGCGCAGAATGATGTCCTTGATGATCTTGTTCAGCGCGGTGCCCATGTGGATGTTGCCATTGGCATACGGAGGGCCATCGTGCAGGACCCAGCGGGGTTTGCCCTCGTTGTTTTTGATCATCTGCTCGTAGACGTGGTTCTGCTCCCAGTCTTCCAGCATTTTCGGCTCTTTTTTCGGCAGACCAGCACGCATTTCAAACGGGGTCTGCATCTTGTGGATGGTGTCGTTGTAATTCTGCGCCAAGATTTCCTACTCTCCTCTATAGAAATAGTTTTTGACCTTATTGGTTTATCGGGCATCAGCTGTCAAAGTCAACGCCCTCAAAGTTATCGAACGCCGGAGAATTCAGCTCCTCCTGCGGTTCGGCACTTACTTTTTTACGGGTGCTGCGCTTGGCCGGGGCTTTGCGGGTGCTGCGTTTGGCAGGCGCCGGGGCAGCTTCCGGCGCATCGCTGTACAGCCCTGCACCGGGCTGGAAGCGGCTGCCGTCGATCGGCATCGGCTCTGCGGCGGGGGCGGTTTCTTCCGGTTCCTCCGGGTGCGGGGCGATAGCGAACTCAACGGTGTCTATCTTTTCCGGGGCGGGCTCGGCCACAGGGGTCGGCTCCGGCGCGGGGGCAGTTTCAGCGGGGTTATAGTAGCTGGTGGCCTGGGGTTCCGGCTCCTGCACAGGCGCGGGGGCCGGGACAGGCTCGGTATAAGGCACAGCCTCGGGGGCGGGCTCAGCATAAGGCTGGTCAGCAGCGGGCTGCGGGGCAGGCTGCTGGGCTTCCTCCTGCGCAGGCGGGTTATATTCCGGCATCTTGCTGATGAGGTTGATGTGCTTGCGGTACATCTCCATCAGCGAACGCTTGAAGCTGTCGGCTTCGCTTTTCAGCGTCACGATCTCCTGCTTGGCCAGTTCCACATCGTCGCGGGCGCGCTGCTCGCGGTCGTCGGCCTTCATATTGGCAGCACGGATGATCTCCGCAGCCTTCTGCTTGGCTTCACGGATCACATTCTCACCCAGGCGCTGGGCGTTGATCATCGTGGTGCGCAGAGTGTCTTCCTCGGCACGGTACTGGTCGATACGCTGGGCCAGAACGACGAGGTTTTTCTGCATCTCGTCATTTTTAGCCGCCAAGGCATCCATGCTTTCCGCTACCTGCTTGAGGTAGTCATCCACATCATCGCAGCGATAGCCGCGCATCGCTTTGTCAAATGTTACGCGGCGGACATCCTCAGAAGAGATCATGGCTTTCCTCCTGTTTGCGGGCAAAGCCCGTTATTGCCGGATTTCAGGGTCCTGCATTTTATACGAAGAGTCCGGGACTCTTTGTCTCAATACTGGTAAAAGGATATGAACTGGCGATCTTTTTTGCTTTTTCCGCCGATCTCCGCTAAGCGGAAGCGTCCCACGCCCCGCACGGTGATAATATCGGCCTCATACATAGCCTCGTGGGCGGCGCGCAGCGGCAGATGGTTGACCTCTACCCTGCCTGCGGCGATATATTCCGCTGCTTTGGTGCGGGAAGTGTGCATCATGGCGGCCAGCACCGCATCGGCACGCAGAGCCGAAACGGTGGCTTCGTGCAGTTCCCGTTCGGGGCCGGTCAGCAGGCGGGGCGGCAGTTCGGTGCAGGTTTCCACATGCACGGGGCTGTGCCCGGCACTTGTAAAGTTTACGGTGATGAACTCCGCTTTATCCGCCAGCACCACCGCATAAAACACAGCGTCATCATCGGGGTCCTGCAAAAGGTCACCGATGCAGGCGCGGTCCAAACCTAAGCCTAACAGTGAACCGAGGTAATCCCGGTGGGTTGGCAGTTTAGCGCCGCTGTCGTAGGTCTGCATGCGCAGGTAAGCGGTGGGTTCCTCCTGCCAGGCGTCCGGCGGCTCGATGCAGAGTACCTGCCGCTCAGCTCCCTCAAACCCGCCCCAGAAGCGGAAACTCTCGCAGCCCGCTTTGTGGCAGGCGGCTTCGGCCAATATCTGTTCCCGGTCAGAAAGAAAGCCGGTATACCGCGGAATCCCGCGGCTTTCGGCAACGCGGCAAAGTTCTTCTGCCCGCTTCATTAAGCGGCGTTCCTCGTCGTTCTGCGGCGGGATATAGCCCCGCGTTTTGGCGGCGGGATCAGAAGAAGACGCCATTATTTTCTAACTCGTCGATCAGATCACCCATAATGTCAACATTATAGGGGGTGATGATGAAGGTGCTGGTGGCCACGCGCTTGATCTGGCCGTTGTTGGCATACGCCACGCCGGACAGGAAATCGATCAGACGGCGGGAAACCTCTTTGCCGGTGGATTCCAGGTTCAACACGACGGTGCGCTTGGCGTTGAGCTGGTCCGCGATGGTGGAAGCATCCTCGAAACGCTCCGGCTTGACCAGCACGACCTGCAGCTGGGTGGTAGCGTTGATGTTTACCACCTTGTTGCTGTGCTGTTTGACCTCCGGCTGTTCGTAATCCTGCTGGGGGGCACCCTGCCCGCCGGCGAAGATTTCGTCCTCGGTATCATCGATGTAGGAATCGGCTTCCGTATCGATACCGAGCTTGCTTTTCAAATTGTCAAACATGGACATGGTCGTTTACTCCTTTGGTTACGCATATCGTTTTGGCAGTGGATATGCGCTATTACAGCGATATACACTAAATATTATCTTCTTTTTTATAGCAGTTGTCAATACGGGGCCGCAAGATTCTTGCTAAAACGCCGCTACAACAGCTTGCCATCCTGCAGATTGGTGCCCTGCACGATGATCTCATCGTACAGACGCACCTCATTATCGGTGCCCAGCTTGCCGTTATCGGGAATCAGGATGTAGTTCTCGTCCTCGTACAAAGTTTCGATTTTCAAGAACCGCTGCAGGTTGCCATACTTGACATAGACGCCGCGCTGTCCGTCCACGATGTGGAGCGCCGCTTTGTCGATGCGGATGCCCTCGTAGGTCTTGAGGTCGATTTGCGCGGTCTCGACGCCAAAGCTCAAAATTTCGGCATTGACGGTCTGGCAGGAGACCACCAGCTTGGCAAGGCCGGCGTCCTCGTCCCGGGTCAATTCCTGCACGGCGGCAGACAGCGGGGTATTCTGCTTGCCGGGCACACTGATCTTCACACTGGAAATGCCGTCCAGCCGATCCGCCGTGGCCAGGTCGCAGACAGCGTAGAACTTCCAGCTGAAGCCTGTGGCGATCTGCCCGGCGCAGTTGGTGGTGTCTACCGCCGGAAAGCCGTTTTGCAACAGTTCGTTCAGCTCCGCCGGGGTGGCGGCATCCAGCTGAGCAGCATCGGTCACGATGGTGGGCGATGCTGATACACTGCTGAAATAGCCGTTGGTGGCGGCGGTGATGGTCTGCAAAGTGTCCAGCTGGGCCTTGATGCCGTCGTACTCGGTCTGCAAGACCTGGATGGTCTGAGTGAAGCCCTCGGTCTGGCCGGTATTGACCTGCATGCGGTTCTGGGCCAGCAGAAAGGCATCCTCGGCATCGGTGATGCCGCTGTACTGGGCGGTGTCCAGCTTATCCAGCAGGTTGTACAGCGCCTGCCGGGTCTGGCTGGTCAGCAACGAAAGGTCGCTGCCGGAGGAATTCTGCGACTTGCTCAAGAGGTCGATCGTGCGGCCCAGGCGGTCAAGACGCTCTCGGAGAAGGCCCTGGGAATCATCGGTGTAGCACTCGGCCAGGACGGTGCCGTTGGTCACACGCTCGCCGTCCGAGACGAGATAGCCCAGATCTCCGCTGCCATCCACCCGGACGGTGTCAAACGAAACAACGCCCTGCAGGCTGATGCTGTCGGCCATCGTGTAGGCGATGGCTGTCTCGGTCTTGTAGCCGCGGTGGAAGATGATGATGAACTGAATGGCCAGGTAGATGCCGAACACCGCAATGAGCAGCATAAACAGGATGCGGAATACTTTTTTCGCCATGGTGCGTTGAGTTTTATGCTCCATGCTGTGTGTCCATCTCCCCTCTTATTGCAAAACTATTTCCCCAGAAAATCGCGTACCAGCGCGGTGGCCTTGGCGAGGACATCGTCCTCGTCCACATACAGCCAAACGGCGTCGTTCTGGTTGCGGAACCAGGTCAGTTGGCGCTTGGCGTAGTTGCGGGTGGCCTGTTTGAGTTTTTCGGTACACTCGGCCTGGGTCTGGGTGCCCTCGAAGTACGGGAAATACTCTTTGTAGCCGATGGCCTGGGCGGCGGTGCGGAAGGTATCCCGGTTGCGCCAGACCCACTCGGCCTCCTGCAGGATGCCCGCATCCACCATCCGGCTGACCCGCAGGTCAATGCGGCGGTAGAGCACATTCCTGTCCCGGCAGGTCAGGCACAGGCAGAGGGCGTGATAGGGTGCTTCGGCGGGCAGGGCATCCTGCTGCTGGTCGCTCATCTTTTTGCCAGTCACGGCGATGGCTTCCAACGCCCGCAGCACCCGCACCTGGTTGTTGGGGTGGACCTTGGCGGCGTAGTCAGGGTCCAATTCTCGCAGCTTCGCGTACATGGCGGCGGGACCGTTGGCCTCGGCCTCCTGGCGCAGCTGCTCCCGCAGGGCAGGGGCGGTGTTCTGCGTTTCAAACGCTACACCTTTTAAAAGGCTCGAGATATACAGCCCCGTGCCGCCCACCACCAGCGGCAGACGGTTTTGGGCGTTGAGCCGGGTGATGAGCGGGGCCGCGGCGGCGGTGAAATCCGCCACGCTGTAAGGCGTTTCCGGCGTGAGGAAATCCAGCAGGTGATGCGGTATCCCCTGCCGCTCCTCCGCAGTCGGTTTTGCCGTTCCTACGTTTAAATTTTTGTAGACCTGCATCGAGTCGGCGTTGATGATCTCGCCGCCAAACTCTTTGGCCAGGGCCACGGAAAGGGCGGTTTTGCCGGTGGCCGTAGGCCCGCCGACAGCGACAACGCGCGGTTTAGACAAGGCGTCCAAACTGTTTTTCCAGCTCCTTCCGGGTGATTTTCAGCACGCAGGGACGGCCGTGGGGGCAAAATGGCGGGATGGTGCCGTCCATGATGTGCTGGGCCAGCGCCAGCATCTCGGCTGCGCCGGTCTTGTCGCCCGCCTTGATGGCCGCGCGGCAGGCAATGGAATGGAGCACCCACTCCGTTTTCTCCCGCAAGGCATCGCGGGCGCCATCGATCAGGCGGGCGGCCAGTTCGATGATCATATCCTCGACATCGTCCACCGGGACGTCCGCCGGGACAGCGCGCACCACCACCGTGGCACCGCCGAAGTCCTCGACTTCAATGCCTGCATCGGTCAACAGGTCAATATTTTGCAATACGGCCTGCTTTTCGGCGGCGGTCAGGTTGACCTGCACCGGCACCAGCAGCATCTGGGCGGGCACATTGCCGTAGTCCTTGGCCAGCTGCTCAAACAGGATGCGTTCATGCGCGGCGTGCTTGTCGATGAGGCACAACTCGCCCGCACGCTCGGTAATAATGTAGGTCTTGAACACCTCGCCCACCAGGCGCAGGGGTTCGGATTCTGGCGGCGGGGTCATGGCAGTCTGCTCCGGCGTGGTGTTGACCACATCCGGCAGGGCGCTTAAGGCGTGGGGGTCGTTGACGACGTAGTCCGGCTCTTCCGGAACCGGTGCCTCGGCCTCCGGCTTGGGTGTGGTCTGCGCGGGCACTTCCTGCTGCAGGGCGGCGGGCTGGGCAGGCTCCCCTTCCGGTTCCGGCAAAATGTCCAGCACCGACTCGCTGGGGGCCTGGTAGGTCACCGGGCGGGGCGGCTGGCCCTGCAAAGGCTGAGGCGCAGCGCCGGCCGAGGTTTTGTAGACGGGCTTCGGGCTGTCCACCACCGTCAGGCCAGGAACTTCTTTGGCCGGGATGCCCGCTGCCAGGCCCGCCAGAGCGCGGTACTCGGCCGCTGACAGCGTTGTGAAGCGGTTTTTATCGGGTGCCGGGCGGTGCTGTGCGGCAGGTGCCGCCGGGGCAGTGGGCTGCATGGTGGTCTGTTCGGCCTCGGAGGCGGTGTGGCCCATCTCAAAGCGGCACTCCCCGCTCCCCGGCGTAGCCAAAGCGGTGCGTACGGCGCGGTAGACGGCATCAAAGACATCGCTCTCTTTGGCAAAACGAATCTCCGTCTTGGCCGGGTGAACATTGACGTCCACGAGGTCGGCAGGCATTTCCAGCATCAGCACAGCGCCGGGGAATTTACCCTGCATCATCGTGCCTTTGTAGGCGTTTTCCAGCGCGGCCATCATCGTGCGGTTCTTGACATAGCGTCCGTTGACGAAGAAATGCTGGGCACCGCGGCTGGCGCGGCAGGCCCGGGGCGGCGTGACCAGGCCGGTGACCTTATACAGTTCACTGCCGCCGTCCACAGGCAAAAGGTCGCGGGCAAACTCGCGGCCCAGCACTGCGTAGACTGTGCTGCGCAGGTCTCCGTCGCCGGGGGTCAAGAACTGCTGCTTGCCGTCCCGCAGAAAGCGGAAGCTGATCTCCGGGTGGGAGAGTGCAGCGTGCAGGACGGTCTCAGAGACGAAGGTTCCCTCGCTGGCGTCCTTTTTCAGGAACTTCATGCGGGCGGGGGTGTTGTAGAACAGGTCGTTGACCGTGATGGTCGTGCCCACGGGGCGCGCGCCCGGCTCCATGCCCTGGGGCTCGCCGCCCTCGATACGGTAGCAGCAGGCGTACTCGTCCGTTTCGGTACGGGTCAGCACTTCCACTTTAGCCACGCTGGCGATGGACGCCAAGGCCTCGCCGCGGAATCCCAGGGTATGGATATGCCCCAGGTCATCCGCCGTGGCAATTTTGCTGGTAGCATGGCGGATAAACGCTTTATCGATATATTCTGCTTCGATGCCGGTGCCGTTATCAGCAATCTGCAGTTGGGCAATGCCGCCGCGGGCCGCCGAGAGGGTGATCTGGGTCGCCCCGGCATCGATGGCATTTTCCAGCAGTTCCTTGGCCACACTGGCCGGTCGTTCTACAACTTCACCGGCCGCGATCAGTTCGGCGGTATGCTTGTCCAGCACACGAATTTCCGCCATGGGTCTCACCTGCCTTTATTCTTTATCTAAAACGGTTTTCAGTTCGTACAGGAAGTTCAGCGCTTCCAGCGGGGTCAGCGTTTCAATATCCACGCTGTGGAGCTTGTCCACCACCTCGCTGGGCACGCTGGGGTTGTTGTAGGCTTCTACGGTCTCAAAGTCCAGCTGCATCGTGTTGCTGCGGCCGGGGGCGTTGGCCTCCAACTGGCGCAGCACGGCGTGGGCGCGCTTGGTCACGCTGCCCGGCAGGCCCGCCAGTTTGGCGACCTCAATGCCGTAGCTGTCATCCGCCGGGCCGGCGATGATGCGGCGCAGGAACGTGATGTCCTCGCCCCGCTTTTTGACGGCGATGTTATAGTTTTTGACGCCGTGGATGTCCTGATCCATGCTGGTCAGCTCGTGGTAATGGGTGGCGAACAGCGTTTTGCAGCCGATGTTCTCGCAGATATACTCTACCACAGCACGGGCGATGCTCATGCCGTCAAAGGTCGAAGTGCCGCGGCCGATCTCATCAAGAATGACCAGGCTGTCCCTGGTGGCATGCTTGAGGATCTCGGCCACCTCGGTCATCTCAACCATAAAGGTGGACTGTCCGGCAGCCAGGTCGTCCGAAGCACCCACGCGGGTGAAGATTGCATCCACAACACCGAGATGAGCACTGGCGGCGGGCACGAAGCTGCCGATCTGAGCCATCAGGGCGATCAGGGCGTTCTGGCGCATATAAGTGGATTTACCGGCCATGTTGGGGCCGGTGATGAGCAGCATGCGGTTCTCGTCCTCGTCCAGCAGGGTGTCGTTGGGGACAAATAAGCTGCCCTTGAGCATCTGCTCAATGACCGGGTGGCGGCCCTCTTTGATCTCGATCTCGCCGCTGGTATCCACCACCGGCAGGACGTAGCTGTTCTGGAGCGCGGCCTCGGCAAAACCAGCCAGTACATCCAGCTGGGCCACCGCCGAGGCGGTGCGCTGGATGCGCACGATCTGGTCGGAGATTTCCGTCAACAGATCGGAGAAAAGCTGATGTTCCAGGACGAGCAAACGCTCATTGGCACCGAGGATTTTATTTTCCAGCTCTTTCAATTCCGGCGTGATGTAGCGTTCGCCGGTGGTCAGGGTCTGCTTGCGGGTGAAGGTATCAGGCACCGAGTCAGTGTAGGAGCGGCTGACCTCGATGTAGTAGCCGAACACCTTATTAAAGCCGATCTTCAGCTTGGGGATGCCGGTCTCCTCGCGGTATTTGGCTTCCAGATTGGAAAGATAGCCTTTGCCGCCGTGCATGATATCCCGCAGCTCGTCGACTTCGCTGTTGTACCCGGCGCGGATGGCGCCGCCGTCCTTTAAGGTAGCGGGCGGGTCATCGACCAGCGCGGTCGTGATTTTGTTCAGAATATCTTCCAGCGGGTCGATCTGGTCTGCCAGGTCTTTCAGCAGCGGTGCACCGCAGGCGGCGGCCTGGCTGCGCACTTCCGGCAGCATAGCGCAGGTATCGCCCAGGGCCTTGACCTCCCGCGGGGTGGCCGATCCGTAGAGAATACGGGTGGTCAGGCGCTCGATGTCAAAGACGTGGGAGAGCGCTTCTTTCAAATCGGCGCGGGCCATGTTGGCGGTGTAGAGCGCCTGCACAGCAGACAGGCGGCGGTTGATAGCCTCGGCGTCCACAAGGGGCTGCTCGATCCAGGAGCGCAGCAGGCGCTTGCCCATCGAGGTCTCGGTCTTGTCCAGCACCCAAAGCAGGGTGCCCCGCTTCTCGCGGCCGCGCATCGTCTCGGTCAGTTCGAGGTTCGCGCGAGTCACAGGCGACAGGCGCATGTACTGGGCGTCGGCATAGTTCTGCACGGTCTTGATACGCTCGACGCCGTGCTTCTGCGTTTCGTGCAGGTAGTTGATCATGGCGGCCACAGCATAAGGCACCAGGGCATCCTTCTCGTAGCCGAGGGCATCCCGCCAATCGAGGCCGAACTGGTTCGCCATAGTGGCTTCCATCACGCTGTCCTTAAAGCAGGCATCCTCCCGCAGTTCCACCAGGGCGTTGGTATGCTGCTTGATGTAGGCAGTCACATCCTTGAAGTCCAGCATCGCCGGGCAAATCAGGATCTCACTGGGCATGTAGCGGCATAGCTCGGTAATGATTGCACCGCCGATCTTTTCGGCGTTCAACTCGGTGGCGTAGGCCTCGCCGGTGGAGATGTCAGCAAAGCAGATGCCAGCCTTCCAGCGGCCGCGGGTGCGCTTGGTGTAAACGCTGCAAAGGTAGTTGTTTTTATCCTCGGCCAGCATGCTGCTCTCGATAACAGTGCCAGGGGTGACCACGCGGATGATGTCCCGCTTGACAAGCCCCTTGGCCAAGGCGGGGTCCTCCATCTGCTCACAGATAGCGACCTTGTAGCCCTTGGCGATGAGGCGGGCGACGTAGGTCTCGTAGGAGTGGAAAGGCACGCCGCACATAGGGGCGCGCTCCTCTTTGCCGCAGTTTTTGCCGGTCAGTGTCAGTTCCAGCTCTCGGGAGGCCGTTAAGGCATCGTCGTAGAACATCTCATAAAAATCGCCGACACGGTAAAACAGAATCTCGTTCGGGTGTTGTTTCTTGATTTCAAAATACTGCTGCATCATTGGGGAAACCGCTTGTTCCGCCATGGTTCACACTCCTGTGTTTTCTGCAAAAGTTGGTTGTACGGGTCAGGGTTTAATGGCAGCCGCCGCAGGTGGAGCAGCTGCCGGTGCAGCCGCCGGAGGGGGCCTGCACGGTCATGGGGTCGCCGCCATTCATGGCGGTGTTGATGATGGCGTCAATGTGGCTGACCATGGCCTCGCACTCAGACTTGGCGGCATTGTAGCGGACCATGCCCTCGCTGGCCATGATCTGGCTGTACAGGTCGTTGACGCGCTGGTTCAGCTCGGCCACGCGGGCGGCGTTGGTCTCGGCCTTGGCGCTCTCGTTGTTCAGGTCCAGGCGGGCCAGGTTGAACTCACCGATGAGGTTCTGCAGTTCTTCGTCGCTGTCGTTCTCGCGGCGGGCAGCGTCCAGCTCCAGGTAGCGGGGGTCGGTCTGCAGGGCAGCGGCGGCTTTTTTAAACAGATCAATGCAATCCATGATAGGTTCTCCTTATGAATAAAAATGTAATAAAGCGTGAAATTTTTGCGGTTTAGTCCTGCACCAGCTCGCCTACCAGCAAGGCGGCGCGGGAGCCGGTCAGGTGGACGTTTGCCCACTGACCGATGAGGGATTCCGGAGCCTGGAACTCGACCACCAGGTTGTTGTCCAGGCGGCCATTGACAGTGCCGGCGGTGCGGCCTGCGGCTTCGACCAGTACGCGGACGGTCTGGCCGGCCATGGCAGCGGTGGCCGCAAAGGCAAATTCATCCTGCGTTTTCAGCAGGCGCTCCATGCGGGCGGCTTTCTCGGCATGGGTGGTGGGGTCGTCGAACTTCGCTGCCGGGGTGCCGGTGCGCTTGGAGTAAATAAAGGTGAACAGCTGCATATAGCCCACCTTGCGGACGAGATCCAGCGTTGCCTGGAAGTCCTCCTCCGTCTCGCCGGGGAAGCCGACGATGATGTCGCTGGAGAAGGTCACGCCAGGGATCTTTTCCCGGGCGTAGTCGACGAGATCCATATACTGGGCCACGGTGTAGTGGCGGTTCATCTCTTTCAGCAGGCGGTCACTGCCGGACTGCACCGGCAAGTGGATGTGCTTGCACAGATGCTCCTGCGCGGCAATGGTGTCGATCAGCTTGCGGCTGGCGTCCTTGGGATGGCTGGTCATGAAGCGGATCTGGTAGTCGCCGGGCACGGTGCAGAGCAGGTTGAGCAGGTCGGAAAAATCGATCTTTTCCGCAAGGCCCTTGCCATAACTGTTGACGTTCTGGCCCAGCAGGGTGATTTCCTTGTAGCCTTGGGCAATCAGCTCCTTGAACTCGGCCAGGATGGCGGCGGGTTCACGGCTGCGCTCCCGTCCGCGGACGTAGGGCACGATGCAGTAGGTGCAGAAGTTATCACAACCGTACATGATGGGCAGCCAGGCACGGAAGCCGGAATCGCGGCGGATGGGCATTTCCTCGACGACGGCGTTGCGCTCCTCTGGGTTTTCGAGGTAGCGCTTGCCGCGGCTGATACGCTGGGCCAGCATGGCGGGCAGGCGGTCGATGCCGTCCACGCCGAAGACCAGGTCGACGTAGGGGTAGCTCTGGCGCAGCTTCTCCACGATGTGGGCCTGCTGGGCCATGCAGCCGCAAACGCCGATGATGAGGCGCGGGTTCTGCTCTTTCAGCTTTTTCAGCGCACCTACGTTGCCGAAAACACGCTGCTCGGCATGTTCGCGCACGGCACAGGTGTTGAAAAGGATGAGGTCGGCGTGCTCAACGTTATCGCACAGGCCGAAACCGACATCCTGCAAAACGCCCTTGATCTTCTCGCCATCGTTGACATTCTGCTGGCAGCCGTAGCTGCGCACATAGGCCAGGGGCGGCGTATCGTAAAACGAGGCCAGCACCTTGGCGGCGGCTTCGTTGTGGGTATAGGTCAGTTTTTCCAAGTCCAGTTCTCCTTGCAGGTGCCTGCATACAGGCACAAAATCCAGATATACCATATTAGTATAGCAAATCAGGCGCAAAAGCACAAGCGCTAGTTCTGGATTTTTTGCGCTGCGGTCCGATTTCTGACCGCAGCACAGTTTTTGAGGGTAGCACACAGCAAAAAGAGGCAGCACCGCATAGCGCAGTGCCGCCCCTTTTATTCGTTGGTACGTATGTTATTTAGTCGTCTTTTTCTTCTTTGTCAAACTCGTTTTCCAGCTGTTCATGGCGCTTTTTGTAGACAGCGCTGCAAAGCTGGAGTACCACCAGCGCCAACACGAAGGTGGTGCCCGCCGCAATGGCCGCGCAGGCCAGATGGATGGCCAGCGGCACATCGAACGCCGACATCCTTACAAATGTAAAAACGCCGATGACCGCCGCACCCGCAAGGCTGAACAGCACATTGGTGCCGGCAGCGTTTTTAATGCGGCGGCTCCAAAGTCCGGCACGCAGGCAGGCGGCGACAATGTAGACGCAGCTAATCATAAACACAGCCCAGGTGCCTGCCATCTCCCGCATGGTAAAGCCGAGCAATCCCTCCACCAGCAAGACAACCAGCAGCAGCGACCAGACCAGCCAGAAGCCGCGGCTTTCGATGGTAAGCATGGTGCGTTCCTGCATTTCGTCCAACTGATTTTTCCCGAAAAGTTGTGCTAATTTCATAGTTATTCCTCCCAGAACAGATCATCTAAGGTTTTGCCCAGCACCTTGCAGATGCTGCGGCAAAGGTTGATGGTGGGGTTATACTCCCCTTTTTCAATGGCGTTGACGGTCTGGCGCGATACGCCGACAGCCTCCGCCAGTGCCCCCTGCGTCATGTCCTTTTCGGCGCGGGCGGCTTTCAGTTTCAGGTTTTTGGCCAACTTCCCTGCCTCCTTTCAGATGGTGTAACCAGTATAGCACCGTTCTCCTGTAATATCAAGTATATATTACATTTCATCTTTTATATTTTTCTTTTTGTCGTTTTACTTGCGATTGGCCCTGCGCCGTGTTATGATAGGCCTATACTACTTTATAAAAAGGAAGTTTGGCGAATGAAGTACAGCTTTCCCGCTTTTGAAAATGGATTTGTCCGCGCAGCCGCCGCCACCCCCGCCCTGCACGTGGCCGACTGCGCCTATAATGCCCAGCAGATCATTGACGCCATGAGCGTGTACGCGGCCCAGGGCGTGCAGTTGGTCTGCTTTCCTGAATTTTGCTTGACTGGCTACACCTGCAGCGACCTGTTTTTGCAGCAGACCCTGCTGAAGGGTGCCGAAGACGGCCTGGCTGCCATCCTGGAGGCAAGCCGCGGGCTGAACCTGGTGGCGCTGGTGGGCCTGCCAGTTGCCTATGACGGCAAGCTGTACAACTGCGCCGCCGTTTTGTGCAACGGTGAGCTGCTGGGCCTGGTGCCGAAGCAGCACCTGCCTAACTATGGCGAATTTTACGAGAAGCGCCACTTTGTGCCCGGCATGGCCGAGCCGGAGTGCATTGAGTTTGCGGGGCAGGAAACGCTCATCGGCACGCGGCTGCTTTTCAGCTGCAAGCAGCTGAAAAGCTTTGTGCTGGGCGTAGAAGTGTGTGAGGACCTATGGAGCCCCGTGCCCCCCAGCTGCGCGCTGGCACTGGCCGGCGCGACCGTGATTGCCAACCTCTCCGCCAGCGACGAGACCATCGGCAAGGCCGCCTACCGCCGCCAGCTTATCAGCGGGCAGAGCGCACGGCTGCTGTGTGCCTATCTCTACGCCGACGCCGGCCACGGCGAAAGCACCACCGATATGACCTTTGCCGGGCATAACCTGATTGCCGAAAACGGCACCCTGCTGGCCGAGACTGCCCCCTTTGAAGGCGGCACCGCTATGACCGAGCTGGACCTGGACCGCATGGTGCAGGAGCGCCAGCGCAACACCACCTTTATGCCGGAGACCGCCGGGTACACCCGCGTGGAGTTTGAGCTGCCGCCTGTGGAACTGGCCCTGACGCGGCAGGTCTCCCCCACGCCGTTTGTGCCCCAGGATACCGCCGCCCGTGCCGAACGCTGCGAGCTGATCCTGCGCATCCAGGCGGAGGGCCTCGCCAAGCGCATCGAGCATACCCACGCCAAGTGCGCCGTGCTGGGCATCTCCGGCGGGCTGGACAGCTGTCTGGCTTTGCTGGTGGCCGTACGTGCCTGCAAGGTGCTGCACCGCGACCCGAAAGAAATTGTAGCCTTGACGATGCCCTGCTTCGGCACCACTAAACGCACCCGCTCCAACGCCGAAATTTTGTGCGAGGCGCTGGGTGTCAGCTTTGCCGAGATCAACATCACCAACACCGTCAACAGCCATTTTGCGGACATTGGCCAGGACCCGCAGACCTACGATGTCACCTTTGAGAACTGCCAGGCCCGCGTGCGCACGCTGGAGCTGATGGACTACGCCAACAAAAACGGCGGCTTTGTCATCGGCACCGGTGACTTGAGCGAGCTGGCCCTCGGCTGGGCCACCTACAACGGCGACCACATGAGCATGTACGGTGTCAACGCGGGCGTGCCCAAAACGCTGGTGCGTCACATTGTGCAGTATGTGGCCGACACCTGCGGCGATAAGCAGTTGAGCGATGTGCTGCTGGATATTCTGGATACGCCCGTCAGCCCCGAACTGCTGCCCACCGCTGAGGACGGCACCATCGCCCAGCAGACCGAGAAGCTGGTTGGCCCTTATGAACTGCACGATTTTTATTTGTACTATGTGCTGCGCTTCGGCTTTGGACCTGCCAAAATTTACCACTTGGCCCGCACCTCCTTTGCAGGCAAGTACGAGCCGGAAGTACTGCTGGCCTGGCTGAAGAATTTCTACCGCCGCTTCTTTGCCCAGCAGTTCAAGCGCAGTTGTCTGCCCGACGGCCCGAAAGTCGGATCGGTCACGCTGTCCCCCCGCGGTGACTGGCGCATGCCCAGCGATGCCTGCAACACTTTGTGGATGGCCGAGCTGGAGAAGATCACGCTGTAATATAAAAAAGGAAGTGCTGTTATGGCCATGTGGAAAAACGACGACGAAATGTTCGCCCTGATGAAGGAGAAGCTGTACACCCCCGTTGTGGGCGATATTCTGGATCAGATGGGATACAAGCACCAGTTTTTGCCTGCCTCCATCCGCCCGCTGGCGGCCCAGGTGCCCACGGCGCCCTACATCCTGCCCGGCGAGACCGAGGACAAGCGGCTTATACTGGCCGGTTACGCCTGCACCGTGCTGGAAAATGACGTGTACGAGTACCAGGCACAGAAGCCCTTTGGCTATATGACCGAAGCGCTGGACGACTTGAAGCCCAACGAAATTTATATCGCCACCGGTGCCCACAACAGCGCCCTGTGGGGCGAGCTGCTGACCGCCTGCGGCAAGGCCCGCGGTGCGGTAGGCGCCGTGCTGGACGGCTACACCCGCGACACGCCGAAAGTGATCGAGCAGAACTTCCCGGTTTTCTGCACCGGCACCTGGGCGCAGGATTCCTCGGTACGCACCTATGTGTTCCAGTGGCGATGCCCGATCGAGATTGGGCAGGTCACGATCCACAACGGCGACATCGTGTTCGGCGATATTGACGGCGTGCTGATCATCCCGAAAGAGATCGCGCCCGAAGTGCTGGAAAAGGCTCTGGAAAAAGCCAGCACCGAAAAGACGATGCGCAAGGCCATTGAAAACGGCATGCTGGTGACCGAGGCGTTTGCCAAGTTTGGCGTGCTGTAAATTTACACAATACTAAAAGCGGAGGATGCCCGGGTGGGTGTCCTCCGCTTTGCTTTTGTTTTGGTTTTATAAAGGGGCGTTAATACTCCACACCCTCGCGGGCGGCAATGCCCTGGGTGTAGGGGTGCTTGTGCATCTGCATTTCGGTAGAGTAGTCGGCGGCGTCCTGCAGCCAAGGGGCCGGGTCGCGGCCTGTGACGACGACTTCCCTGCCGCCCTTGGCAAAAGCTGCCGCTTTGCGCAGCAGGGCTTCGTCCAGGATGTTGCTTTTTAACGCAGCGCAGGCTTCGTCCAGCACCAGCAGGTCAAAGGGCTGTGCCAGGGCTTTCTCCAGTGCGTCCGCGGATACGGCCCGTGCCTGGGCCTTGTCGTTCTCGTCCATCAGCCAGGTGAATTTGGCGTTGGGGCAGGCGTAGACTGTGGCCCCGGCTGTGCGCAGCGGGGCAATTTCGCCGCTGGTGCCGTCCTTTAAAAACTGCACGATCACCACGCGCCGCCCATGGCCCAGCGCCCGCAGCGCCAGCCCCATGGCCGCCGTAGTTTTTCCCTTGCCGTTGCCCCAGTATAGATGCAGCATGGAATTTTCCCCGCTTTAGCCGTTGGCTTTTTCAGATGCAAAAAATTCTTTGGTCAGGTTGACTACCGTGCCGGAAAGCAGCAGCAGGGCAATCAGGTTCGGGATACTCATCAGGCCGTTGAAGGTGTCGGCTACACTCCACAGCAGGCCCAGGTCCACCGTAGCGCCCAGGATGGACACGAAAGAGTACACCACAAAGAACGGACGCACTACCTTGTCATTATGGCACAGGAACGCCAAAAAGCGCGAGCCGTACAGGCCCCAGCCGATGATGGTAGAGAACGCAAAGCAGCACAGCGCCACCGCCGTAAAGATGGACGCCCAGCCGCCGTAAGTGGTAGTAAAGCCGGAGATGGTCAGTTCGGCGCCCGCGGCGGTGCCGTAGTTGACAGTGATGCCGCTGCACAGGATGACCATCGCCGTCAGGGTGCAGATGACGATGGTGTCAGCGAAGACCTCAAAAATACCGAACAACCCCTGCTTGACCGGCTTTTTGGTGTCGGCGCAGGCATGGGCGATGGAGCCGGTGCCAAGGCCGGCTTCGTTGGAGAAGATGCCGCGGGAAACGCCCTTCTGCATGCTGATAAACAGGCTGCCGATGGTGCCGCCGGTGAAGGCCGCCGGGTTGAAGGCACCGGCAAAAATAGCTTCCAGCACCAGCGGGAAACGTGGGAGATTCAGCACCACAACGCCCACCGCCAGCACGATGTAAAACAGCGCCATAAAGGGCACGAGGCGCTCGCTTACGCTGCCAATGCGCTTGATGCCGCCCAGCAACACCATGGCGACCAGCATGGCCACCACGATGCCGACCACGAGGTTCAGTGTGGAGAGCGCACCATTGCCGACAACGTTGTACTCCAGCAGGGCGGTATCGATGGCCGCCACGATGGTGTTGACCTGAGTGGCGTTGCCGGTGCCGAACACCGTCAGCACGCCGAACAGCGAGTACAGCACAGCCAAAAACTGCCAGTGCTTGCCCAGGCCGTTTTTAATATAGTACATCGGGCCGCCGACCCACTCGCCCGCGGCGTTGCGCTCACGGAAATGGACGGCCAGCGTGACCTCGGCAAACTTGGTGCACATGCCCAGCAGTGCCGAGCACCACATCCAGAACACCGCGCCCGGTCCGCCGATGGCGATGGCACCCGCCACGCCTGCAATATTGCCGGTGCCTACGGTGCCCGCCAGCGCAGTGCATACCGCCTGGAACGGCGTCATAGCGCCGTCCGAGGCATCCTTTTTGCGGAACATGCGGCCGATGGTGGTTTTGATGACATACGGAAATTTGCGGATCTGCAAAAAGCCTGTCCGCACGCTGAGCAGCAGCCCCACGCCAATGATGCACACCATGGCCGGGACACCCCAGACAAAGTTGTTGACTGCCTGGTTGACAGCCGCAATCGTTTCTAACATAATCCTCCCCATTCCCTCTCGATTTAGGAATCCCACAAATACAAAAAGGTCACGAGCCGTGCGTACACATTGGCTCATGACCTGTTTGCATCGTACTGATTCAGTATAGCATTTTATGGGGAGGTTTGCAAGGGATTACTTGACGTAAACCCCTTACTTGTTTTCCGGCAGATGCCACTTCCAATCCAAAATTTCGGGCATATCCTGGCCGATCTCGTGGATGTAGTTCTTGTGAGCGACCAGCTTGTCGTTCATCTGCTGGATGAGGTACGCACCGTGGTTGCCCAGCTGGGGCAGATGCAGCAGCGCATCCTTGACCAGATGGAAGCGGTCGATCTCGTTCTGCACGCGCATATCAAACGACGTAGTGATGGTGCCTTCCTCCTGGTAGCCGTGGACACTCAGGTTGCGGTTGGTGCGTTCGTAGGTCAGCTCATGCACCAGCGTGGGATAGCCGTGGAACGCGAAGATGATGGGCTTATCCTTGGTGAACAGCGCGTCATAATCGGCATCGGTACGGCCTGCACTTGCTGGCCGGTGGTGTCGCAAATGCTGGAACAATGAGCATATAGCGTTTCTAACCCGCCGCCGTGGTCGATTTGGGTGTAATAGCCGTAGCTGCCACCCCAACTCAGCTGTCAAGGACATTGACAACGGTGACGGTACCATCTGCGGCGGCAAGGATGGGCGCACCCTCCCTCAGCACAGGCAATGCCGGTGTGGGAACTGATTTCGCCAGTAGTGGGGTCAATACGGTGGCCAAATTGCGAGGTAATTGTTCCTGCAACCGGAAGTGGCCATTGCAGAGTGCCTGTTGGGGTGCGGGTGCTGTTCGGGGACATAAGTTCACCACCGCCTGGGCAAAGCCACCGGGCAGTTCCGCCCATAGTTCCTCGTACTGTGGGTCTTACAGGAGTTGCAGGTAGGTGTTTTGTCGGGTGGTGAAATGATAATCTGCCGCCATCTCATCGGGTGTTTTGTGGGCCAGTTCGATTACGGGGACAGTTTCGGTTATCTCTGTTGTGATTGGATTGCCTTCCTCGTCGGTAGTGTCTATGGTAGTCACCTCCGGGTGGGTGGAATGATCCACCGCGTTCATTGCCCACATGGTTTCCCGCAGCCTGTCCATAGGTATAAAATGGAAAACCTGAAAACAAACTGAAAACTGTCAGAAAAAGCAAAAAATCCTCGCAGTCGGCAGAAAACCGACCACGGGGAAATTGAAAACAGCAGGATTTATTCTGTTTTTTCTCAAAAAGATTGCCCACTCCCCTGCCAAATTCCAAAAAGTGGCAGAAAAAGTGGGCTTCAGGGTGGACAAACCGCCCAAAAATGGTTGGACAACACTGTAAAACCGTGTCCAAAAATTGGTTGGCGAAATCGCCGATTTTCGACGATACAGCAAGTAAAAAAGACTGTGACATCTTTTTTATCACAGTCTTATGTGTGAGTGTGATAAAAAAGATACCCTGTTTTGAAAGTGAAAAATCAACGATGCAGAGAAATTTTATTGTTTTCTTTTGCTAAAGGGTCACTGCAGCATCCATTCCAGATACTCTGCTCCTGTAATTTTCCTCGTTCTTAATTTTTCCTTTTGGCTATACCACTCTTTCAATAATTTTTCCACTTCCTCAAAATTATCAAAAAGCAGAATCGTGTCAATCGGAACGCTCCCGCCGCAGCCATGTTCCCAGTCATACCAAATCATCAAGCGAATAATGTCCTCCGGTGTTTCTGCCCTTGTAAAGAAATTTTCTTCGCGGACATTCAACGCTTTGGCTATTTCTTTGGTTCTGCTCTCTTTGGGCGTTCGGAATCCTGACTCATATTGGGCAATGCGATTTGCTGCATTTCCATCCAAGTGCAGTCGTTCTCCCAGTTCCCGCTGCGTTAGTCCTCTGTGCTTACGAACCAGCTTGATTTTCTCTCCCAGCTTCATAGCTACCTCTTTCCGATAAAAGTGAAAAAGGGCATACCCAATCGAAGATGCCTTATCTCCGATTGGGTATGCCCTCTTTATTTTTATGCCAGCCGCATGGTCTTTTTGTAGCCGCCGATGAACCGTATTTCAATTTCATTGCGTGCCCTTACCGTAATTTTCTCAATGATTCTCGCGGTCAGCGCATCGTCATATTCTTGAATTTGCAGATCCTTGGCTGACAGCAGCATCTCCGGCTGGCTGGCTTTTTCCTGTCGGGCGGCGCTGTCCTCGATGGCTTTTTTCAGACTCTTAATTTTATTATTCAGCTTTTTCAACCTGTCATCCAGAAATGGGGTATCCTCATCGAAGTCCAAAGACATTTCCAGCAGGCGGTCAAATTACTGCTGGGTCTGTTCCAGCAACTCCTGCAAATTGGGCTTTGTACTTTCGCCGGTCTGTATGTCATGAAGGATGCCGTTGATCTGGGCAGCGACCTCATCGGTGAAGTTTGCTGCCAAATCCTGCACCGCTTTCAAAATAGCACGGTGCAGTTCTTCTTCCGGGAGGGACGGTGAACTACTGCAGAATTTCGTGCCATACTCGATGCGGTTCTCGCACCGCCAGACAATTTGTTTTCTGCCGTGGATAGTAGGCATAATATTACCTCATTTCAGCTGTTCACACAACGGCTGATTTTATCTTTTTAGTACCTCATGGATTTTTCTTCAATCTACGAGCACGCTTCTTCAATAGACGTACCAGCCTCCAGCGATCAATTCGCTTAGGCATCTTTTGATAAATTTCCCGATAATCTACTGTTTCTGGAATCCACCGTCCGTTTTGAGTAATGCTGTGCCCATCAAGCAGCTGAAGGGAGAAGGATGCTTCGATGATTACGGAAATAGAATTGCTTACACCGGAGCCAATATGATTGTGTTGGTACAGATTACGAGGCCCCTGAAAGAAACCCATAAGCATATACCTGATGCCGTCCTGCTCATTGCGCTCTGATTCGTTTTTCAGATCATTGATTGCAATAAGGGGAGCCCTCTTTATTTCGCCGGTTTGCTTGTCTATTTCAAAAGGAAGTGCTCTTGTCGCCAGATCGAATCCATGCGAATCCAGGCCTGACTTCTTTTTGAGATAATTTTCCACAGCCACGAAGGCTTCACGTGCTGCCGACTCAAACTCGGATTTATATATGAGTTGCACCGCATCCGATAACGCCGCGTGGATATTGTATACCTCAAAAAATCCTTTGAGCTTCTTTAGCGAATATGGCATTAAACTGCCGCAACAAGGACAGAATGTAAAATCATAAAAGTCAAACCCATATGTACCGTTGCGATATTCCCTAAGTTGCTTTTTTCTGGAAAGATTACAATTTCAAAGGATAAGCATCCAGCTTGTTTTGCGCATTTATGTAGGACTTATAAATGTTTTTGATTCTGGCTTCTTTTGCCATACTTACAACAAGATTTTCTTCAGTTACGTCCATTCGCAGACCAAGAATTATGCCATTGGGGATCCATTCCATCATAACCGGCGGTTTCATAATGCAGCCGGTAATCATTCGCCATTCTTCATCATATTTATGGCACTCTTTTTTGATCAGAGTCGTTCTTTCTTGTTCCCATAGCACATTTCCCATCTCTACATATAGCTCTTGAGGAATCTGAGTTTTTGCTGTCTCTGCTATTTTGCGGAGCATAACGAATTTTGCAAATTTCGTTGCATCATAAGGCGTGTCCGAATAATAAATCGGATATAGCGGCGTTCCGTAGTTCTTGATTCCGCAATTTGCGCATTTTTCTTGTTTACCGCATAAAAAGTTGTCTTCATTTTCAAGATCGTAGATTTGCACAAAACCTCTGTGCTGATCTGCATATTTCAGCCACAGAACCTCATTAAACCCATTTTCGGAGAAACAAACTGACCACGTATCCTTTTTAACTTCATCACGGAGTGAAAGCGCTGCATTCAGAAAGCTTTCGGTAAGCCCGTGAGAAAGCGCGTTTGTCACATTCTCAACCGTAAACTGCGCTGCTTGCTCCTCAGAGAGAATATTCCCAAGCAATGACTTAACACCATCCACAACAGCTTCTGTACTTTCCGGAGTCTGGAATGCACTTAAATACTCTTTCCGGATTGCCTCAATGTCGATGTGAAGAAAGGTATCGAAAGGGTCATCATAATAATTTGCAGAAGAAAAATAGAACTTATTCGTTCTGAGGGCATCCAAGCTCTTTGTGCTGACAGGTCGATACCGGAAAAGCAGCTTCGGATACTTAATTGCTTTGAAAAGCTGTTCTCGTTCTGCCACAATATCATTTCCTGGCAAAGAACATAATGTTTGCCAGAAGTGTTCTCGATCATTGTGATTCATTGATGCCCCTCCTCTCAATTATCAAATACGATTTGTAATCCGAAACAAAACCAACACTATCAGATTTATGAAAAATCACCCATTTGTGTTTTGGTATGTTGATTGCCACTTGAATCTGTCCACTCGGTGACTATTCTAAACTTTGATGCCGAACCATTATGTGTGATGAGAACCAATTCATAGCTTTTTCTTGCCTCTAATTCTTCAAAAGGCTGCTTTTCTTGGCCCATAATCATAATACCAACATCACCATCAAATCGAGCAGACACATGATAGGCTGTTGCATTTCCTGAATTCCAAACTTTCAGTCTGTGCTTACCTTTACCTACAGTAATAAATCTTGCCTCGACACACGCAAGTTCCGCATCCTCCTTCTCTTTGGTTATCTTGTCCAATTCATCCTGCTTAATCTTGAGTTCCAGTTCATTAACCTTGTTCTGGAGACGTTGTGCCTTTGAAGATTTAGAAAGCGAAATGATGGCAACTAACAGAGATATACCTGCGATGATCAGCGCACCCCAATCTTTTATGAAGGACACCATTTCCTTCAATGTGCTAATCAAAACTTCCATTTTTTCATCGCTTTCTTTAATTCCTTTTCAAGTTCTTTGACTGCATCTTGCGCAAGTTCATCTACAGCATTATCGATTATTGCGGCATTGCTATCGAGCAACTCTCGTTTCGTGTATTCCGAACCGCAATCAGAGCAACGTACTCGTGCATCGTCACCTGCGTGAAGTAGATCTTCAAACTCTTCGTCCAATGATAAAAACTGATCATTACCACAAAGCGGACATAGCAGTGTGACATTACGATCTAAATTTTTCATTAAATCACCTCATTTCAACTGTTCACACAACGTCAGGATTTCTTCCGGTTTGGCAGTGATGTGGCGCCATGTCGCTTCAAACGTGTACACACCTTAGTTTCTGTAAGAATAAGATACTTCAAGAGTGCATCTACTGTAACATCCCTCATTTTTCTTTCTCTGGGGTGAACTCCAAAATATCATCAACGCCACATTGTAGAGCTTTGCAAATTTTCTCAATACTATCGAGAGAAATATAATTGTCATGCTTGATTCGGGTAATCATATTTGCACTAAAGCCTGCCTGTTCCATTGGTTCGGCATTCGTCATGCCCTTGTCGATCAGTAAGTGAAATAATTTCTTATATGTTACAGCCATGGCAACCCACCTCCTAACATTATCAGTTATTATATCACATAAGCGCAAACAATTCAATTCGTTGGATTGAAATTACATAAGATCAAAAAATCCGCAAGGCTTTGCGGATATAAAAAACCACGCAACAAACTGTCTCAACAGACCGTTCATATTGCGTGAGTTCTTTCAAAATTTTTTTGCAGGTTATTTTTGTTATTTCCAAAATGGATTTTCGATCTTACGGATGAATAGCTTTTACCCCTTCGAATCCAAATTGGCTTAAGGTTTTAGCAAACGAGCGGTATATGTCTGACGCATTAGATTTATCGGATAGTCCTATAGTATAAACCCAAATTTTCTTTCTTCATAAATATGTACATCTACAACAGAAATATCTTGCTCTATCTGGGTCACTCTTTGCAATCTCATCAATGATGCCTTCTATATGACGTCGGATAGGATCTGTGTCATCTCCTATTGGTGTAATAATAAAGCATTTATCCTTATTGGCCATGCTCATGCACTTCCTATTTGTAAATAGATTTTAGGTATCTACAGCAGTTTTTCCCTGACGTTTTCTTTTATTTCATTTTTTTGCGGACGATAGATAATTTTCTGTTCAAGATAGCTTCTTTACCTCTGCTTCAAATGCACTTTCCGTCATATTAGCACGGTGCGCAGCTTCTTTAATGCTCAGTAACCCATCCTTGACAAGCCCTGCAAGAACAGCAACCGCACCCTCGGTTTTACTCTCGTTCATCATATCCTCAACTGCTTTGCACACATCAATCACCTCCGCGTCCTCTGGAATGTCCAGAGGTGTGTTCGTTACAGCTTTGATTACTCGCGCCGCGTTCGCTTCCATAAGCATACGCGGGTTGTCGGTCAAAAATTCTGTCAATCGTTTTTTGTCTTTGGAATACTTGATGTACCCGATTACCTCTCGGAGACTTGTCGAGAATTTTTCCAATTCCTCTTTGCTCAGTTTTGCCGGATCAATCAAGTGAATCTGATAATCCTGCACAAAGTTCAGCAGACTCTCATTCTTGACTGCCATCATTTCATGCAAAGACAGCGGGCCATCCCACTCGTTCGCTCCAAAGTGCAGCACCAACGTAATGACAGGTGTGATCTTATCGTCCTTATAGAAGCCGGACAAGTACTCACCCCTGCTGTATCCTTTCGAGCCATCGGTGCGATGCTTTGCTGCTATGTCAGCAACCTGCTTGCCATACTGGAGCGCATCATAAATGATATTGCGAACAGGCATTGCATAGTGAATATCGGTTTGGTTTTCGATACCCAAAAGGATGTAAGCCGCTTCGCCATCCTGTTTAATGACCGCCGATTTCAGCACATCACGGTATTTTTGCACCGCATCATCTGGCTGGGTTCTATTCTCGTTCTGCGCACCAAACGGCAAAGCTATTTCTGTTGTATCCAGTTCCTTCAACTGCGTAGGGTTCACAACCGTCTTTCCGCCGTAAATCAGATAGTTAAATGCATCTGCAAACACAGTATTTTCTTTCATATAGGCTTTTGTGACCGTATCAGCCAATCCCATTGGTGTACACCTCCCCTTTTTCACTTCTTGTTCTTTGTCTCTATCTTACCATAAAGCGTTCTTTTTATCAAGTTTCATTTCACTTCCAGATTCTTAATTTTCAGCGAACTATTGTGTTTTCTAATTCGCATCTGCTACTATTAGCATACACTGACAATCATCACTTTTCAGAAAGGAGTTTGCTCATGAAATTTACCGACGAACAAAAGAAAGCCATCGTTGCTCGCTACGAAAATGGAGGATCCATCCGTTTGATTTGCTCCGAGTTCAATATTCCCCGCAGCACACTTTATCGCTGGTGCAAAACGTATAAAGTGGACATCATTGCTAACGGCACACCATTCACTGCGAGGGAAATCAATCAAATGCAAAATCGCATTGTAAAGCTGAACAATATAATTGCAATTCTCAAAACCGCAAATTGTACTGTATCTGCACCATTGCGAGAACGTTTAGGCGCTTTAGAGTCATTATACAGTCAATATGATGTTTATACCTTGTGCGAAGCGCTAGAAGTTGACCGTGGCACTTTTTACAATCATATCCGCAGAAACAAACGCGAGAACGCTTGGTTTGCAAAGCGGCGTGAGAAATACCGCCAAATTGTGCAGGAAGTCTTTGACGAGTACCACCAAGTTCTCGGTTCAGAAAAGATTCGCGCCATCCTTGTAGAGCGCGGTCACAAAGTAAGTGCCAAATTTATCGCATCTATTATGCGGGAGTGCGGTCTATACAGCATTCGGACCACCGCGAAAAGCGATCACTTTCGGCTGAACGCTTTGGAATCTCCGAAGAATAGAATTAGGCAGAACTTTACAGCACATTCTCCCAACCAGATTTGGGTCAGCGATGTTACATGCTTTAAAATCAAATACAAATATTACTACATATGCGTGATTCTCGATCTGTTTTCTCGCAAGGTTGTTTCCTATACAATTTCCAAGAAAAACAGCACCCGTCTTGTGACCTCGGCCTTCAAACAAGCAGTTATCGAGCGCGGATGTTCCCGTGGCCTCGTCTTTCACAGTGACCGCGGCTCTCAATACCTATCGCACACATTCCAGCAGCTTCTCCAGCAATACAAAGTAAAGCCTTCCGTCTCCGCGTCGGGACATCCGCATGACAACGCTGTTGCCGAATCTTTCTTCGCATCCCTAAAGCGAGAAAATCTTTACCGCAAGGAATATAAATCCGAGAACGCATTCCGAGCAGGTATTGCAGAATACATACAATTTTATAACGAAAAACGCCCGCACAGGCTTTTAAAGAACCGCACTCCCTGCCAATTTGAGGAAGCCTACTTTTCAAATGAGACATAGCTGTTCATATCGTGATTTTTCAGAATTTTATTCCTGCATTTTCGCAGTTTCACTTTTTTATGTCTCATTTCCGGGTAGGACAGAAAAATCCGCAAAGCCCATTGCAACAGAGCTTTGCGGATATAAAGAAAACCTACGCAATAGACTGTCTCAATGAACAGTTCGTATTACGTAGGTTCTTTCAAGGGAAAAATCAACGATAGTAGAAAAATTTAATTGTTTTCTTTCTCTGTGGGCCATTGCAGCATCCATTCCAGATACTTTGACTTTATGATTTTCCTCGTTCGCAGTCTTTTCTTTTGGCTGTACCACTCTTTCAAAAAACAGCCTACTTCCTCAAAATTATCAAAGAGCAGAATCGTATCAATCGGAACGCTTCCGCCGCAGCCATGTTCCCAGTCATACCAAATCAATGTTCGGATAATATCCTCCGGCGTTTCTGCCCTTGTAAAGAAATTTTCTTCGCGGACATTCAACGCTTTGGCTATTTCTTTGGTTCTGCTCTCTTTGGGCGTTCGGAATCCTGACTCATATTGGGCAATGCGATTTGCTGCATTTCCATCCAAGTGCAGTCGTTCTCCCAGTTCCCGCTGCGTTAGTCCTCTGTGCTTACGAACCAGCTTGATTTTCTCTCCCAGCTTCATAACTACCTCTTTGCGATAAAAGTGAAAAAGGTCATACCCAATCGAAGATGCCTTATCTCCGATTGGGTATGGCCTCTTTATTTTTATTTCAGCTGCATTGTCTTTTGGCAGCCGCCAATGAACCGTATTTCAATTTCATTGCGAAACCTCACCGTGATTTTCTCAATGACTCGCGCAGTCAGCGCATCGTCATATTCTTGGATTTGCAGGTCCTTGGCTGACAGCAGCATTTCCGGCTGGCCGACTTTTTCCTGTCGGGCGGCGCTGTCCGCGATGACCTTTTTCAAATGTTTGATTTTACTGTTCAGATTCTTCAGCTTGTCATCGAGAAATGGTGTATTCTCATCGAAGTCCAAGGACATTTCCAGCAGGCGGTCAAATTCCTGCTGGGTCTGTTCCAGCTGCTCCTGCAAATTGGGCTTTGCGCTTTCGCCGGTCTGTATGTCATGCAGGATGCCGTTGATCTGGGCAGCAACTTCATCGGTGAAGTTTGCCGCCAAACCCTGTACCGCTTTCAAAATGGCGCGGTGCAGTTCTTCTTCCGGGATGGACGGCGAGCTGCCGCAGAATTTCGTTCCGTACTCGATGCGATTTACGCACCGCCAGACGATTTGCTTTCTGCCGTGGATATTCCAAGTCACCCGCTTGTAAGGGCTGCCGCAGTCACCGCAGAACAGTCGCTCGGACAAGGCATACTTGCTGTTGTAACGACCCCGGCGGCGCTTGCGCTGGTTAGCAGCTGACTTGCTGTTGCGGCGGGCAATCTCAGCTTGCACCTCTCGGAACATCTGTTTGCTGACAATGCCCTCGTGGTAATTTTCAATGTAATATTGTGGGAGTTGCCCGGTGTTTTTCTTATGTACACCTGTCAGCACATCCTCGGTAAAGGTCTTTTGTAGTAATACGTCACCACAGTATTTTTCATTTTGCAGAATGCGCTGGATGCTTTGCGCTGACCATGCGGTGTTGCCGCGGGCTGTGAGTGCGCCCGCCGTTTCCAGCTTTGCCTTGATACTTTGCAGACTGTCCCCTTGCAGGTAGCTGTTGAAAATCAGCCGAATGATTTCAGCCTGCTCTGGGATGATCTCCGGCTTGCCGTCTGCCCCTTTTCGGTAGCCGATGATTCTGCCGTAAGGGAAGGCAAATTTACCATGCTTATATCCCATGCGCTTGCCGCGGGCAACATTTTGAGAGATAGACTCGCTCTCTGCCTGTGCAAAGGCACTCAGGACGGTAAGGATCATCTCAGAGTTCATGGTGGTGGTGTTGATGTTCTCTTTTTCAAATACCACCGCGATTCCCATCTGTTTCAGCATTCGGACGTATTGAATACTGTCCAGTGTGTTGCGGGCGAAGCGGGAAATGGATTTTGTCAATATAAGGTCGATTTTGCGCTTCTTGCAGTCTTGAATCATCTGGTTAAAACCGTCACGCTTCTTGGTATGTACGCCGGAGATACCGTCATCCGCGTAGATGCCCGCGACTTCCCACTCCGGGGTGGAATTGATTTTCTCGGTGTAGTATAGTTTCTGGATTTCAAAACTGCCCTGCTGTTCTTCTTCCTCGGTGCTGACACGGCAGTAGGCCGCCACCCGCAGCTTGCGCACCGTGTTTTTCCGTCCGGCGTTTTCCCTCATAGAAGCGGGAATCTCAACAATTCTCATGTTATTCATGACTTTTCCTCACACAGTTTGTCCATTTCGCAGTTTGAATTCGATGTGGGTATCGCGGTATAGACTGACGTTGCTAACGATTCCTTTATAAAAGGTATGTGGAAAATCATCGGTCGGCTTATACTCGGCACACGCTTTTTGCATTTGCAGGCTTGCTGGGTCAGCATCGCCCGCCGAGCAGAATTGGTACTCCAGTTCTGCCCTGTGTAGGATTTTGGCAATTAGCGCATCGGCATTAGGCTCTGTCTCCAGTAAATCCGTTTGGATTTCCCGTGTCAACTTAGCGCCTTCGATAGATTGGACATTACGCTGTGTTGTCGGTGGGTGAATCACCTCTGAGTGTCTCTGAATCCATTCCAATTTTATTGTAATAGCATCAGACAGTTCCTTTTCTGGGATAGGCTTTGTCCACATTCCACATTGGCGGCAAAACCATTGTTCGGTTTTAGGCCGCCAATATAAGCGTTCTCCGCAGCATCCGCATTGCACATCTTGGCGAAACGGCTGCAAAACCGTGGAGTAGGTTTGCGCTTTCCTCTGGCGGATTTTTTCTGCCAAGCGATATTGGGCTTCTGTAATGATAGGCAGGTATTTTTCATTGCCACAGTAAATTTCATTTGCAAGGACGCGGCTCACCATGTTCTGGTTCCATTTTGAGGAATCTTCATGATATGGAGTTTTCCTCGCTGTCATGTTCTCTGCAATCTTCCGGAGGGACTTCCCTGCTGTGTATTCCTCAAAAATATATTGCACAGCTTCGGCTTCTTCTTGAACTATAGTTGTTTTTCCGTCTGTGATTTGGTAGCCAAATGGCAGATATCGCTTTTTCATTTTTCCGTCCGTTCCTCCGAAAGTTTCATGCCATTGATGAGTTCAAATTCTATCGCCGTATTACTGACCGACACTTTTTTGACCATCTCGGTAAAAGTATGCTCATCAAAGTATGTCAACGGCGGATCGGAAGCCAATATTTTTTCAATCTTCCTTGTGCTTTTCAAAGTTAGCTCAACATTCCTGCTGATGGAAGTTCTGGACAGCTGAACTCTTTTCTCGTCAAGCTGCTGTTCTATAAGGGTTTTGCGTTCTATATATTGGGTATCTTCGATGTACCCCTGCGCATGGATTCTTTCCAAATTATGATTTTGTTTTGCAAGACGTTGAATTTCAGCATGAATAGCCTCACGTGCGGTGTTCTGGTGTTCCTGTTGTGATTTTAGCTGCAAAAGGCTGTCTACCAGCGGCCGGAATATCCTTGCACGATTTGCTTGCAGCTTGTTATACATATATAAAAAAGCCCGGCAAAGTTCTGTTTCGTAAACAGACTTTACCGGGCATAAGCTGGATTTATTCAAATGTTTTCTGCACCCCCAAGCCACCTATCATAGCGTCGAATTCAAGTTTGTAGCACCCCTGAGGACCGCTTCGGCGGTCCTTTATTTTTGTATTGCATGGCTTTACTCCCTTTTCTCAGACGGGTTGGTCGACATCAATTTATAGAGCTTTGTATCCTTGGGAAAAGAATTTGTGAAAGGCACGATATTGCCTGCGCACCGAATCAGCCCGCAGCCTGCGGGAACATTGGTGACGTAGCCAAGCTGGTTATCCGAGATGTTCAACAGCTTCGCCAGTTCCGCGCGGTCGGTGGCGCTCTGGTTCAGCATCACCAGAAACTCCGAGTTCGCCAGCATCAGGCGGGCGGTGTCGGAGCGCAGCAGTTCGTCCACATTCTGCGTCAGCCCGGTCACAAGTCCGTTGTACTTGCGGATGCGTTTCCACAGCTTGTAGAGAAAGTTCGCGCTATACTCATAACGGAAAAGCAAGTAAATTTCGTCCATGAAAATCCACGTTCTTTTTCCGATTTTCCAGTTACGGATGACACGGTTATAAATGGCATCCAGCGTCACCAGCATCCCCAGCGGCATAAGCTGCTCACCCAGTTCGCGGATGTCGTAGGCAATAATGCGGGCCTGCGTGTCCACATTGGTATGCCTGGCAAAGGTGTTCAGTGTGCCGGTAATGAACAATTCGGACGACAGCGCCAGCCCCTGCGCTTCGGGTTCCGGTTGCATCTGGAGCAGACGGTAAAAGTCCTGCAGCGTGGGCGGCGTGCCTTTGTAGCCGTTGCGGATGTAGGGCAGGTACACCTGCTCGGTGCAGCGACCGAGGATGGACTTTTCTTTCGCGGTCACCATGCCGTCACCAATCAGCTGCTCGAACAGCGACAGCACAAACTCCGACTTGCTGACGATAGGATTGCGCTCGTCACCGTAGGCACGGTCCATGTCCAGCGCGTTGATGTGGGTATCGGACGTAGCCGAAATGCGGATAACCTCGCCGCCGAGGGCTTCGGTCAAATAGCCGAACTCCGACTCCGGGTCGAGAATGAGAATGTCATCCTCGGTGGAAAGCGCGATTTGCACAATTTCTTCCTTGGCGCTCATGCTCTTGCCGGAGCCGGACACGCCGAGACGGAAAGAGTTGCCGTTGAGCAGCAAGCGGCGATCCGCCACGATCATGTTCTTGCTCACGGCGTTTTGCCCATAATACAGACCGTTCGGCTGCATGATTTCCTGCGCCCGGAACGGGATCAGCACTGCGGTGCTTTCGGTGGTCAGCGTGCGCAGGGCTTGGATTTTCCGCAGTCCATACGGCAGCACCGTGTCCAGACCGTCCTTCTGCTGCCAGCGCAGCGTGGAAAGCTGACACAGGTGCTTGCGCGCTGTGGAGTAGAGCGTTTCGGTGTCGCTGTCAAGCTGCTCCTTGCTGTCTGCCAGATGCACCAGTGTCACCAGCCCGAACATCATCCGCTGGTCGCGGGTCGTCAGATCGTCCAGCATCTCCTTGGTTTCCTTGCGCTGCAACTCCATGTCGTAAGGAATCGTAGCGGTAAAATTGTTGTTGGCATTCTGGCGGCGCTGCCAGTTGGCTACGTTCGTTTCCACGCCCAGCAGTGTACTTTGCAGCTGGCGGGCAGCTTCGTCCGTGGGAACCGGCAGGATGTCGATGGACAGCATCAGGTCGCGGTCAAGGTCGCAGAGTTCCGACACAAAGCTGTCCTTGATGTAGCTGGCGT
>OLVP01000399.1_pt1 | contig 37949 bp, 29 predicted proteins | sample 1673281 | NCBI WGS metagenome assembly OLVP01 (sample SAMEA3178940, study PRJEB25190) | human gut metagenome | biome: human gut; feature: human-associated habitat; material: faeces | place: Austria | collected 2013
AAAAATAAAACTGCGCCACAGCCTTGGCAGGCCATCGCGCAGCGATTTTGTTCAAGCGGTATTTATCAATATTATGTAGAGGGTGAAGATGAGAGAAGTCTGCTTAACACATTGAAGTTGGATCTGCGTTGTATTGAGAGTGGAAAAATTGATAAGTTTAATGTAATTCAAAGTCGTTTTACGACTGCAAGAATGCGCACGCTAAAGACGGGAACAACAGTAGTTCTGGTATATGATACAGATGTAGAGATGAATACGAAAATTTTAGATGAAAATATAGCTTTTCTGAAAAGACAAAAAGGAATAAAAGAAGTAATTTGCATTCCGCAAGTAAGAAATTTGGAAGATGAACTAGTGCGGGCCTGTAATATAAAAAATATTGTGGATTTGACTAAGAGTCTTACAAAAGCAGATTATAAAAGGGATTTAATTAATTGTAGTAATTTAAGTGACAGATTAAAAAAATGTAAATTTGATATAACAAAAATATGGGCAGAAATTCCAAAAAACAATTTTAAAAAATATGGAAATGATTCCGAAAAAATAAAAATCAAGTCAAAGAAATAGTTATAGGAAAAGAAGCGCTACTTCCAGCAGTGTCATTCTTGTGTAAATGACATTACCGGAAGTGGCGCTTCTTTTTTCTGATCATATAGTATAATCAACAATTATTCCACAAGCCCAATCCCAAATGTCATAGTCCCGGTATAATTTACTCCCGGTTCGAGGTTCTGTCCTTTGCTTCCGATCACCGGTTTGGCCGTATAGGTGATGGTTCCGTTGTCAGTAAAGGAAGCAAGTTCGGTTCCGGTGGCGGTATCCTGACCGGTAGTTTCGATCACATTGTTTGATGGGCCGATCAGGCGCTTTCGGGTTATATGATTTTGCATGGTTGAATCGCTCCTTTTTGTTGGACTGTATGATTAATGTAACGTGGGAATATGAAATTTGTGGTGGGATGGGATTAAATATATGTTAGATTGTGGTTAAATGGCGTTGCAATTTGGAATACTATCACGTAACATTGAAGAATAAGAAGAAAGCATTAAAAGAAAGAAGATAAAAACAGGAGCAACATATGCAACACACACAGCAATTATTTTTAGAGGCATTAAAAGCCGCATTAAAAAATGAACAGGTAGAATGGAATAACAAGTTGGAAGCGCAGGAATGGATGGACCTGTTCCGCATGGCGGAAGTGCACCAGATCCTTCCGATGATCTATGAGGCCGTATACCGAAGCCCGGCCGCCGGACAGGCGGATCCGCAGATCCTGGCTCCGGCAAAGGCGCAGATGGTGCGCACAGTGATCATGCAGACGCAGAAGACGGGAGAGTTCGAGCCGCTTTACAGATATCTGAGAGAGAGCGGAATCTGTCCGTTAGTGGTGAAAGGGATCGTGTGCAGGAACATTTATCCGAATCCGGATTACCGGATATCCGGAGATGAGGATCTACTGATCCGTCCGGAGGATTTTAGAAAATGCCACGATCTGTTGCACGAATATGGAATGCAGACATCGGAGCAGGATATGGATGCGGAAGAACTGGAATCGGTTTACGAAGTACCATACGGGAAGAAAGGAAGCCTTATCTACATAGAGCTCCACAAAAGCTTATTCCCGCCGGAATCAGAGGCATACGGGGATCTGAACCGCTTTTTTGCAAATGTACATGAAGATGCGATTGATATCAGGATCGATGGAACGGATATCCGGACAATGGGATACACGGATCATCTGTTTTATCTGATCTGTCATTCGTTCAAGCATTTCCTGCACAGTGGATTCGGGATCCGGCAGGTATGCGACATCATATTATTTGCCAATGAATACGGGGATGCGATTGACTGGGAGAAGGTTCTGAGACAGTGTAGGGAGATACATGCGGATCTTTTTGCTGCGGCATTATTTGCAATCGGTGAGAAATATCTGACGTTTGATCCGGAGAAGGCGCATTATCCGAAAGTATGGCAGGAGATCAGTGTGGATGAGACGGATATGCTGATGGATCTTCTGGACAGTGGTATCTATGGCAATGCGAATATGAGCCGGAAGCACAGCAGTAATATGACGCTGGATGCGGTGGCAGCAGACAAGAATGGAAAGAAAGCCGGGAATACGGTCTTAAAGTCTTTGTTCCCATCGGCAAAAAAGCTCGAGGGGCGGTATCCGTATCTTAAGAAACATCCGATTCTTCTTCCGATTGCGTGGACAGACCGTATCTTAAAATACCGTAAAGAGACAGTGGCAGGAGGGGATAACGCTGCGGCAGATTCCGTGAAGATTGGAAATCAGAGAATTGAACTTATGAAGAAATATGGAATCATTAAAAAATGATAAAAAATGTTGATGACGTAACAGGTATGTATAGGATATAATATATACGTTATATGCACTGTATAAGTGCATTGATGTGAGAGAAATACAGAAAGGGAAAAAGTATGAAAAGAAAGAAAAGTACACAATTGCTGGCAGTAGCGCTGACAGCAGCAATGCTGGCGCAGCCGGTAGGTGCATAGATGGTGTTCGCGGAAGGTAATGCGGATGCAGTGCAGCAGGAGCAGGCAGTAAGCCCGGCGGCAGAGACAACGGGAGCAGTTCTTAAGAGTGGAACGGCAGTAATTCCGGCGGATGCAGACCTGAATCAGGTGAAAGAGATCCTTGGTAAGACATTGGTTGAGAATGCGGATCAGGTGGATCTGAGTAGTCTGGAGTGGGAGTATAAATGTGAAGGTAAGAGCGGAATACTGACGAATACGGCATGGGGAAGTATTGGAGGATTTACAAGTTCCAAGAAGGGCATATTTGGAAAAACAACAATATATACCCATCCATCTCTGGCAACAAATAAAGATGCCACATATCCGGTGCGTCTGAAAGGCACAACAACGGAAGTAACTCTGACAAAGACGCAGAAATTAACTTCAGCTATATCAATAAAAGATAATACAAATGTAAACCTTGTATACAACGAGGACGGAAGCATCAATTATGACGCAGTACGTCAGAATATCTTCAATACAGTTGTAGAATCTACAACTCCGGAGCTGACGGTCAATGATGTAACGATTGAATATTATGCAACTGTAACAACAGTAGTAGGTGATAGAAAAGAATGGATGCCGTTAGAAGGTGGAAAGAGTGGACCACTGAACTACAACTACCCGGCAATGGGAGATGGAACCCAGAAGATTAAGATTTCTTATGCGGGAACGGATACATATTCCGGAGCAAGTGCAGAAGCAACGGTTAATATCGGTATCGGCAAAGAGCAGTCAGTGATCGCATTCAAAGAGAATCCGACGATCAAGCTTGTATATAACGATGATCTTACAGTAGATTATGCGGCAGTTAAAGAAGCGATCATGAATGATGTCATCGACGCTAAGAACAGCAGACCGGAAGGATTATCACTTGATAACCTGACAATCGAGTACTATGCAACAGCGACAACAGGAGCAGCAATGGGTTTTGGAAACGCATGGGCACCGATCGAAGGCGGCAAGATTAACGGTCTTACTTATCCTGGAATTCCGGAAGGAACCCAGAAGATCCGTGTTACATATGCAGGAGACAAAGAGAATGCTGCCGTAACAGCAGAGACAGATATCAGGGTAATGGATCGTGAACAGTCAGCATTCAATCTGAATGAACCGGCAGAGGAAGCTGCTTCTTATGAAGTTCCGATGGCATTTAACGAGGATCAGACATATGATTATGATGCCACAGCCAAAGCAATCTACAATGCAGTTGTAGCATCTACAGTTCCGGAGAATCTGACAGCAGACGATGTAACAATCAGATACAACGCAGGAACAGATATGATTAAGAACTGGCAGCCACTGAATACAACAGACTGGACAAGCACATTTACGAAATTCGGACCTGGCGAATGGACGATTCAGTTCTCATGGGCAGGTAATAAAGAATACAAAGGTGCAACAGCAGAGGTAAAGGTTAATGTAACAGACAACCGTCTTGCAAGTGCCATTGTATGCAAAGAAGGCGTATCGTTTACTTATAACATGGATGCAGCTGTAATGAAGCAGGCAATCTTTGATAACGTGATTGACTGGGAGAACAGTACACTTCCTGCAAAAGATACATTGACCGTGGACAACTTCACGATGGAATACTATGGAAGTAATACACTTGCCGGTGATATCGACGGCGGAGTGAAACAATGGGCACCGATCGAAGGTGGTACCGTAACATTTCTGACCTATACACAGATGGGAGCCGGAGAGCAGCAGATCCGCATTACTTATAAAGGAAATGCGCAGTATCGCCCGTCAGCACAGACAGAAAGCACAGTAACGGTTAATAAAGCTAAGGTAAAAGTAAAAGTAAAATCAACCAGCATTTATGCAGATGAGGCACTGCCGGAAGACTTTGTAACAATGAATCCTGCAGATAAATTCGATGTATACACAGTATACGGCGGACTGACAAGCAATGCGAATCTGTCACTTTATCTGGAGCTTCCGGACAAATATACGAACAGTGCGGTTCTGAAGTTGTTAGATCCGATTGTAGAGAAACTTTATGGAAAGACATTTACACAGATGATGAACGATGGAATGACAGTCGGAGAACTGAGACAACTGCTCAGTACACAGGAACTGTTAGACCTTCTTGAGAAGCTTCATATTGACACAGGTACATTTGGACAGATTCTGAAGGTGCTCAATAATATGCCATCTATTGCAGATTCTGTAAGAGTATCATTTGGCACACCGAACTGTGCAGGTCTCTATACAGTCACAGCAATTACAGATAATAAGAACTACGAGACAGGTGTAGGCGTAGGAACACTTCTTGTGAAGATGCGTTCTAAGGGCGTGAAGCTTAACTGGAATGAGAGATTCGTAAACGGAAAGATCACTGCAGAAGATGCGAAAAACTTTGATTTCAAAGCAACGCTTTCATCAGACGGAGATGTAACAATCGCACAGGATAATGTACATTATCTGTATTCAGGATTCACAAGCAAATGGAAACCTTATTCCAGCACAACAACTCCTCCGACAGAGCCGGGAAGGTATGTGATGACGGTCGTAACACTTGGTGGAAATTACCAGGCAGCACCGATCACTCGTGGATTTAAGATTACAAAATAATATCATGTAAGATGCCCTCGGCGAATGCCGGGGGTTTCTATATATAATAGGAAATTGCATAGATTATGGATTGTAATAATGACACAATTACGATATAATGTCTATTGGAAGGAAATGTACGGATAGATAAGAAGTACAAGTAGCGATGTTATTAATTAGTATTAAGGAACAATAGAGATGAGGGTCGATAAGGAATTTGTGCTCCGGGAGATTGCCGGAGATTATATCATTATACCGACAGGAAAGACGGTATTGGAATTTAACGGTTTGATTACTGTGAATGAAGTGGGTGTGTCAATCTGGAACATGCTTCAGAAGGAAGTTACATTCGATGATCTGGTGAAAGGGATCCTGGATGAATACGATGTAGAAGAGCAGGTTGCAAGAGAAGATATTCGGGAATTTCTGGATAATCTGATATCCGGAGGTATCCTCGAAGCGGATTGTGAAGAGAAAGATGGGGAAGGACATGTATAACCAATACAGAGAATTAGAGAGTGGTTACAATTACATAGACAAGACAGGATGCTTACAGAAGGAAATCGAAAGATTTCCTTCTGTTTATATAGAGGGATCTGCCGGATGTGGAAAGACGACTATGATGCGGTTGCTGCTCAAAAAGCATCCGGAAGTAGACTATACTGTACTCTGGCTGGATGAAGTAGATGAGAAAAGTTATACACATTATGTGGATAAGTGCTCAAAATGCGTGGATAAATACGTGGATAAGCAGGTGGACAACTCAAAATGGCTGATTTTGGAAAATGTACCGGGGAATTTGTCAGCACATACAGCCGGAATCATCCGGCAATGTATTCGGGGATTGAGAGGACAAGACCGGGTGATTTTGATCGGGCGTGACGAGATCCCGTCAGAGCTGCTTGACATATTCTGGAACCGCGAGATGGGACTCGTTACCCAGAACAGTATGTTGTTAAGTCAGGATGAGATAGGATGTCTGGCAAATCATTATGGAAGTAGTGTATCATCGGAACAGTTATGGCAATATAGCGGAGGCTGGGCAGGTATTGTAGATGTGATATTACGTCTGGAATCAAAATATGGTGCATGGAATCCGGGCAGCTGCTGGTATGAGCTGAATTGTTACATAAAAGAAATGATATGGGATACTTTGCCTCGGGAAGAAGTAGACATTTTATATCTTGCACAGTATGCTCCGTGGATCAATGAAGAGATGTGCGGAGAGATTCTTGGTATCCCTCATGCAGAAGAGATCCTTAGACGGATGGTGAGAAAAGGAGTTCTGTTGCAGAAAGAACAGGATGAAAGATGGACGGCTGCACCGATATTCTGTCATATCGAGGATGCGTCTACAGACGATAAAGAGAGAGAAATGGAAGCCTTCGGGCGTGGAAGATGGTTCCGCCTGGGAAGCTGGTATGAAAACCACGGTCACAGACTGGAGCAGTTACAGTGTCTGGAGCATTCGAAAAATGTCAAGGCATATGCGGAGGCATTGAAGCAGTATTGTCTGGAGCAGATCACGCAAAAGACGGATGTTGCCTCACAATATGACACCTCACAATATGACAGTCTGACGCCGGAAGCACGTCTCAATCTGGACTTTATGCAGCCACAGACTTCGCTGGTACAGTGGGTCGAAGAACTCCAACCGGACACCGGAAGGCTTCTTATCTTACAGGGAACAAAGGCAAGCTGTCTGTGCGACATGCGAGATCTGTCTGAACTTTTCGCCTGTGAAAAGCGAAGCGAGAAACAGCTCGCAAAAAAATGGAAAGAGTGTCTGGATGATGATGCGTGGATATTTTATCGTCTTGCACGGATCGAATATTATCTGGAAACGGACCGTCTAAATGCCGTTTCGGATGAAGATATACAGCTTCTTAGAAAGACGGAAGATTTGCCATTCGCATTTCGCCTGAGTGCTTTGTGGCTTCTGATCAGAATACAGCGGTTCGCTTATGATGAAGAGCGGCAAAAACGACTTGAAAGTCTGGAAGCGAAGCTTGTTTATTCGGAAAATCGTGAGCTGGCAGAGTATGCAAGGGCAGTAGGCGGTCTTAACATAAATGCATATGGCGGTCAGGAATATCTTGCGGACTGGCTAAAAAGAACGTCTGCGCTTATAAATGAAGAGGTCACGCAAGAGAATCTTGTTCTGTTCTACTGTCAGGCAAAGGGATATCTGATGATGAATCAGTACGAGAAAGCAAAGCGTATTCTGGAAAAAATGCTTCCGTATCTGAACACACACCGGCGTTCGAGAATCCACGCGGAAGTTTTGTTCGAAAAGGCCGTTGCAGAATGGAGTCTGGGGCAGCACGGACAGGCACTCAAAAGCGCGATAGAATCATTTCTTGTCAACGGTAAGAGCCGATATATCATGTTCTATACAGAATACGGCATGAACGGACGAGAAGTGCTGGAAGCATATATTGACTGGATGCAACATAATTTCCCGGAAGGGTGGCATCGCAAGAAAAAGTACAATTATGGAAATGTATTACATATGCCGGAGGCAGATTATCTGGAGACGATCCTGCGCAAGACCAAAAAGGAAGTCCGTAACATGCAGAAAAATCCGGAATATCAGAAAGAAGAGCACCTTACGATGACCGAGACAGTGATTCTTCAGTATCTCGTACAAGGCCTTACGAATGACCAGATCTGCAAGGAAATGAACCTCAAACTTCCAACAGTAAAAGGACACATTTATAACATTTATAAAAAAATGAATGTAAAAAACAGAGTACAGGCTGTTAAGAAGTGGAATGAAGAGAAAAAATAAGAAATGTCGAAAAAATATGCGTAAAAACAATACTTTAGTATGGTGCGAAAATACGCATAAGAGATATAATAAAATGGATTTTGAAAAATATTCGGGAATTATGACTACATTTCCGAATGAAAGAAGGACAACAATGAACTCTGGAAAAAGAAAAAAAAGAAACATGATCACCATAACGCTTGGCGTAGTATTGGTATTATTGATAATCCTGCTGGTAGTTCTGGCAGGCCACAAAAGAAGCCTGGCAAAGCAGGAAGCAGCAAAGAAGGCAGAAGCGAAAGCAGAAAAAGGCCTGGAGCTTCCGTATCAGTTCGATGACGGCAAACTGGAAATGAAATCTATATTCAGCTATGCCGGCCCGAATCCGGACAACAACGCAGAGGAAGGCGACAACATAGCAGCAATTCAGATGACGAACTGCTCAGACACCTACCTCGCATCCGCGAAGATCACAGTCACAGTCGGAGACGGAACGAAACTTACTTATCAGGTAGAAGCACTCCCGGCAGGCAAGACTGTCACAGCATTCGAGGTTCAGAACCAGGAGCTGCCGGACAAGCCGGCCGTAAAGAAAATCGACGCAAAGACACAATATTCCAACGATGTATCCCTGCACGAAGATGCACTGACGATTACCGTAGAAGATACGAATATTGGTCTTACTAATATATCGCAGGAAGCCATCCAGAACATGACCGTGTTCTACCACGACGTAATGGATGACGAATATTTCGGAGGCAAAAGCTATCGGAAGACGGTAGAATCACTGGCAGCGGGCGAAAGCACCACCGTGACGGCCGAAGAATGTTACATAGGGGAAGCAGCAGTTGCCGGCATCAGTTATTGATGGCGGCAGGTGTTACTTTATAGATACTTAAGGAAAGGAGAAGGGCATGAAGAAGAAATATGAGAAGCCGCAGGTTTATATGGAGAAGTTTGAGCTGTCTCAAAATGTAGCCGTATGTGATTATAAACTTGGAGCCGCAAATCAAACCGACTGTTCCATAGTAAAGGATAGATATCAAGACGATGGAGCGGAATTTGTTGGTGGTTTTGTAGGTAAGCCTACTTGCAGTATAGGGGTTAGTCTTTATTGTTACACCTCTGGAACTGAAGGTCTTCCAAAGTTATTTCAGTCATAATGAATATAGAGAATATTTATAATTTTCAGTTTTCAGAGATGGAATTTTCATTGAAGACAAAGTGGCCTGTTCGCATAACGAAGAATTTCATTCCATTCTATATGCAAGAAAATGCGCAGAAGGAGCAATGTCTGTTTGAATGTGTGGTATGTGATGAACTGGAAAATATACAGGGAACAAAGGTATATAGTGGTCTGGAATACGATGTGATCAGAAGAAGAGATAACCAGTATATACGTTTGTTTAAGGATCACAAAGAAGGTGATCGGGTATATGCAGTTTTACAGTCGATGCCGGAAAGTGGGAAGGCTGTTATTTCCGTTTTAAAAGGAAATGAGTATCATTTCGATGATACGAATAATAGCTTTTTTCATACAGGATGGGAACAGTTCCTTATACAAAAAAATCGCTTGATTTTACATGCTTCATTACTAAATACTCAATTCGGAGGATTGATTTTTTCAGGACCATCGGGAATTGGAAAATCAACGCAGGCCGAACTTTGGAAAGAATATGAAGGCGCAGAACAGATTAATGGCGACCGCCCGATTTTGTACAAGAAAGAAAATGTATGGATGGGATATGGTTCTCCATATGCAGGCTCATCAAAGTGCTATGTGAATAAAGGTGTCCCGGTCAGGGCAATTATGCTATTGGCACAGGGAGAAGACTGTAGGATAATGCCGTTACGAAAATCAGAAGCTTTTCGGGAAATATTCAGAAATTGTACAGTGTATAGCTGGAATCGGGAATTCGTAGAACGAGTAATCACACTTGTGACAGAATTGGTATCGGATATTCCGATATACCGTCTGATTTGTACTCCAGATCAAAGGGCAGTAGAGGCAGTAAAAGAATTATTAAAGAAGGAATCAGAGTTATGAGTTTTCCAGAACAGGCAGTTATAGCGAGGCTGACAGACAGACTGTATCAGAAAGCAGGAGACAGAAAAATACCATTGAGTGGAACTTTTGAACTTTCGCCGGTGTGTAATTTTGCATGTAAGATGTGTTATGTCAGAAAAACAATCCAGGAAGTGAAAGAGCATCCTCGGAAGATGATGTCACTGGAACAATGGATTGAATTGGCAGAACAGGCAAGAAAAGAAGGTATGCTTTATCTATTACTGACAGGTGGCGAACCGCTTTTATGGCCGGATTTCTGGAAGCTGTATGACAGGCTAAGTAAGATGGGGTTCCTGATAGGGATTAATACGAACGGATCGATGATTAATGATCAGGTCATTGAAAGATGGAAAGAAAATCCACCATACCGGGTAAATATTACACTTTACGGTGCAAATGATGATACATATGAAGAACTGTGTGTAGCAAAAGGTGTATGTAGCAAAGTGAAGGACGCAATATGCAAGCTGAAAAAGGCAGGCATAAGTGTAAAGTTGAATTGTTCATTGACACCGCATAATGCAAAAGATCTGGAAGAAATGGTTCGCTTTGCAAAAGAAAAAGAAGTGTTTCTTTCGGTATCGACATATATGTATCCGCCGGTGCGCAGAGATGAGAATATGACCGGGAAGAATGATCGGTTTGAGCCGGAAGAAGCGGCCTATTATCATATGCAACGTTATAGATATCAGAAAGGTGAAGAAGCTTATCAGAAATATTTGGATAATATATTGGAAGGACTAACAGAGCCACTGGGATTAGATGAATCTTGTGTTGATCCAGTTGATGGACGAATCCGATGTAGGGCAGGATCTGCATCATTTTGGATAACGTGGGATGGTTATATGACACCATGTGGAATGATGCCGGAACCTAAAGTGAGTATAACAGATAAGACATTTTTGGAAGCTTGGAAAGAAATTGTTGAAATAAGTGAAAAACTTCGAACATCCAGTATATGTGAGAAGTGTCCGGATCAGCAGATGTGTCATTCTTGTGCGGCAATGGCATATGCGGAGACTGGCAAGACTGAAGGAATTCCAACCTATCTATGCAAGATGGTGCAGGAAATGAAGAAAATCGCAAGAGATGAATTGCAGATTTGATTCAGTTAATAACTGCTAATATATTTTGAAGCAGTTTTTATAAAATTAAGAAATGAGAAAGAAAAAATTAAGGAGGATGGCTTATGAAAAGACTTAAAAAGACGCTGGCCGTTATACTAACTCTTTGTATGATGATGAGTTGTGTCAGCGTAACAGCTTTTGCAACTGGAACAGATGCCTCTGAAAAAGATCAGACTGCAACAGAAGAGACCAATGTTTCGGAAGATGCAAATACGTCAGAAGATGCAAATATGTCAGAAAATGTAAATGCGTCAGAAGATGCAAATACTTCAGAAGATGCGAACAAAGAAGAGGTCGTTTCAAGTGATTCTGAAGAAGAAAATGACGAGGTGACGTTAGAGGACAAGTGGCTGAATCCACAAAGTTCAGGAGTTAGGACAACAAGCAGCACAGATGATTTCTTTAAAATCGCATTCCTGGATTGTGGACGTAAGTACTTTAGTGTTGATAGCATTAAGACAATTATCGATAATGCAGCAGCGGCAGGATTTAATTATATTCAGCTTGCGGTAGGAAACGATGGATTAAGATTCCTGCTGGATGAAATGAGTATAACAGTGAATGGAACGACTTACGATAGCAGCGCGGTATCCAGTGCTATTCATACAGGCAATGAGGACTATTATGATTTTGATAAAGATGAACTGACACAGTCTGAGATGGATACCATTATTTCGTATGCACAGGCTAAGGGCCTGGGAGTAATCCCTTGTATCAACAGCCCGGGACATATGGATGTAATCCTTAGTGCAGCCAATTTGCTGACAGGAAAAACATGTTCTTATAATGACTCTGTAAGAACAATTGATGTAACGAATGATACAGCAGTTGATTTTACACAGGCATTGATTCAGAAATACATCGCTTATTTTGCCGGTAAAGGATGTCAGTATTTTAATATCGGTGCTGATGAGTATGCGAATGATATATACACAGGCGGAAGTATGGGATTTGATAAGCTGCAGAGTACTGGTAAATACGGATATTATGTACAGTATGTAAATAAGATGGCTTCTGCAGTAAAAGATAGCGGAATGAAGCCGATGGCATTTAATGATGGTATTTACTTTAATAATAATACATCGAGTGGAAGATTTGATACCGATATTATCGTATGTTACTGGTCGAATGGATGGACTAGCTACACACCGATGCCTGCAGCTACTCTTGCTTCCAAGGGATTTAAGCTGATTAATACACATGGTAATTATTATTGGGTATTAGGAAAATCTGATTGGCAATGTAATGCTGAAAAAGCGAGTGGATTTAATTATAAAGTATTTCAAGGAGGAACTATTGATAATCCTGCAGGAGCAATGTTTTGTATCTGGTGTGATTATCCAGGAGCAGGAACAGAAGAGAATGTAGTTAGTTCGACAGCGGCGACGATTGCTGCATTCGGTAAAACATTGCCGAGTAATACAAGCAATGGAGGAACAACGGAGCCGACAAATCCGACAGAAAAAACAATTACAGTTAATGTAGGTGGTACGACAACAGAGATAATTGAAGGAAAAGATTGTAGTGGAACATATATAACGGAGGATTCATCAATTGCTACAGTAAATGGTGAAAAGAAAGAAATTCCAGGTAGTATAACACGTATATTAGGAAGTAAAATAAGTAGTGTAGAAAATGAACAATATATTATTTCTGATGGTAACGGAAATTATATTAAGCGAAATGATACATCTATTGAAAATACAACAGATATTAATGAAGCGACTATTTGGGCGGTAAGTAAAAGCGGTGACAAGATTACATTGAAGGATGGAAGTTATTATTTAAATCCGATTTATAATATAATAAAAACAGGGTTAAATATAAATACATCAAGCGAAGGTAGTTGGTCATATAATCAAAGTGGTATGTATTATGGCGGTATTTATCGTGATTATTATTTAAATAACACAAAAGGATGGAATGTAGATTCAGGATCTTCAAACAGAGGTAATCTTTATAGTTTTACAACTCAAACAACTGCATCAACATTTAATACAGAAGTTACATTTACTGGTATAAAATCTGGAACTACGTATGTTACTATTGATGGAATTAAATATACGATTAATGTCGTAGATGCAGCGCCATCTGATGCACTAACCAGTGATAGTATAGATATAGAATACTGGATTACGAATAACAAAGTTTATGATGATACAAAAAAGACAAATCAGAAAGTAACCATTAATAAAAATGAAGCATCTTCAGATGAAGGAGTTGCAGTTGACAGCAAAGCACAAAATGAAGCGTATTCTTTCTTTGATGGAACAGTGACAGTTTATTATTGGCAGGCTGTTCGTTTGGATGCAACGCATAAACAAACAGATAAAGCCGGCGTTGATCAAACTACAAATGGGACGACAATAACTCATATTCGATATAGTAATGCTTGGCAGTATAAGACTAAAGATGGAAAATGGCATTATTTTAAATCAGATGATCAGTTGGTAGCTTATTATCTACAGAAGACAGAAGTTACAAGAGAGATCGATACATATGTGAAAGACTGGGGATATAGGACAGATGGAGAAACTCCAGATTATTCAAGTGGAAAAGGACAGGTTGCATTAACGGTAGCCGTCGTATATCCGGATGGTACCGTATCACCGGCTGAAAGTGAGATGTATGCCAAGTCTACAACCATTTTCAACTATTGGGATGGACGAGACATAGGTATTATTGCACCGAAGAATAACAGTGATTATGACATTTCCAAGATCACAGTTACAAATGGAGTAAGAAAAGCTAATAGCAGTGCAAATCAATGGTATACTAATGACAGCATTAATTGGAATAAAAAAGAAACAGAAGCTGGCACAAAATGGTATGATGAGACAACGGTTTGGGATGAGACAGAGAATGCCGGTACAACACCGGTGGTTAATGGAGAAGCTTCTAATATTAAATGGAGTGCTAAAAATACTGCAAAATTGGTATTGATATACCTTAAACCTGTAGAAAAAAGTACAAACCTGAATGTAGTATATTATGATGATGCATATAATAAAGAAATTACACGTAGCCAGATTGTAATGAAATTCAATCAGGGAGATGATGAACCAACATTTGTTGATTCGTTAAAGAATTCAGGAAAGATTACCGCAGGAAGTGATATTACATTAAAAGATGGAGCTTATGTAACTAATAGTTCAGGCGTTAATCAGACCTTTAATAAAGATGTTACAACAATTCCAAATGTTGCAACACAGTACAAGAGTGGCCTTTACAAATATATAAGGGCAAATGTTTCTGAAGATGGAAAGACATTAACACTTCATTATGATATTAATAAAGAAAAGTTGGCCAAATCATATGTTATTGATTATGGTTTGAAATTACAGATTCCGATAAGTGATTTGGTTGAAGATGACAGTATATCAGGCATAAAGGGGGTTGAATTTGGAAACATTAGTAATGGTAGTGCAGCGTATGAGAATGAAACAATTACTTATACGCCAGATAAGGTTCTTACCGGAGTAGTTACAATTCCTGTAAAAATCAGTTATAGTGGAGAGAGTTATCAGACTATCAATGTAGCGGTTTACCCAGCGACAACAGTTAATTATGAAGAAGGTTTTGCTACTTATGATGGCAGCTGGACAGGAGCATCCAAGGGTACAGGGACGCAGACAAAAGCAATTTTAGGTCAGGATGCGAATAATTACGGCTATGATGGAGCTTATGCAAATACAGCGGCCAAATCAAATGGTACACAGGCTACAAGTAATACAAAACTGGATAAAGCAACATTTGATTTTACAGGTACAGGAGTAGATATTCTTGCGAATACATCAACATCTAGCGGATATCTGACAATTAAAATAACAAATAAAGATTCAAGTCGGGTTGAAAAAATTGCTATTGTAGATACAAAAATGGCTGGTAATTCAACAGAAGGCGCAGCAAATGGATACAGTGTTCCGGTATATTCTGACACAGATCTGGCGTATGGAAACTATACCGTTAGTATTACACACTCAATAAATGAAGCCACAGTTAATATTGATGGTTTCCGTGTATATAATACAAATAAAGACAGCAGTATCTATCAAGCTGATAATGAAGATAATCCGAACTTCCTGGAAGTAAGAGACTTACAGTTTGGACAGATTACAGATATTAGCTCATATGGGGTAGACGGAAGAAAAGTATATGCAATCGGCGAACAGGTATACAAAGACCTTACAGTGGATACTACGAATGTTGAGGCGGTTATTACAGTAAATGGTCAGGTTAATGAAGCTAACCAGAAAGATTTATTAGAAAAAGGCCCTAAGAACGAAGTATATCTTGCAAATGGCTCTGCTATTACTATGACATTTAGCACTCAGCGTGAAGTACAGCTTGGATTAAAGGGTGTTGATGGACAGGCAATGTATACGATTAAAGATGGACAGGAATCTTCTTCAGGAACAGCTTCTACATTAGATATGTTCTACACAATTAAAGAAAAAACTGACAGTGCAGAAACGAAGTCAATCACAATTACCAATACGGGTGATAAGGTTCTTTCTATTACAAAACTGAAGGTATGTGATGATCCAAATGCACTTCAGACGATTTCCGCTGACAGTATGACATCCGCTCTGTATGCATGGGGCTTCACAGATCCGGTTCCAATGGCTGACGCTACCGCCAACCTCAACCTGGTAGATTACACAGGCAAGACGATCGCATCTACATCCCTTACAGCTAACGGCGAGCAGGGCACAGATGCAACATTTACAGCTGATCAGATCAAGTCAGCAGTGACATCAGCACTTCCGGAAGGATATGCAGTTGTGGATGCTTCCAAGATTGCAGACCAGACAGTGAAGTATGGTGAGAGCGCAGATGTGAATGTACAGATCGGTAAGGTTGCAACACTGAAAGTAACTTACAAGAAGTTATTCGGCAAGACGGTTGGAACAGCAACACTGACAGGTGTTCAGACTTCAGCCGGAAGCAAGTATTCATTCAGTGCTTCTGAGATCAAGAAAGCAGTTCCGAGTGGATACTGGACAATCAAGCTTTGGGGAACCAAGGTGAAATATGGAACTACAGGTACTCTGACAGTAAATGTATTCTAGAAAGTAAATAAGATGATCGGGGCAGAGACATTTGTCCTTTGAACGGATACCGTCATTCAGATAACAGCTGGATGGCGGTATTGCTTTTGTGGGACGTTCTTGAATGTGCTTGTGGGAATCTGGATATTATAGCGATAGAATGATTCTTGTACATTTCCGGTGTATTTGGTATAGTAATAACGGGTTATTCTCTAAGGAGGATTCGTGATGAAGAAGACAGGAGAATCTAGATTAATAAAGCGCAAGACAGCTATCGTATTTCTGGTTATTATCGTGATTCTGGTCTGGATAATCGGTGAGATGGTGGTTTCTTACCACTGGATCAAGGTGGAAAAATATCCGGTGACGGTGAAGAATTTGCCGGGGATGGATTTGATTACAGATTCGGGATTTCGAATGGTAGTGATTTCGGATCTTCATGACCATGAATTTGGCAGCAATAATGAACGGCTTGTTCAGGATATCAAAAAGCAGAAGCCGCAGATGATCATTCTGGACGGGGATATATTGAATGAAGATTCAAAGAGTGCGCAAGTGCCGGTCACATTGGTGAAGAGTCTTACGAAGATCGCGCCGGTTTACTATGCGCTTGGAAATCATGAGCTTGATTATATCGGTAACACAGAGGGCAAGGAGATGAAGAATCATCCGCTGGAGTCTGAATTTGTAAGGAAAGTTACAGATGCGGATGTCTGTGTGCTGGAAAATGGTTATCAGGATGTAGAGATCGACGGATGTAAGGTGCGTATCGGCGGCATGTACAGCTATGCATTTGCACTGGACGGAGATAACAGTGCAGAGAATCTGACCGGTGATGTGCGGGATTTTCTGGAGGATTTCCAGAATACGGATCGTTATAAGATCATGCTGTGTCACAGACCGGACAGCTTTGTATTCGGTGATGCATCGAATTATTGGAATGTGGATCTGGTGATCAGTGGACATGACCACGGCGGACAGGTCGTTCTTCCATTTCTGGGAGGACTTTATGGTGGAGACCAGGGCTGGTTTCCGTCTTACGTACATGGAATCTATCCGATTGGAAAGATGGAGATATTTGTGACAAGTGGATTAAGCAGTGAAAGACAGATGCTTCCAAGATGGAACAACCGTCCGGAGATTGCAGTGCTTCAGGTGAAGAAGTAAGAATGCAGATAGAAGAATAGATGAGAGGGATATACAGATGAAGAGATTAAAGATATTCAGCATAATCCTGCTGCTTGTATCAGTAAGTGCATTTGCAGTATTTCAGGGATATACGCGGATGATACGGGACAAAAAGCCGCCGGTCATTTCTTGTGACAGTTCGGAACTTACGGTGTCGGTCGGCGCAAAAGAGGAAGAACTGTTAAAAGGCGTTACCGCAAAAGACAATCGTTCCGGTGATGTGTCGGATACTCTTGTGGTTGAGAGTATGTCTGAATTTACGGATGAAGCGAAACGGACGATCACTTATGCGGCGGTTGACAAGAGCATGAATGTAGGAAGAGCGGAAAGAACAATTGTATATGAAGATTATACGCCGCCGACATTTCATATGACAGGCTCTCTTTGCTTTGCGGCAGGCGAGAAAGTAGATGTGTCATCGAAGATATCCGCAGACAGTGTGTTGGATGGAGATTTGACATCGAATATCAAGTATACATTGGAAAATACGATAAATACGCAGGTGGCCGGAGAGTATCCGATTGAGTTCCGTGTGATGGACAGTGCCGGAAATACGGTGTATCTGAAGACGCAGATCAGTATTTCCGATAAGAGCTATGCGGGAATTAACGTAAAGTTAAAGGATTATCTGATCTATCTTCCGGTTGGAGCGTCATTTGATCCGAATGAATATTATGATGGTGCGGATAAAGATGGTACACTGGCGATTCAGTCTAATGTAAATACTGCGGAGGCCGGATCTTATTATGTGGATTATATTATGAATGCAGGTGCAGTCAGTGGAAAAAGCAGGCTGGTTGTAATTGTGCAGTAGAGAAAGCAGAGCGAAAGAAAGAGGATAAAACGAGATGGAAAAGGAAGTACAGAAAAAGCAGATCGAGGATATGTATAATGTGATCCGTGATGTGTTGAAAAACTGGTGGGTAATACTTTTTATCGCGATATCAACGTCATTGCTTACTTATATTGCAGCAGCCTGGATGTATCATCCAACTTACACATCCAGCACGACATTTGTAGTATCAGCGAAGGGATCCAGTACGGGGGCGTATGCGAATAGAAGTCAGACGGAGAAGTTGACGGATACATTTCAGTCAGTCATGAACAGCCAGATCTTGAAAAAGAAAGTATCTGAAAGTCTGAAGATGGAGAGCTTTCCGGGAACGGTGACGATTGCAGTTGTGCCGGAGACGAATCTTTTGACGGTGTCTGTGACAAGCGATTCGCCGGAGATATCATTTAAACTGTTGAAGAGTATGCTGGAGCATTATCAGGACGTATCGAAAAATGTGCTTGGTGAAGTAGTCATGGAAGTATTTGAGGAGCCAAATTTCCCGTCGGCGGCTGATGTTGCGTTTCGGGGCGGCAGTGTGATGAAGAAAGGGTTCCTGGCAGGAGTAGTCCTGATGATCGCGCTGCTGGCTCTTATGTCTTATCAGAAGGATAATGTAAAGAGTGAGGAAGAAGTAACGGAGAAGCTGGATACAACGGTATTTGGCACGTTGAATCATGAAGCGTCATACAGGAATTTAAAAGCCCGTCTAAAGAGGCAGAAGAAGAAAATCTTGATTACAGAACCGGCGGTAAGTTTTGGGTTTGTAGAGACAATCAAGAAGATGCGTACCAAGCTTTTGTATTACCGGAGTAAGAATCAGGATAAGGTATTGCTTGTAACAAGTACGATGAAGAAGGAAGGCAAGACGATCGTCGCAGCCAATCTTGCGCTGGCTATGGCGCAGAGAGGCAAGAAAGTGCTTTTGATCGAGGGAGATATGCGAAAGAGTTCTCTTGCAGCTTTCTTAAATGTTGACGTACCGGAGGGAGCCGGTTTTTCGGATCGGATCGGGAATAATCTGGAGTCTCTGATATTCAAAATGCCGGATAAGTCGTTATATTTACTGCCGAATAATGTGGTACATAAGCATTCAACGGAATTTCTAGGATCGCAGAAATTTGACGAATTCTTACAGAGGATGCGGGAGAAAATGGATTTTATCATTATCGACGGACCTGCGGCTAAGGGAAGAGCAGATGCAGAGGTTCTGGCGCGAAGAGCGGATTTTTCGCTTTTGGTCGTGAAGCAGAATTATACGAAAGTACCATATATCAATGATACGATCGATATGCTGGACCGCTATGGACACGGACTGGCAGGATGTGTATTTAACGATGTGCTCGTAGGCGGTGCGGTATTAAGTTCCGGATACGGTTATGGATATGGTTACGGATATGGCTATGGAAAATACCGCTATGGCAGATATCATGGCTATGGAAAGTATCATTCTTATTATTATAACCGGGCAGATGAGGAACAGGAAAAAGTATCACAGAAGGAAGAGGAGACCAGATAATGGCAGATCAGGAAAAGGAAAAAAGCCAGGAAGCAGGGCTGATAGATATTACAGAGATACTGTCGGATTATTTGCGCATTTTCCGCAGAATGTGGGCGTGGGTGCTGATCTTTACGATTCTCGGATCGGGATTCTTTTATATACGGGCGAGGGTTCAGTATCAGCCGGTCTATACGGCATCGGCAACATTTACAGTTAATATACAGAGAGAACAGCAGGGAATCGCGGATACGGGTTCTACGTCATTCTTTAATAACTCGGCAGCAGAGCAGATGGCGAAGACATTTCCATACATCCTGACAAGCGGCGTGTTGAAAAGGAAGGTCGCGAAGGATATGGATGTTGCGGCCGTACCGGGAGTCATCAAGGCGACGGTTGCGGAGAATACGAATCTTCTGACGATTTCGGTGACGGATCAGGATGCGGGAAGGGCGTATGCTACGTTAAAATCTGTTGAAGAAAATTATCCGGCGATCTCGGAAGTAATCGTTGGTAAGGTGAATATGGAAATGCTGGATGAGACGGGGATTCCGGCTCAGCCGGATAATCCGAAAGCGTTCAAGAAGAACGCGGTCAAAGGTGCGCTGGCAGGATGTTTGCTCGTCATGCTCTGGACGGGGATTCTGGTGGTGACAAGGAGAACGATCCGAAAGGAATCGGACATCCATAGATGGATGAACACAAGATGTCTTGGAACGATTCCGGAAGTGCATGAGAAGCGAAGATCAAAGTCAACGGCTATGCGTATGATCCTGACGGATCCGAAGATAGAGGAGAAGATGCAGGAGTCTTTCCGAATCATCCGGAATAAGATTGAGTATAATGCACAGGAATATCATATGAAGACATTTCTTGTCACAAGTGCGCTGGCAGGAGAAGGAAAAAGTACTGCGGCGGTGAATCTGGCACTTTCACTTGCGCAGGCAGGTCAGAGAGTCACGCTTGTAGACTGTGACTTGAGGCATCCGACGGACCGTCAGATACTTGGCGTGCAAGAGGATGGAGATGGACTTAGAGAGATATTGGAACGTAAGGCAAGGATGAAAAATTGTCTGATGGGAGCGAAGGAACTCGGACTTGAATCAACGATGCGTATCAGATTTCTTCCGGGAGGCAAGACAATCGGTGACGGTTCAGACCTTCTTGGAACAGAGTTGATGGGACGAATCATTAAGAAGCTGGAAGAGGTATCGGATTACGTGATCCTGGACAGTGCACCGGCCGGGCTTTTGACGGATGCAGTCGTGCTGGCACAATATGCAGACGGAGCAGTGTTCGTTGTCAGAAAGGATTTTGCAAGAGTGGATTATATTATGGACGGAATGGAACATCTGGCGGAGAGTAATATACAGATCATTGGTGGAATCCTGAACGGAGTATAGAGAACCGGAAAGAGATAAAAAAATAAAAAGAGATAAAATGTAAGGGACCTCGACGGATCCCTTATATTTTTTATCTCTTTTAAGTTGAACGTGATATCAGGAATTTGTTGAATAATTTGACAATGGAACTTCGCTTACGTAAGGTCAGAGGAATATTGTCATTGTTAGTCAGTTGGATCTCAGTGTCCCTGATATCCTGAATATAATTCATATTTACAAGATAGCTGCGATAACAACGGATAAATGAAGTGTCATTTAACATGCTTTCGATGTGATTTAACGCCATGTTGGTTTCGAATGTTTTTGCAGCGGTATGTATCAGGCATTTTCTTCCGATACTTTCGATATAGAAAATCTCGGAAACCGGAATATGACACAACAGCCGGTTCGAATATACATCCAGTGTAGGTGTTGAAGGAAAAATCGGAAGTACCAGTCTGGTAAAAACTTTTTCAAAGTGCTTTTCTGCGACGGGCTTCAAGAGGTATCCTTCGACTCCCAGATTGTAGCTTTCCAGACAATGTTCCGTACTTTTTTTAGTAAAGATGATTGTCGGAGGGGCCAGCCCTTCTTTTAACTGTCTGGCAGTTTCAAGTCCATCAGTACCCGGCATCAAAATCCCCAGAAAGATAAGCGAATAGCTTTTAGGAGATTTTAAAAGCGCATCTGTTGAAGTAAAGAAATCTACATCAAATAATGCGTGATTAAGCATGTGCTTTTTAATATTGGCGTTCAAGAGTTCATTAATGTGTATTATGTCAGTATCATATCTATCGCAGATCGCTACATTCATATATACCCCTCCTTCCCGAACAGATAAAACTCATTCCAATGCGTGTATGGGATATATTCCATATATTTATAATATAGCATAAAATAAGAGCGAATCAAAGTAATCTTTTGATTCATATTGCAGGAAGAAAAATGCAATGTTATGATAAAAAAGAATTTGTGGCACCATATATGGAACAGATAAAGAAAAGCGGGATGAGGAAGATGAAGGTTGTAAATACAAGAGAATATGTTGGCATGCTCAAGGAACTGACAGAAGAAGGAAAAGAAGTCAGTATGATGATATTTGGAAGCAGTATGGCACCATTTTTGATTCATGCAAGGGATATGATATATTTTAAAAAGCCGGACAGAAAACTAAAAAAGGGCGATATGGTATTTTTCCAGAGGGAAACAGGACAGTATGTCATGCACCGGATTTGGAAGATACGCCCGGAAGGTTATTATATTGTAGGGGATGCGCAGACTCAGATAGAAGGTCCGGTGAAAAGAGAGCAGATCTTCGCGCTGATCACGAAAGTCCGGAGAAAAGAAAGATGGATGAAACCGGGAGATTTCTGGTGGGAATTTTTTGAACATGTGTGGCTGCATATGATCCCGATCCGGCGGGCGGTTATGTGGTGTTATGGGAAGCTGGTAAAATGAAAAGTGGATAGTTGCGCATATATACTAGTAATGCTATGATGGAATAATAAAATCAGGGGGACGTTTATATGAAGATAGTTAAAGAATTTATATTGAGGGAAATCGCGGGTGAATGTGTACTGGTACCGACAGGTGCAACTTCGCAGGAATTCAATGGAATGATCACGATCAGTGATACAGCCAAATTTATCTGGGAGAATATTGAGAAGGCGGATAGCCTGGAAGAGATGATCCGGATGGTTCTGGATACATATGAGATTGATGAAGAGACTGCAAGAAGGGATACGATCGCTTTTGTCGGTGCGCTTGTGGGGAATGGCTTTATTGAGTGTACGAGGGAAGATGGAACATGGTAGAACAGAATGAGTCAATCACCCGCCTGTACAGGATCGGGCATACGGAGATTGAGATTACGGCTCCGTTATCTATGAAAAGTCCGCGGAATCTGGAAAAATTCCGGACCGGGCAGACAGAGAGGCCAGACGAGGAAGTTATTCATTATCAGGTGGAGATGTCAGAAAGTCTTGATGAGATAAAGGAAGCCCTTTTGGAGAGAAAGACGGGAAGGGTGATCTATCGAGATAATCTTATGGTGTTTCAGACAGCTGAAGGAGAATGTCGTTTTATTAATTTTCTTGGGATGGACTGGCACTATGCAGTCAGCAGTCAGGAGGGCGTGAATCAGTATCGTGTCTGGTTTTCCGCGGAAGTAGCAGGGATGCTTGATCAGGATACGGTGTATCTGGCAGCATTTTCATTGGAGAAGCAGGCGATGAAGGATCATGCGATGATTCTGCATTCTGCGTATATGTGTTATAAAGATACGGCTGTACTTTTTTCTGCGCCGTCAGAGACGGGAAAATCCACGCAGGCAGGATTGTGGGAAAAGTACCGTGGAACATGGACGGTGAATGGCGACCGTTCTCTTTTGATCCGTGAAGAAGATGGATGGTACGCGAATGGATGGCCGGTCTGCGGAAGCTCAGAGATCTGTAACAATAAGTCCTATCCGGTCAGAGCAATCGTTATGCTGTCACAGGCGAAGGAGAACCGTATCAGCCGTCTGAAAGGGCTTGAGGCTCTGCGGAAAGTAATGGAACAGATTACGATCAATGGCTGGAACAGTGAGTTCCAGATACAGGCGATGGATGAGCTGGAAATCTTGCTGCGGGAGATCCCGGTATATCATCTGGAATGTAACATTTCCGAAGATGCGGTCAGATGCCTGGAAAATGTACTTGCTGATGGACGAGGAGAAGAATAGATGCAAGAAAGTAATGATAAAAATCAAGGGAAGAACGGACTGTCTTTTGAGTCTTTGGACATTCTGATCGGCAGGTGGAAAGATGGAACATTTTCAGAGATCATTGATGACTGGAAATGGATATTCAGCTATAGTATCCGTTATAAATGGGCCATTGTATTCTATACATTTTTGGGTATCTTCAGTACGTCTATGGGGCTGGTCAGCAGTGTGGCGGGTAAATATCTGATTGATATTATCACCGGATATAAGACGAACAAATTGGTAATCCTGATTGTTGTTATGGTAGGAAGTTCGTTGTTTAGTCTTCTGTTTAGCAGTATTATCAGTCGAATCTCGACAAAATTAAGTATTTATATCAATAATGATATCCAGGCGGATATATTCGATAAGATTGTGGATGCCGACTGGCTGGAGATCAATAAGTATTCCAACGGGGATGTGTTGAACCGCTTCAACGGAGATATCGGAACGGTCAGCAGCAATGCGATCAGCTGGCTCCCGACGATCGTGATCGCAATCTATAATTTCATAGCGACATTTCTGGTTATTCTTCATTATAATGCGGTGATGGCAATTCTGGCACTGGCAAGCGCACCGTTCATGCTTCTGATGTCGAGGTTCATGATCAAGAAGCAGCGAGAATATAGTCAGAAGACCAGGGAAATGAGCAGTAAGCTGATGACGTTCGAGGTGGAAGCATTCTACAATTTTGATACGATCAAATCATTTGGCATCGCACCGCATTACAGCCGGTTAATGCGCTGGTGGCAAGGCAAATTCAAAGATGTCAGTCTGGAGTACAATATGTTCTCCATCAAGACCAATATCCTGTTGTCGGTTATGGGCACGGGAGTGGAATTCATAGCGTTCGGATATTGTCTATTCTTACTGTGGACTCATACGATCACATACGGAACGATGACATTATTCCTGCAGCAGAGAAGTAATCTGTCGGGCGCATTCAATAACGTGGTGTCGATCATCCCGTCATTTCTAAATAGTTCGGTGTCGGCACACAGAATCCGAGAGCTGGTAGAGCTTCCGAAAGAGGTGCATATCAGTGAGAGTGAGGAGCTGGATCCGTTCGCAGAGGATGGATTCGAGGTGCTGATGAAGGATGTGAATTTTGCATACGTAGAAGGGACAAGAGTTATTACGGATTCGTATTTTAAAGCGTGTCCGGGCGAGATCGTGGCGCTTGTGGGACCTTCCGGAGAAGGAAAGACGACGATGATCCGTCTGATCCTTGGACTGATCCGTCCGCAGGAAGGAGAGGCTGTGATCGTTGCATCCAACGGAAGAGAAATCGTCCTGAATGCAGAGACGAGACATTTCTTCGCCTACGTACCTCAGGGAAATACGATCCTTTCCGGTACGATTGCTGAGAATATGCGGATGGTCAAAGAAGATGCTACGGATGAAGAGATTATCGAAGCTTTGAAGATTGCCTGTGCATGGGAATTTGTAGAGAAGCTTCCGGATACGATCAACAGTGCGCTCGGAGAACGTGGACGCGGCCTTTCGGAAGGACAGGCACAGCGTATCTCTATCGCACGTGCAGTTCTTCGTAATGCACCGATCCTTCTGTTAGACGAAGCGACGTCGGCACTGGATGTAACGACAGAACGCAAGGTGTTGCGTAATATTATCGAGCAGAAGCCGAACAAGACTTGTATTGTGACAACACACAGACCAAGTGTGTTGAACATGTGCCAGAGGGTGTACCGTGTTATGGAGACGAAGGTTACGGAATTGGACGAGGAAGAATCAAGCCGGATGGCGATGGATTTCTGATCAGACCGAGTAATTATTAGCCGAATGTGTATAATCACGCATAAAAGTGTAATAAAACGACGTGAAACAGTAGATGAAAAGTATTGAAAACACTGTAAAATGCAGTTATAATTATGATAATAAGAATTATCTATAACAATAAGGATTTTAGTATTGAATTTAGCATTAGACTTTTATATAATAGAGTAATATAGACAGAAGGTTATGGATAACAAGAGTAAAATAATAAAAGGAGTGTATAAGTATGAAGAGGGCATATGTTAGACCTACTATGGTAGGCGAAAGATTTGTAGCTAATGAGTATGTGGCAGCTTGTGGCGATAGCGGAAAGGTGTATAAATTTGAATGTAATGCTGGAAATGAATCTAGTAAATACAATGTATATTACAAAGATGGTAATCGAAAAAATTTATAGCTAGTAATAACCTATTGCATGGAGCCCAGTTTTTTGATTATCATCCATGTGGCGCTACTCATGAGGCGGCTGCGAAAGACGAATTCATTGCAGGATATATTGATGACCAGTCAACGTGGTGGAAGGATGAGGCAATACCAGTTGTTATCTGGACTCAGAATGGAAAAGATGTACATTGTACACGAAACCTTAATATAAGCGAATGGGAGACAGCAAAGTCATAAACAACCAATATGGTACATATAGAAAAGAACCGGATTCCCGGTTCTTTTTTAAAATCTACAGGAATTGTTGAGAGTGTAATATGGAATTAATGGAAGATGGAACGACAATAGAGCAACAGATGTTTGTAATGGCGACAGAGAAGAAGGTGCCGTTGTATGGAGTGCTGGAGTTGCTACCGCTTTGTAATCTGAACTGTGATATGTGTTATGTGCGTATGAGCAGAGAAGAGATGGAGCAGGTGGGAAGGCTGCGCACGATGGAAGAATGGACGAAAACGGCAGAAGATATGATGAAAGCCGGGACGTTATTTGTTCTTTTGACAGGTGGAGAGCCGCTGCTGTATCCACATTTCCGCGAGTTATATCAAAAACTCCGTGAACTGGGGATGATTATTACGATTAATACGAATGGAACGCTGATCGATGAGGCGTGGGCAGATTTTTTTGCGGAAAATAAACCAAGAAGAATCAATATTACATTATATGGTGCAAGCAATGAGACCTATGAGCGTTTGTGCCATTATCCGGGAGGACTTGATAAGGCGGTGAACGGCATCCGGTTTTTGCGTGAGAGGAACATTGATGTGAAAGTGAATGGAAGTCTTGCAAAGGCGAATGTGGATGACAGGATGAAGATCATAGAGCTTGGTGAATCACTGGATGCTCCGGTGAGGATCGATACTTATATGTATCCGTCCGTGAGAGAACGAAATCATGCCTATAATAATCAGGCCAGACTGGATCCGGAGATGGCGGCAAAAGCAAGAGTGGAAATTTTGCGAAGAGAGATGGGAGAAGAAGTATTTGCCCAATACCGCAAGATTCGATTAGACGAAGCAGAGAATACTCCGGAAGGAGAGGCAATTCCGGGACAGATGGCGTGTCGTGCTGGTAAGAGTTCTTTTGTGGTGAACTGGCAGGGCGAGATGCGCTCCTGTGTGGTACTGGATAAGCCAAGTATACCGCTTCGGGATGTGGAGTTTGAGGAAGCGTGGGAGCTTACGAAAAAAGAAACAGAGAGTCTTAGAATTTCGGCCAGATGCAGTAGTTGTAAGCTTAGAAAGGTATGTAACACTTGTGTGGCAGCGGCAATTGCGGAGACTGGAAAGGCAGACGGCGTGCCGGAATATTTGTGCAGATACACAGAAGCAACGGTCAGATATCTGAAGGAGACAATGGAAGAATAGAGCATATCGTTTTCTTTACTTCATAATTTGAAAATGCTATAATAAAAACGATTATGAGCTACAAAGGATGATGGGATGATAGATATACATGCACATATACTTCCGGGGATTGATGACGGGGCTGAAGATCTGTATGATACGCTGGAGATGGCACAGATGGCCGTAGACAGCGGAGTGGACAAGATTATAGCGACCCCGCATTGCAATATTCCGGGAATGTATGGGAATTATTTTGGAAAAGAATACATTGACAAGTATGAAAGCGTAGTCAGGGCGATAAGAGAAGAGAATATTCCAATCGAGATACTTCCGGGAATGGAAGTATTTTCAACAGAAGATCTGCCGGATCTGATCGTGGATCACAAGATCATGCCGCTGAATCAGAGCAGATATATATTGATGGAATTTTCGTTTGACGAGGATCCGGAATTTGCAGATCTTATTTTGAAGAGAGTGGCAGCGGTCGGCGCGAAGCCGGTGATCGCACACGCGGAGAGATATGAATTTATACAGGATTATCCGCAGATCGCATATCGCTGGTATAAGAGAGGATATGTGATCCAGGCGAATAAGGGAAGCTTTCTTGGAAGGTTCGGGAGTATGGCAAAGCGTACGGCAGACAGTCTGCTTCGCCACAATCTGATCATGGCGATCGCAAGTGATGCGCACAGTCCGCTTCAGAGAACGCCTTATATGTTGGATGCGTATGATGAGCTGAGCCGGGAATATTCAGAGAAGCATCTGGATGTGTTGTTTCAATATAATCCGGTAAGGATTTGTGATAACAGAGAGATCTTGAGATTAGAACCGGTTCCATATTCTGGACGGTAACAGCTATATTAACGATAAAGGAGAAGAACTATGAGGAGACTAAAGATAGCAGTATGCCTGATATTCGTAGTATCTTGTGCTATATTTGCCGGATATACTGTGAAGTCTAAAATGTTGGAAGATCATACACCACCGGTGATTACTTGTAAAGAAGATTCGGTAACGTTGAGTGTGCAGACGGATCAACAGGAGCAAAAAGAAGCACTTTTAAAAGGAGTAAAGGCAAAAGATAACCGAGATGGTAATCTGACATCGTCTATCCGTATCGCTTCTATGTCACATTTTATTGCACCGGGTAAACGAACGATCACATATGTCGTATTTGATAAGGCAAATCAAGTAGGAACACTGGAAAGAACAGTGCAGTATAGTGACTATACGTCACCAAAGATTCATTTGACGTCACCGCTTCGATATTCGATGACGGAAGTGGCGAAGACAAAATTAACGGAGAATATGACAGCGGAAGATTGTCTGGATGGCGATCTGACAAGCCAGATCCGGACAAGTATGACGGATAATGTATATAATATGGCAGCAGGTAACTATGGTGTGACTGTGCAGGTGAGCAATAGTGCCGGTGACGTGTGTGCGATACCGATGGAGCTTACGATAACAGACTCCAGTGACAGACAGGAACAGGCAAAGCAGTACCCGCTGTTGTCTGAGTATATTGTATATACAACAGTTGGAAATGCAATCGATCCGATGGCTTATATAAAAGGTCTGGAGAGAAATGGCACAGAATATACGTATGAAAATGACGGACAGCTGCTGGAAGGAACGATGGAAGGTATCGGTGTCGCTTCAGCGGTAGATTATTCACAGGCAGGTGTTTATACGATCGAGTACTCTTATACAGCTGAGGGAGCTCCGACTGCTGTGACGAAGTTATATGTTGTAGTACAGAACTAGGGGGAGTACAGGATGGAAATGAACAATAAAAATGATATGCCGGTATTTATAGATAATGACCTGGAACCGTATACCCTCCTGCATGATATCATTTGTAATTGGTGGGTGATCGTTCTGGGGGCAATTGCAGGTGCTCTGCTGACTTATGTAGTTGTGAGCAGCCGATATGTTCCGGAATATACAACACAGGCGACATTTGTGGTAGCGTCCAAAGATGATGCGAATGCATACAGCAATCTTAATTCGGCTAATGAGATGGCGAAAAGATTTGAAAAGATTTTAAAAAGTAATATTATGGAGAAAAAGATCTGTGAGGAGTTGAAGGTAGAAGAACTTAATGCAGATATTCATGCGAAGGTATTGGAAGGAACCAATATGCTGGTGCTGAATGTGACGACAGATACTCCGAAGAATTCGATTGATATTATTCGCACGATTATGGACAACTATAGCAGTGTATCGTTATATACGGTCGGAAGTGCAGTTATGGATGTACTGGAGGAACCGAAGGTTCCTTACATGCCGGATAATCCGCTGAATGCCGGCGAAGAGGCTAAGAAGGGCGGACTTGCAGCGGGAGCACTTATTATCCTGCTGTTAGGACTTATTTCTTATACACGGGATACTATTAAACAGGAGAATGAGGTTGAGAAGAAACTCGACGCGAAAAGTCTTGGAGCTATCAGCTATGAGTGGAAATATAAGACGGTTCGAGAGCTGCTCCAGCATAAGAATAGAGCAATTCTGGTGGATGACCCGGTAGCGAGCTTCCGATTTGTGGAAAGCTATAAGAAGCTGGCGGCGAAAGTAGACTACCGAATGGGCAAAGAGGATCGAAAAGTTCTGGTGATCACCAGTGTGTCGGAGAATGAAGGTAAATCAACAGTAGCAGCCAACCTTGCGATTACATTGGCGGAGCAGTCAAAAAAAGTACTTTTGATAGACGGGGATATCCGAAGACCTTCACAATTCTTGATCCTTGGGATGGAGCCTAAGGATGAAAATGAACTGGGAGAGTATCTGAAGGGAAATGGAACGTTCAAAGATATTATTATGACATGTCCCAGAAAGCATATGCTGTTCATAGGAGGAAAGAACTGTTATTCTACATCGACAGAATTGCTGAGTTCGGATTCATTTTCAAAATTGGTGAAGACATGCAGAAAAAAGGTGGATTATATAATCATTGATACACCACCGATAGGATTAATCGGAGACGCACAGTTATTTGCACATCATGCAGATGCTGTTATGATCATTGCAAGACAGAATTATATGCTTGCTGAGGATATCAATGAAGCAATAGATGATTTCCGCGATGATGGTAATAAAGTTCTTGGAGTTGCACTTAACGGAGTAAGGACATTTTCAGGGCTGGCGGACAGTCCGGTAGGTCATTACTATGGGAAATACAGCAAATATGGTCGCTATGGCAATTATGGAAAGAGTAAAGGAATGTAAGGTATATGGGTGATTATAGAGACAAATCAGGAAGAGAACATGTGGATGCGCCCGAGAAGATTGATCTGACCAATATTATGTTGGATGTGTATCATGGAGTGAAGAAACTGTGGTGGTTGATCATCGGGCTTATCGTTTTTTGTGCAGTGTAGTCTTATTTCTCGGTCAGTACCAGTTATCAGTCAAACTATGTAGCTTCAGCCACAGTTTCTGTGACATCGGTTGGAGGGATGGATTACGTGAATGCACAGTCTGCGCAGCAGATGGCAGAAGTATTTCCATATATTCTTACAAGTGGTGTACTAAAGGATGTGGTTGCGGAAGATATGGGACTGGATTCCATGCCAGGCAATATCACTGTTGAAGCGGATGAAGGGACGAATCTTCTGACGATAGCGGTGTCCGGAAATGACCCGCAGATGGCATATGAAACATTGAAATCTGTAATAGAAAATTATCCAAAGGTTGCAGAATTTGTTTTTGGTGAAACGAAACTTACTATTTTAGATGAAACAGGAATCCCGACAGATACAAAACGTGCAGAAGTCATTCGTGGTTCTTACAAGCGAGGAGCTCTAAAAGGGGCGATCATAGGTTGTGTGATCTTGCTCATTTATGTATTGTCAAGAAGAACTGTGAAATCGAAAAAAGAGTTAAAGAAAAATATTAATTTGCCGGATCTTGGAAGTATTCCGTATATCCGCACAAAGAAGCGTAAAAAAGAGACATTTCATAATTCGGTCAGTTTGTTAAATGAACGAATTCCGATGAGTTATCTGGAAGCGGTGAGAAAGCTTAGGATTCGTATCATGAAGGAGATGGAGACGAAGGAATATCATACATTACTTGTCACCAGTTCCATTCCGGGAGAAGGAAAGACGACGCTTTCAGCAAATCTGGCAATTGCCATTGCGCAGCAGGGAAAGAAAGTACTTTTGATTGATTGTGACTTAAGAAATCCTTCTGTTGCAGGGGTAATGAACGAACAGGAAGAGCATCCGGGACTTGGAGCAGTTCTGAAAAAAGAAGTCCCTTTATTAAAAGCGCTGAAGAATGTAGAGCTTCCAAAGGAACGGACCAACGAAAAGGGAAAGCTGCATGTTATGTTTGGCGGACCGGCAGATGGAGACGGTGCCATGATGATCGGAAGCAGACGAATGCAGGCATTGATCCGTGCTTTGAATTCTAAATATGATATTATTATCCTGGATACAGCGCCATCAGAACTTCTGGCAGATGCGCCGTTGCTGGCAAAGTATGTGGATGCGGCTTTATATGTTATTCGCAATGATTATACAAAGCTTCGGGAAATCCGTGAAGGTGTGGAAAGCCTGGCATTAAGTGGTGTTCATATGATGGGATTTGTATTTAATGGAGATAATTCAGCCAGCAAACATGGTTACGGTTACGGATATGGCTATAAGCGTTATGGAAGTTATGGCGGTTATGGCTATGGCAAGCATTATGGAAAATATGGTTCTTATGGACATTATGGAACGGCGGAAAAAGGGTCGACAGACAATAGTGGCCGTGTGATTAAGGAATAAGGGGGACAGAGGGATGAAGAAATTATTTCGAAAACACAAGAAACGGAAGATCATTGCAATTGTAGTACTGTTGGTAGTATTGCTTATCGGAGGAATCTATGGCTCGATCCTTTGGAAATTTTACGGAGGATCTGTAGGGGTTGTTTCAAAAGATAAGGTAGATACAAAATCTAAAAAGGTTAAAATTGCAAAAGAAGAAAGAAAAGATGAAGATGTTTTCAATGTTTTGTTAGTAGGTACGGATTCCCGAGATCCAGATGCGGATCGCGGACGTTCAGACAGTATGATGATGGTATCTTTTAATAAAAAAGAAGGAAAATCAACAGTTATTTCTTTCTTACGAGATTCCCTGGTCAATATTGATGGACATGGACAGAGCCGTCTTGGTCATACGTATGCGTATGGCGGAGTAGGACTTACGATCAATACATTGAATGAGACTTACGATCTGGATATTCAGAATTATATTACAATTAGTTTTGATGATCTAGTAAATGTAATTGATGAAATCGGCGGTGTAACGATATATATCAGTGAAGAAGAGGCTGAATATTACAGACAGAATGGTATGCCGGATATTCAGGCAGGAGATGTGACCCTGACGGGTTCACAGGCACTTGCACATGCAAGAAACCGTACATTGGGAAGCGATTTTGAAAGAACAAGACGCCAGAGAAGTGTTATGTATGGAATCTATCGTAAGATTATTGAGAATAAGGATCCGGCTGCATTACTGCCGCTGATCAATTATGCTGTAAATCATGTAAAAACGAACATGAGTGTAACGGAAATGTATTCTATGGCGAAGGAAGTGCTGGCTATAGATAATTTGAAAATGCAGCAGGCATGTGTCCCGCAGGACGGAACTTATACCAATGTTGTATATGAGAACATGCAAGTGTTAGAGATTGATTTTGACGCAAACAAACAAAAAATCAAGGAACTGTTGTACTAAGATATAAGTATTAAAATATAAAAAGCGTTCGATTTTGTCGGTGAGATGAGCCGGTGATTAATCGAGCGCTTTTATTCATATTATTTTATTCCATATTATCTACTAAAAGCATGTTGAGCTGCTCCAGCCGTTTCAGATCTTTTTTGGTAAAAAGTAACTGGTGGCGGAAGTTTTCGGTATGTTCCTGTGGATTTAGTGTGATCACGCATTTGAAAGCGCAAGGCATGAGGTCTGCACTGGAAATTCCGCATAAAAGTCCCATAGTAAAATCTCTAAGCTCCAACGGATTAAAAATGTACAGGAGATCTTCTTCTAGTGGGTTGTATTGATTTACGAAAGAAAAACGGATCAGCATGTCGCTGTAAAGTACTCTTCCGGTGTAAAAAATCTCACTGCTTCGTCCATTTGCAGAAACAGAACAGATCGTCAGGGTTGCTTCGTATGTTCCGGGTTCGCCTTTTTTTTCGTAAATGTCGATGACGCCATCTTTTGTGCGTTGATATCGTCCGTCGTAAAAGTAGAAATATAATCTGCGCGCCTGGAAGAAAGGGCTTTTTTTGATTCTGCCCGGAGCACTGGACGGTTCGTCTACAGTTTCCGGAAGGTAGGCAGTGAGCTGGGAAATAGATACTTGAAGAACCTGACTGATCTCGTATAGTGTTTCAATATCAACGGAAATCTCGCCATTTTCATATTTACAAATGGTTGCTCTGCTCTTGTGGATGGCATCTGCCAGGTCTTGCAGTGTCATCTTTCCGGCCTTCCGGTATCTTCGAATCTGTTTTCCTACATAACAGGTAAAATCACTCATTTTGTTTCCTCATACTATCCATTCTATTTATTAATTTTATTTATATTTAATTATATCTGAAAACTTGGTAATTTGTAAAGCGATAAGAAACTTTTTACATGTAAAATTTCGTGATAAGAAACTTTCTGCATTTGCACTTATTTTAAATTTGTTTACAATATAGCTATTGGGCTGAGAGTTCAAGCTTTTTAGTAAAAATATATTTGAAGAGGGGAATTTTGAAATGAAAGAAAAAGGAAATAGTTTTTCTGGTTCAATAGGATTTGTCTTAGCGGCTGCCGGAAGTGCCGTAGGTGTTGGAAATATCTGGAGATTTCCATATCTTTGTGCGAAAGATGGGGGCGGTCTGTTTCTTTTAGTTTATCTGGTACTTGTATTGACTTTTGGATTTGTATTGTTGACAACAGATGTTGCGATCGGACGAAAGACAAAGAAAAATGCGCTGAGAGCTTTTGAAGAGCTTAATCCAAAATGGAAGTTTTTGGGGCATTTAACATTCCTTGTTCCAACATTGATCATGACATATTATTCTGTCATCGGTGGCTGGATTGCAAAGTACTTTTTTACCTATATTGTTTCTGATGGAACGGAGGTTGCGGCAGATGGATATTTCACATCCTTTATTACATCGGATATCGCACCAATTGTATTTATGCTGATTTTTCTTGCACTGACTGCCTGGATCGTATTTCGCGGCGTAGAAAAAGGGATTGAAAAATTCTCCAAGATCATTATGCCGGGGCTGATCCTTCTGATTGTAGTTATTGCGATCTTTTGCCTGACCTTGTCTCATACAGAGGCAGACGGCACGGTCCGTACCGGTCTGCAAGGTCTGTCCGTTTATATAAAACCGGATTTTCACGGCTTAACCGTAAAACGCTTTTTGGAAATTCTTCTGGATGCGATGAGTCAGCTGTTCTTTTCCTTAAGTGTATCTATGGGAATTATGATTACATACGGTTCTTATGTGAAAAATGATGTGAATTTGAATAAAGCGACGAATCAGATTGAGATTTTTGACACAGGTGTTGCATTTCTTGCAGGAATGATGATCATACCGGCAGTCTATGTATTTCTTGGGAATGAAGGAATGGCTTCCGGACCGAGCCTGATTTTTATCTCATTGCCAAAAGTTTTCGATGCCATGGGTGTGTTTGGACGCCCGGCAGCAATCGCTTTCTTTTTGATGATGGGATTTGCAGCGCTGACATCCTGCGTATCCGTTATGGAAACGCTTGTTGCGAACTGCATGGAGTTGTATCACAAACCGCGTAAAAAGATGTGCGGGGCAGTTGGTATCTATTCTCTTATCACAGCGGTGCTGATTTGTCTTGGATATAATAAACTTTACTTTGAGTTGAAACTTCCGAATGGCTCCGTTGGACAGCTGCTAGATGTCATGGATTATATCAGCAACAGCTTCCTGATGCCGTTCATTTCCCTTCTGACCAGTATTTTGATCGGCTGGGTGATCGGACCTGACTGGATTATCGGGGAAGTGGAGCGAAACGGAGAACAATTCAAGCGCGCCGGCATGTATCGTTTTATGATACGTTATGTGGTGCCGGTTGTAATGCTCGTATTGTTCCTGGTGTCTACGGGATTTGCAGATTTGATTTCATAAGAAGATTTTTCTATTTTCTTAAAATCTCATGTGGAGCTTCGATTTCATTTGCCAAGGTATGCTCTGTTAATTCTGACATTAATTTTAACTTTTTATTAATCAACGGCCGCATACAGTTAGGAACATGTTCCTGATGCGCTCTGTGGATTGCTACACATTCCTTACAGTTTCCATGGTAGCGACAGGCTTTCAGGCAAGGACAGTGGTCTTTGTCTTTGTATTCCTGACGAAATTCCGCTGCAAATTCTTCTTGCAGTCTCAGCCCTTCGGCACGGTTTCCCTTATGAAATTCTGCCATTGCATCCAGTTCTTTTTGGTTTCCTTCAATCTTCATGTTATTGTTTGCCTCCATTTTAATTCAATTATTTTATCTCCAGAAATCTGTTTTTTGACTAAGACCGATGTCTGCACTTTTAAAAACCGGGTTGATTCCTTGTTTTAACTGCACTTCATAATCTTGGATCGCTTTAACTGCAATTCCTGATAAAATCAGAATAACCGGAATGTTAATGAGCGCCATAACACCCATCAGTACATCGGAAAGATCCCACAAAAGAGACATTTCCATTCCTGCTCCCAGAAAGATTGCAAGTGCTGATACCAGTCTGAAGCCTTTCATAAAAGCTCTTCCCGGCTGCTTTTTGTGAATGTAGATTAAAAGATTGTCACAATAGAAACAGTTTCCGAGCAGAGTTGTAAATGCAAAAAATACCATTGCAACTGTAATAAAGACCGGCCCGAAAGAACCAAGTGATTCCTGAAGTGATGCCTGCACCCATGGTGCTCCCTGCAATTCTTTTGCCGGATCGATTCCGGATGACATACACATCATAGCTGTTGCTGCACAAAGCAGCAAGGTATCAATAAATACGGATAACATCTGTACCAGCCCCTGTTTTACCGGATGGCTGACATTTGCCGCAGCTGATGCATTCGGAGCCGAACCGATACCTGCCTCATTGGAATAGAGACCCCGGCGGATTCCCTGCATCATGGCCGAACCGGAAAATGCTCCGAAAATTGCTTTAAAATCAAATGCTTCTTCAAAAATGCGCACAAACATTGCAGGCACATTCTGAATATTGATAATTACTACCAAAAGTGAAATCCCAATATAAGCAATCCCCATTACCGGTACAACCATTGACGTTACTTTTACGATACGTGATCCGCCGCCAAGCAGACACCAGCCTGTCAGCACTGCCAAAATTCCACCGATGATCCAGGGACTTATCTTTGCTTCATAAAAGGAAAATACTGAAAATGTAGACTGCAGATTATAAGATGCCAGCATATTAAATCCAAATGCGTAGGTTAAAATCATTGCAACGCAGAAAACAATTGCCAGTGGGCGACAATGAAGTGCCGCTTCAATATAGTAAGCCGGTCCTCCATAACAGCTTCCGTCTTCTCCTTTTTTCTTATAAATCTGTGCCAATGTACTCTCAATCAGAGCAGATGCACTTCCTATGATTGCAATCACCCACATCCAGAATACAGAACCAAATCCTCCTATACAAATCGCCGATGAAACTCCGACAATATTTCCCGTTCCCACACGGGATGCTGTTGAAACCATAAGTGCCTGAAAAGAGGAAATTGCCTTTTTATCCTCCGGCTTTTCCATTACGGATCCACAAGCTCTCTTAAATAATCTTACCTGCGGAAATCTTGTGCGGACTGTAAAATACACTCCCGCACCAATCAGTATAATGACCAGCAGCTTGCTGTACATAAAAGAACTGATTGTACTAATAATCGTTTGAAACATACCTTCTTCCCTTTCTATATTTTTGTCAATATATTAAAGGAAAGAAGGTGGATTTGCAAGCTTTTTCGTATTTTCCTCTGTTGATTGGTAACAGTTCAGCCTTATTATTTTATCAGAAAAGGTAAGAGATAAAACGGTTTCAACAATAGAAGAAACATTCCTTGATCACGGATAGTGGGAAGTGTATAGCCGAACAGCAGGGTGTTCGTTGTGAAGTGAAATTTGTTCGCCGATGCTTCTCCGTATATATCTATTACTTACAAAACTCAAATGCTACATAGTACACATAATCATTTTTTGAAAGAAAATCTGTTTGGCTATTTATAAAATTGTCTAAAGTTGGAACATTCATTTCGTCATTATCATAAACAAAAGCAATGAGTGGTTGCTGCTTATTATATTTAATGTCTACGACATTTTTTATTTCAGTTGCTGCTCTGCCATAGTATTCTTTATCTTCTACATTTTCTAAAACAGGAAATTCAGTTGACAACTTATTACCATCTCCAGCAATAATTAACTTAATTACATAATTATTGAAATCAGGTACCATTACAATTTCACCACTTTGGGGCGAACTAATATCTTCAAATCCCATTTCAACTTTGTCCTGATCAATCAATTTTCCTGATTCGTATCGATAAATATGTAATCTGAGTTTTTTATATTCATC
>OLVP01000408.1_pt1 | contig 37502 bp, 32 predicted proteins | sample 1673281 | NCBI WGS metagenome assembly OLVP01 (sample SAMEA3178940, study PRJEB25190) | human gut metagenome | biome: human gut; feature: human-associated habitat; material: faeces | place: Austria | collected 2013
CGATGCTCACCGGCTGGCAGAAGCCAGCAAATGACTGGTATTACCTGTATGATACTGGGGAAATGGCGGCCGGATGGGCAAAGATCAATGGTCAGTGGTATTATTTCTGGCCATTTACGGAAAATGGGCATATACAGGGAACCATGGCTTATGGAGGCTGGAAGATCATAGGGGCGGATTATTACTTTTTCAGAGAAGACGGCTCCTTATATACCGGCTGGCTGGAACAGAATGGTTCCTGGTATTATTTAAACACACTGGACAACAGCCTTCAGGGAGCCATGTTTACCGGCTGGCTGATCCGTGAAGGGAAAACTTATTTCCTGGATGCTGACGGAGTTATGGCTACCGGCTGGTATCAGGTTGACGGGAATTGGTATTATTTCTGGCCGGATTCAGGTGAAATGGCAAAAAACCAGTATATCAATGGATTCTATGTTAATGAGGACGGAATCTGGTACAGGTAAAGATATGTGAGGAATGGATATGAAAATGATCAGAAAAATACTCCTTTGTGCCGGAACAGGACTGCTGCTTAGCACAGGAAGCTTACAGTCTGTGCCAGGGGGAATCTTTCATATGTATACAGTGTATACAGCTTATGGGGCAGACAGCAGCATCATCGAGACCATGAGTATTAAATTTAACACCACTTATGGAGATCCGGAGGAAATACCACAGCCCCAGATCACCATCAACGGATCAGGGGTATCCATTGGGGATATTTATTACAAAACAGAATATGAAAACTGGAAACCTGGTAAAAAGGTACGGATGGAGATCACTGTGGATGCTGCACAGGGAAAGTATTTTCCTGTGTCCCTTGGACGATCCAAATGCCGTGTGACCGGGGCGGATTTTGTATCGGCGAAAGCCCTGGATAATACCACCATGCAGGTAAAAGTGGACTATACGCCGGTCACTGTTCTGGGTGACACAGCTTTAGCAGGCTGGAGCTCACTTGACTCAGAAAAGGCAGTGTGGAAGAAGGTAGACTATGCTCCGGGCTATACCCTGACTTTATATGGAAATGATAAAGTGGTAAAACGGATGACAGTTACAGATAACTCTGTCAGCTTAAAGGAGTACATGACAGATCCGGACAAGATCTACTATTATCAGGTAAAAGCGGTCCCGGTTACGGCAGAACAGAAAAAATACTTAAAAGAAGGGGAATTTATTACATCAAAGGAACAGGATGTAGATGACAGTGAGGAAGAGGAGAAAGAAAAAAAACATGCAGCAACTTCCCAGAGCAGCAGTACTGGTCCCGGCATAGCAGGTTCTCTAAAGGGAGACAACTTTGTTATGCCGGATGGGACTCTGGCAGTCAATACCTGGAAGCTGGTGGGAGGTATATGGTATTACTTTAATGCTGAAGGAAACCGTACCAGGGGCTGGTTCCCGTATGGTGGAAAATGGTATTATTTTGACGGAAATGGATGTATGAAGACCGGATGGGTGGACACAGGAAACGGAAAATGGTATTACTTAAACCCGGATGGGGATATGAAGACCGGTTGGCTGTATGATAAAAATATCTGGTATTATCTAAATAACGATGGATCTATGGCAGTAAACTGTTCTCAGGATGGCTGGTACCTTGGAGCAGACGGCGCAGGCCGAAAGGAGTAAAAAATATGAGTTTAGCACCGATAACAGGAGATGGAGTAAAGTTAGCTGCACAGGCAGCAGATCAGACACAAAAGACAACACCGGTCCAGGAATTTCAGGGGATACTGAAAAATGGGCTGAATACCATAAAAGAAGATATGGATTCTATTTTCGAAGAAGCTTCTGCTTTATATCAGATCCCTTCTAAACTTCTCAGGGCGGTGGCAAAGGCAGAGTCAGGGTTTAATCCAAAGGCTGTATCCAAAGCAGGGGCTATGGGCGTGATGCAGCTGATGCCGGGAACAGCCCGTTCTCTTGGAATAAGCGATCCTTACAATGCCAGACAAAATATCCTTGGAGGGGCAAAATACTTAAAACAAAATCTGGACCGGTTCGGAGGAGACGTAAGCCTTGCATTGGCAGCCTATAACGCTGGACCGGGCAGTGTGACCAAATACGGAGGCATCCCACCATATAAAGAAACCCAGAATTATGTAAAAAAGATCATGGCAGATTATACGGGAAACAATACGATCCTGGCAGGACGTACGGTGAGCACCGGAACATATGGTAAAACATCCGGCAGTACAGCAGTGAGTAGCCTTATAGGAAGTGGCCTTACAGGAAGCAGCCTGACAGCAGGCAGTCTTTTAGGCAGCTTTGCGGGAAATACAGGTCTGTCCGGCGCTGGCAGCCTTGGTACACTTCTGGCAGCAGGAAAGGGAGAGAACCTTTCCGGGGAAGACTGGTCTAATATGGTGCAGATCCTCCGTCTTCAGATGATGATGAATATGGGTAAGGATACGGGTACGCTGATCTGACAGACAGATACCGGATTGCTGTGTGCTTTGCACTCCCGCAATTCCGGCCTTTTGACCCTGATATCAATAAAATAAGGCATTTTGCCGATAATAAAAACAAATGGTTATTTGATGATATTCTTTATAGAAGATACAAAGGAAGGTGAAACATCATGCAGGTGCAGAATAACATAGCATCCATTAATGCTGCCAGAAATCAGGGGATCGAAACAGGAAAGCTGAAAAAGTCCCTTGAAAAGCTGTCTTCCGGCTTTAGGATTGTCCGTGCAGGAGATGATGCAGCTGGACTGGCGATCTCGGAAGGTATGCGCAGCAGGATCAACAGCCTGAACCAGGCGATGAAAAACATTGATGACGGCATCGGACTTACCAATGTAGGAGATGGCGCTTTGACAGAGGTCCATTCCATGCTCCAGAGGCTGAAGACCCTGGCATTAAAGTCTGCAAATGGAACTTACGATCAATCCAACAGGGAAACCTTGAACATGGAAAAAGACCAGATCCTGGAGGAGATTGACAGGATCGGCTCTACTACTAAATTTGGAGAGATCTCCCTGTTTTCCAGGGCAGATGCCAATACAAATACAAATACACAGCTCTGGCAGCCGCCAAAGCTGGACGATACGATTCCGCTCCAGATCGGCGGTTCTGCCCAGGCCGGAGAAGTTCTGGATGTAGAACGCTATTATATAGGAAGCAGGGAGCTTAAGCTGGATCAGACAGACTTCTCCGATGTGGAAAAAGGACAGAAGTCAGTAGGATACATTGAAGATGCAATAGAGGCTGTTTCCAAGGTCAGGGCATCCTTTGGAGCTGCGTATATGCATCTGGATCACACCCACAATAACTTAAGCGTTACAAGTGAAAACATGCAGTCGGCAGAAAGCCAGATCCGTGATACCAATATGGCAGAGGAGATCACGAAATATACCAGCAGCAATATTGTTCTCCAGTCCTCCAACACGATGCTTAAAAATGCGAATAATCTGCCCCAGACCATACTGGAGCTTTTAAAATAATAAAAAAATAATAATGCAAAACAGCCTTATGTTTTTTTGACATAAGACGATATATATATATGAAAAGAAAATTCCATTGTTCCAGAAGGGCCCTTGAAATAATGGAAGACAGAGGAAAGGAGTCCACTGCCATATTTTCTTTTATAAAAGGAGGAATTCATTATGGTAATTCAGCATAATATTGCAGCGATCAATTCTTACAGAAACTTAAGTATCAACCAGAACGCACTGAGCAAAAACTTAGAGAAGCTGTCTTCCGGTTACAGGATCAACCGTGCAGGCGATGATGCAGCAGGTCTGGCTATTTCCGAGACCATGCGTTCCCAGATTAATGGCTTGAACCAGGCTGTAAACAATGCAAACGATGCAGTTGGTCTGATCCAGACAGCAGAAGGTGCTATGACAGAGACCCACTCCATGCTTCAGCGTATGAAGACTCTGGCCACTCAGGCAGCAAATGGTACTTATACCGCGACTGCAAGAAAGAACATCAAGTCTGAGATTGACGCACTGAACAGTGAGATCACCCGTATCGCTACTACTACAAAGTTTAACGGTGAGTCACCATTAAATCCTGATAAGAAAAAGCCGAATCTGACTTTCTTTATCGGTGCAACTGCAGATAAGACCAATGCTATGACCGTTGCACAGATGACTATGACAGCAGCAGCATTAACCATTGATAAGATTAAAGTGGAAACCACAACTGATGCTTTCAAGGCAATGGCGTCTATAGATGCTGCAATTGAAAGAGTATCTACTTACCGTGCAACCCTTGGTGCTGCCCAGAACCGTCTGGAGCATACTGTAAACAACCTGAAGGTTACTTCTGAAAATATTACATCAGCGGAAAGCCGTATCCGTGATACTGATATGGCAGATGAGATTACAGCTTATACAAAGAACAATATTCTTTTACAGGCTGCTCAGTCTATGCTTTCTCAGGCCAACAGTATGCCTCAGGGTGTATTAAGCATGCTGCAGTAATCTTAAAATTGATTCTGCATCTCATAGGGGGATCTGCTTTGCGCAGATCCTCTTTTTTTAAATATGTCCTTTAGAACTTAAAAAGAAGGTAACAGATGATGAAAAAAACCATATCACAGTGTATGATCGTAAAAAATGAAGAAAAAAATATCCGCCGTGCCCTTTCCTGGGGAAAGGATATCATGTGTGAACAGATCGTGGTAGATACAGGAAGCAGTGACCGTACCGTGGAGATTGCCAGGGAAATGGGGGCAAAGATATTTTTCTTTCCATGGATCAATGATTTTGCTGCTGCCAAAAATTTTGCCATTGACCAGGCAAAAGGAGACTGGATCGCTTTTCTTGATGCAGATGAAAGCTTTACTCCGGAGGATACAAAGAAGATCCCGGAGATATTGGAATATGTGGGAGAAGATGTAGACGGCCTTCTCACAGGGATCGTAGATCTGGATGAAAATAACCATATTACAAGCGGCGGCACCATGATCCGATTCTTTGTAAACCGGCCGGACCTGCGCTATGTGGGGAAAATACACGAACACCTGGTCAGAAAAGGAAGATCCGGGCTGCATCTGACAGATGCCACAGAGCAGCTGGCCTTCCTCCATACTGGATACCAGGAACAGGAGAAGAAGGATAAGTCTAAATTTGAAAGGAACCTGAATATAATCCTGGAGATCCTGAAACAGGAGCCTGAAAACTGTGATTATCTTGGATATCTGGGAGACACCTATTCTTCAGACGGAAAAAATGAAGAAGCAAGAAAGGCTTACCAAAAGGCAGTGGCAGCCATGCCGGAAAAGCTTGGGGTATATGACCAGCGAAGCTCGTATACCTATACAAACCTGTTAAGGGTCTCCCAGTGCCTGAACGCGCCGGAAGCAGAAATAGAAGCTGTTTACAAAGAAGCAGTAGAAAAGCTACCGAAAGAGCCCGATTTTGACTGTGTTATGGGGGAGTGGTACTGGAGAAAGGGGCAATATGAAAAAGCAGTACAGATGTATGAGCTGGCTATAGCAAAGCTGGAAACCTATGGAACAGTGAACAGGGGCATCATGACCACTTCCATGCTGGTCCAGATGTATGAGTGTCTGGGAGAAGGCTGCAGAAAGCTGGGAGATTACCAGAAGGCGGTCCGCTATTGTGTGATCGTACTGAACACGGACCACAAAGATATGAATGCGCTGCTGACCCTGATCAACTGTTTTACAGAGAGTAATGTTAGCGCAGAAGAGGTAGTTCAGTTTTTAGGGAAGATTTATGATTATTCTGATATAAAAGACAAGGTGATCCTTCTGCGGGTGTCTATGGCAATGGGCAGAAAGGATCTGGAGCGGATGTTCAGGGGCATCCTCCTTCCTCAGGAGAGGGAAGAGTTTGATGCAGCCATGGAAACGGCCCAGAGCGGGGCACCGCTGTCATAGACTTTTTTCAACTCTTCCATGAGAAGAGGAAGCTCCCATTCGCAGGTGCTGTTATCAAAACTGTTAGGATCTGCGATAGAAACATTTCCGTCAGGAAGGAGTTTTGTGATCAGGACAAAGTGACCGTTTTGCGTCAGGCTTCCCTTACCCATAAGGGCGACCAGGATATGTCCGGAAGAAAGAAGGGAAGCTGCATTCTGGGGAGAATGATCTGTTACAGATTCCACCTGGAAGCCATAGGCCGCAAGGACAGAAGGGATCAGGCTGTGATAGGAACCTCCCTGGGGGGCATAATAGCCATTGGCAGCAGACCAGTCTGCGATAGTTACCGGGGTAATGGCTTCTCCGTCATTTGTGAAGCTGGAGATGAGCATGGCTGCAGCAGTAGGACCACATCCATACTGGAGCATGGGATCTGAACCGCCGTAGAGATAACTGCTCCAGCGGGTATCTCCCTGATTATAGTAGTACATCGGTCCCATACTGGTATCCAGGATGGCAGCATCTAAAGAATTGCCATCTGATCCCGGCTTTGCCTCCATATCCAGGTTTTCTGCTTTACCAAGGATCACCGGAGAGGTCTTTGAGGTGACAGAAGATGTATCTGGACCCCCCTGTATTCTGGAAGTATCCTTTGAAAGCTCTGTCCTTGGTTGTGCTCCCTGTTTTGTCTGGTTCTGTTTTTTAAAAAAATCTTCCAGCTCCTGAAATTTACGGTGGCTGGCAGTCTGTACAAAGTAAATGCCGGATCTGGCCTCATCTACGATCTGGGAAGAAAAGCCCGGGCAAAAATAAAAGCTCAGGCTGGCAGTAATCACCGAAACTGTACCGGTAATGGAAAGTTGGATCATCGTTTTCGCAAGCCGGAACTGTTTCAAGGTTTTATTTATATGTTTTTTTTGATTCTTTAAAGTTCTATCTTTCATTTTTTATCCATTCATTTCTTATCCGTTAACGAAGGGATAGACGGGCCAGGACAGTCTGACCAATGGTATTTAAAGGACACTGCTGGCATACAGCGCCAATCTTATGTGCTTCCATAGGCATGCCGTAGACAACACAGCTGTTCTTGTCCTGTCCGATGGTATAGGCGCCGTTTTTGCGCATACGCAAAAGACCGGCAGCTCCATCTGCTCCCATTCCTGTGAGAAGAACGCCGATGGCGTGTTCCCGCACATGTAATGCAACTGAGTCAAAAAGCACATCCACAGAAGGTCTGTGTCCGTTTACCTTTTCTCCTTCCTGTACACTGACTGCATAGGAGTTTCCAAGAGGTACCACGCGCATCTGCAGACCTCCGGGAGCTAAAAGCATGAGACCTTTGCGGATCCGGTCCCCGTTTTTCGCTTCCTGCACTTCCATTTTGCAGATCTTGTTTAAACGGTCTGCATACATGGCTGTAAAACCGGCAGGCATGTGCTGGGTGATAACAACTCCGGGAGTATCTGCAGGAAAATTCTTTACTACCTCGAGAATGGCTTCTGTACCGCCTGTAGATGCCCCGATAGCGATCACTGTTTCAGGGGAAGAACCCAGAGGAATCTTTGGTTTCTGCAGGAAAGTATTTCTGGCAGGAGGTAAAGAAGAAACCTTGCGGATACCACCTGCCTGAGGGTCTGCGAGAGCAGAAGGAAGGTGTACGTGGGAAGCAGCCGCTACCATAAGTTTGGAGCGGAGTGTAGAAAGAAAGATCTCTTTAGACAGTCCATTGGCTTCATCCGGTTTCCGTACAAAATCCACAGCTCCTGCTTCCAGGGCATCAAAAACCCTCAGGTTCAGGGAAGATACCAGAATCACCGGGATAGGGTGGACAGGAAGCAGCTGCTTTAAAAAATCAATGCCTGACATTCCCGGCATTTCAATATCCAGGGTAAGCATATCCGGCTGCAGCTTGGGGATCTTTTCCTGGGCATCAAAGGCATTTATAGCATATCCTACAACCTGGAAGCGGTCATCCTCAGATAGAGAACGGATCAGCCAGGTGCGGAACAAGGGTGAATCATCCACCACTATTAATTTTAATTTATGATCCATGATCATAATGCCTCCTTAATAAGATAACTGTAACAACGTATGAGATAACCTACGGGATCAGATCTTTCGGTAAATAGCCGGTTCAATATAGGAAAACGGGCAGCTTTCCTTATCCAGGCTTTCAGAATGTCCGATAAATAAGTAGCCTCCCGGAGCGGTAGCATCATAAAAGCGCCTTACCAGTGCCGCCTTCGTAGGACGATCAAAATAGATCATCACGTTTCTGCAGAAGATCAGGTCAAACTTTTTGCGGAAATGGATGGGATCCATCAGGTTAAAGGAACGAAAGATCACATTTTTCCTTAAAGCATCTGAAACAGTATAGGTTTTATATCCTATGGGAACAAAATAGCGTTCCTGCCAGGAAGGAGGAAGCTCTTTTAAGCTTTCAAGGGAATATCTGGGATCCATGGCAGAATCCAGAACACGCTGGGAAATGTCCGTAGCAAGGATACGGGTATCCCAGCTTCCGGGAATAGCGGAAAAATATTCTTTCAGATACATAGAAATGTTATAAGGTTCTTCACCGGAGGAGCAGCCGGCACTCCAGATCGCAATAGAACGGTCCCGGGAATGCTTGTTTGCAAGCTCAGGAAGAATCTGCTTCTGGAGAAAGTCAAAATGTTCTTTTTCCCGCATAAAATAGGTATAGTTGGTAGTCAGCTTGTTTAACATAACAGAAACCATCTCAGGATCTTTACCTGAGATGATCTCATCTATGTATTCTGTAAAACTATGAAACCCTTTCTGCTGCAGCATATTAGTAAGACGGCTGGTGATCAGCTGTTTTTTGTGGCTCAGATTGATGCCATAGTGCTGTTGGATGTAAGTGTAAAGACGGTTAAAATCCCCGTCATCTAATGTAAGCATTGTATGACCTCCTTAGGAATCGGATGTACTCTCGGAGTCTTTCCTGCACCTGCCTTTGCGGCTGACAAAAAATCTTCTCGCAAAATCAAGTACAAAAAGATTCCGGGAGTACATTAAGAGCTGACCAGGGACTTGCAGTCAAAAGACATAAGCACAGTCCCATTTTCAAGTGTGATCATACCATCTAACAGCTTCTGTCTGCGTTTGATAGGGATCGGACGTACATCCTGAAGATCAATATCGATCACCTGCTGCACAGAATCCACAACGATGCATACAGGAAGATCGTCTACATTTAAAACGATAAAGCAGGTCTTACTGTTATATTCCAAAGCAGGCTTGCCCATATAGAGCCGTATATCTACTACCGGAAGGATCTGACCACGCAGATTGATGATTCCTTTAATATAATCAGGTACCAGTGGAAGATGAGTGATCGCACAGTCATTGATGATCTCCGTTACGTTATTGATACTTAAAAACAGAGTCATATCTCCCGACTCAAAGGTAAGACAGCGTTCAACGGACTGGTTTTCAGCCGGTACGTCTGTCTGGATATTTGTTTCTGTTACTTCAGCCATTTTAAAACCTCCTGTTTACGCATTCTCTACAGCTATGGAATATAAGCTGAGGATATCCAGAATGATGCTGATATTGCCATCACCCATAATAGTACAGCCGGTGATGCCGTGGTCTTTCAGGTTAAATTCACTGAGAAAAGCAGGAAGCGGCTTTACTACCACCTGCTGCTCGCCGATCAGATCATCTACAAACAGGCAGTAAGAACGGTCATTTGCTTCCACCCATAAAAGGATACCGTCTTCCATCTGGGTAACCTCAGTTGGAAGGTGATAGAAGGAATGGAGGCGGACGATAGGATAAAAATGGTCAACACGTTCTACCATTTCATTGCCATATTCATCTTTGATCACCTGATCTGCTTTTACCTTAAAGGACTGACGGATATTGGCGATAGGTATAGTAAAAATAGAATCACCTACCGTTACTTTCATGCCATCTACAATAGCCAGAGTCAGCGGGATCTTCATGGAAATGGTAGTTCCTTCTCCGTAGGTACTGGACACAGAAACGATACCGCCTAAGGATTCTACATTTTTCTTTACAACATCCATTCCAACACCACGACCGGAATATTCAGTTACCGCTGTATTGGTGGAAAATCCGGGAAGCATGATCAGCCCCAGGATCTCCTTCTGGCTGTATTCAGAATCAGGCTTGGTCAGCATGTTCTTTGACCGGGCTTTTTCAAGAATCTTCTGGGGATCCATGCCATATCCGTCATCTTTAACGGAGATAACAACCTCACTGCTGGTATGGGAAGCGGAAAGAACGATCTCGCCCTGGGGATCCTTACCGGCAGCAATACGTTCCTGGGCTGTTTCTTCAATCCCATGATCCATGCTGTTACGCACGATATGCATGATAGGATCCTGTATATTGTCTACGATCGTCTTATCTACCTCTGTATCTTCACCTACAATGGTCAAACGGACGTCTTTTCCCAGGCTCTGCTTCATATCACGCACAATACGGTTCATTTTCTGGAATACGCCGGAAATCGGGACCATGCGTAAAGACATGGCAATATCCTGCAGATCATTGGTGAGCTTACGCAGCTGGCGTGCAGATTTCATAAAATTATCCCTGTTGTCCCTTGGCAGCAGGTTTAATTCAGGGGAAGATGTGACCATGGATTCAGTGATCACGATCTCACCAACAATATCCATCAGGCTGTCCAGCTTCATCAGGTTGACGCTGATCAGATTCTGCTTGACCGGGGCATGGGAAAGCATAGGAGCTACTTTCCCGGCAGCTGTATCTGTGGATGCAGGTGCTGGTGCCGTGGATTTGGAAACAGATGCCTTTTTTTCCTCAACTTTTGCAGGAGGAGCAGCTTTTGGGACATTTACAAGCTCATAAGATTGGATGTGGTTCTGGGTTTTTAAAATCCCTTCAGCCTTAGAAGCGTCTTCACTGGAGTCAAAAGCAAGGAAAAAGCCATTTTCTGCGATCTTCTGTGAAGTATCCGGATCTGTTTCCATATCACTGGGATAGAAACGAAAAGTCACTTCACATTCCCTTACTGCATTTACGATCATATAAGCCCGCAGATTCTCCATTCCTACGCCTTCTTCCAGAAAAACATGGAAAAAGCAGGCTGCATCCTTATCATCAGGGAGAGAAGCAGGAGCGGCAGGACTGGAAGATCCGGGAGCAGCCTGTGAAGCTTCCGGCTGTGCAGGTGCAGCGCCGCTGATCTTCTTCAAAAAAGAATTGATCTCATTGGAGAACGCATCAATATCAGTAGAAAGAGGTACTCCCTGTTCTACTTTCTCGATTTCGCTTCTTAAATAATCCTCTGAACGGAACATCAGGTTGAAAAGCTCTTTCTTATGTTCAGGATCCAGAGTTTCGATTCCTTTATCACGGATATAAAAAAATACATCTTCAATATGATGGGCGATCGTGGAGATCGAATTGAATTCCATCATTGCAGAAGAGCCTTTGATCGTATGCATGATACGGAAGATCTCATTTACGTCATCGGTGGAAAAATCACCGTTTTTCTCATCAGCAACCAGCATTTCGTCTAACTGGTCTAAAAGATTGTTTTCTTCATAAAGGTATGTATCCAGAATACTGCTGTCCATACCACTGCTCATATTGTACACCGCCTTTTTTCATAATAATCAGAATAGTATTTCTTTTTAACTTATCGGCGGCGGTTGAAAATGGATAAGGGAAATTCAAAAAAGAAATAGTGAGTTGATAAAACAGTTATAAAAAAAAAGAAAACGCCGATAAAATTATACGTAATAGGATATCTGATCATTTTCGGAGGAAACCGTAAAAATGTCCATCAAAAGAAGAGAAAAAAGAAGATTTTTACAGACAGCAGCCCTTTTAATGCGGGCAAATGAAAGAGTGTACATGGGATTCGGCCAGAATACAGGAGAAGTGATGATCGATGCTCTTTCACAGTCACAGGAAACGGCCTTTTTATTAGGAACAGATCTGGAAAATACAGGAAAGGCAGACCTGGTCCCGCTTCTGGAAACGTACTGTGAAGATCTCTACGTCATGAGCCAGAACCTTCACAGTAAAAAACAGATGGCGAAGCTGTACAAAAAAATAAAGAAAGAATTGAAACTCTTATATGACCATATAGAGAACGAGATCGAAACAGACCGTCTCTGTTTTGTTTTTCTTCCATATAAAGTGTCTATGTGGGATTCTATGGAAACCGTCTGGAAAGCGGCAGATAAGGATCTGGATTGTGATGCTTATGTTGTACCGATCCCCTATTTTGATAAAGACCAGGAAGGAAATCTTGCAGTAGAACACTACGAGGGAGATCAGTATCCACCAGATGTTCCTGTCACAGATTACCGCACATTCCGCCTGGAAGATAAAAAACCGGATGCGGTGTTTATCCACAATCCCTATGACCAGAACAATAGATTGACCAGTGTCCACCCGGATTTTTACAGCAGCAGGCTGAAAAAGTATGCAGACCAGCTGATCTATCTGCCTTATTATACTACAGCAAGTACAGGAAATGTGGAATCTGCTAAACGTCAGGAGAAAAGCGCCGGTTTTGTGATTGAACCGGGGGCTGTTAATGCAGATTGTATTGTTACGGCAACAGAGCAGGAGAGGGAGCTTTTTATCAATATCCTGTGTTCCGGGATTAAAGGAGTTCAGGCAGAACAATGGGAAGAGAAGGTACAGAACTTTGGATCACCAAAGATTGAACGTGCCCGTGATACGAAAAGACAAGATGGATCTCTTCCGGAAAAATGGCAGGAATGTCTTTACAGTCCTGACGGATCCAGGAAAAAGACAGTATTTTACAGTCTTTCCGTTGGGGCACTTTTAAACCAGCCGGATATGATGAAAAAAATAGAAGAAGTCTTACTTTATTTTAAAACAAGAAAAGACCTTGCTTTGTGGCTTCGTCCTCATCCACTGTATGAACAGACACTGAAGGTGATGCGGCCCCAGCTTTTACAGAAATATAGAGAACTTCTGGCTTCTTATGAAGAAGAAGGCTGGGGAATCCTGGACAGCGGATACGATCTTGATCTTGCCATTGCTTCCTGCGACTGCTATTACGGGGATTACAGCTCTGTAGCCCAGTTATTCTGGGAAACAGGAAAACCGGTTTTATATCAGGATTCCCTGGTAAGAGAAAAGGAATGTAAGATACCATGCTGGCCGGGAGCTTTTTGGGAAGATGAAAAAGAAGTGTGGTTTGTTCACGGAAAAGTAAACCTGCTGTTTCATTATGATAAACAAATGGATAGACTTTCCTGCATAGGAAAGATTCCGGGAGAATTGGCATTTAAGGGAGATCTGTTCCGTTCTGTTGTACGGGTAGAAGACAGACTGTATCTTATCCCGTATTTTGCCAGAAACCTGGCCATTTACCATATAGATAGGGATCAGTTTGAGTCCGTACAGATCCGTGATGCAGAGCATTTTATAGAACAGCCGTTATTCCTGAAAGGCTTTCAGAGAGGTAATGTACTATATTGTATGCCTGCATGGTACAACAGCATCCTTTGCATAGATCTTACTTCTGGACATGTGACCTATACAATGGTGGATAAGAATAAAGTACGTGGCATTCCGGGGGTATTTGGCGGGGCTGTTTCTATAGGCAGAAACATTTTATGTCCGCAAACTTATAAAAAACGATGGCTGATCCTGAACACGGATACAGGAAAAGTATCCTGGTGCAGTTTTGCAGATCCGGAAAGGGAAATCGCTTCGGTTACAGTTTGCGGTGATACTCTGGTATTTTTCGATGCCAGAACAGGATGCATCCTGAAAGAAACTAGAGAAGAGGGAAAAATAGAAGAGCTTTTATATAATATTGACAGCAACGAAATACAGCTATATGCAATATCCGAAAATGAAGTGATCGCAGATGTTCTGGGATCAGGAACCTATTTAAAGTTTTGTCTGGATGGCACAGTGGTTTGGAGAAAGGAACGGAAAGAAGAAAAGACCGTATTAGGCAGCAGATTTAGGAAAGTTACAGAAGGAGAAAAAAACTGTGATATCCGTTTTACAGAGCAGGAATATCAGGAATGGAATTCTCCGTCAGTAGCAGTTTGTAAGGATATCCTTCCCACAGATCTGTATTATGTAGAAGAGGAAAATGAAGTCCTTACGCTGGACAAATGGCTTTCTCTCTGTGACCGGATCCAGATGCCAGTACCAGATGATAGACACAGCGGTAAAATGATCAAGGACTATGTAAAAAGCAAGCTTGCAAATGGATGAAAAGAGAAAAATTATGCAAAGTTATTTTGAAAGTGCATTGCCCTATCTTGAGGTTTTTTATCAGCCGATCTACAATTTAAATGAAAAGAAACTGAATGTTGCAGAAGCACTTTTACGATATGATGATGGCCACCATCAGAATATTGAACAGGTGATCCGCAAAGCAGAGGAAATGGGCTATGTCAGCTGTTTTGATCTGTGGGTTTTAAATAAAGTGTTAGAACAGCTGCCAGAGCTGAAAAAAAGAAACATTGAAAGAATAAATGTAAATCTGTCCCCGGTCACATGCTCCAGCGTGGAATCAGAAAAGAAAATCTTTGCCATGCTAGATCAATGTACATCAGATATATCTGCTATATGTTTTGAAATCACAGAAAGTAATCAATTACAGAATATGCAGCAAGTCATTAAGCTGGCAGAAAATTTGATAAAAAGAGGATGCCTCATAGCTATTGATGATTTTGGAAAAGAAGAGTCAAATCTCCTGCGGCTTATGCAGATACCGTTTTCTGTGTTGAAAATAGACAAGGCAGTTACATGGACTATAGATACAACAAGTTTTTCAAAAGACCTTATTTCGGAGATCATATATTTTTTTCACAAATATGGGATCCAGATCACGGCTGAGGGGATAGAAAACCAGCTCCAGGCGAAAGAACTTTCGGATATGGGCTGTGATTTCCTTCAGGGTTATCTGATCTCGAAGCCAGTATCGTTTGAAGATTTTTGTGCATTTATAGATGCTCATAATAAAAAAGAGTCTGCAGGATGGAAAGAAACACTGGAAGAAACAGGAAAAAAGAACCATAGAAAAGAAAAATGAAAAACCAAATATCCCTTATGATTTTTCGCTACTTGCCGAATAATAAAAGTAGGGATTAAATTCCACAATATTCCACGAAAGAAATAACAAAGAGAGGGAAGGAACATGAAGAACCGTAATATGAAGCAAAAAATCACGATTGCTTTTGGAGCAGTAGTCATCTGTTTTTTTGTAACAGTTGGCGCGCTGTTTTATGGAATGATCAACATCAGCACACAGTATAACCAGTTCTATAAAAATAACCACGAAGCGATCGTACGTGTAGACAAGGTAAAAATCTATATGCTGGCAACAATCCAGAATCTGACGCAGGCTATGATTGATGATGACCCCACCGCCACAAAAACATATCTTTCAAACGTTGATTCGTATAGAGACGGCCTTGCGGAGAACGCAGGCTGGTTCATGGAGCGTTATAATGGAGATATGACACTGGTAAACCAGTTTCATACACAGCTTCAGGTAACTTCTGAGGTCACAAACAAGGTCTTAGAGTATCTGTCCACTGGTTCTGACCGTGCGAAAGAGCAGGCAAGGCTCACGTTTATCAATGAGTTTGATCCGGAAGTGTCCAAGCTGGAAGGAATTCTGGATCAGTTTAGCGATCAGGTGACAGACCTTGTTGGTAATGATTACAATTCTTCCATGAAGACCAGAACCATCCTGTTTATTGTAGGGATCATAATTGTTATCGTTGCACTGATCCTTACCGTTATTATGGCAACGATCCTGATACGTTCCGTAGTAGAGCCGGTAAAACAGTTGCAGGAAGCTATGGAAAAAATGAGACGCGGTAATATGGATATTGATATCGAGTACAAGGCAGAAGATGAGCTTGGAAAGCTTTCCGATGATTTGCGGTCTGTAGCAGCGTTCCTGAACGCGGTAGTGGCAGATGAGACAAATATCCTTACAGAGATGAGCCGCGGAAACTTTAATGTTTATTCTTCTATGTCAAAGGATTATGTAGGAAGCTTTGTTGCGATCTATAACTCTATGGTTCTTCTGAGAGATAATTTAAGCAGTACGCTTTCGAGTGTTACCCAGTCAGCTGATCAGGTGGCAGCAGGCTCCGATCAGGTATCCTCCGGAGCACAGGCATTATCCCAGGGTGCTACCGAGCAGGCTTCTTCCGTGGAAGAACTGGCAGCTACCATTAATGAGATTTCCAATAATGTTGAAAAAAATGCTGAAAATGCAAAGGCAGCCAGCGACATGGCTGATAATGTAAGAGAACAGGCAGGAGAAAGCAGACAGCGTATGCAGGAGATGCTTTCTGCCATGACGGACATCAGCAACAGCTCCAGTGAGATTGGAAAGATCATCAAGACGATTGAGGATATTGCATTCCAGACTAATATTCTTGCTTTGAACGCAGCCGTAGAAGCAGCCCGTGCAGGAGCAGCAGGAAAAGGATTTGCAGTAGTAGCAGACGAGGTTCGTAATCTTGCAGGAAAATCAGCAGAAGCTTCAAAGAATACGTCTGCTCTCATTGAAGGTTCTCTTCACGCAGTTGACCGTGGTACAAAGATTGCAAATGAAACGGCCAAGGCATTGCAGCAGCTGACCGAAGGCGTTCAGGGAGTAGCACAGACCATTGAGGAGATCTCTTCTGCCAGCGAGTCACAGGCAGTTTCTGTAAAGCAAGTAAATGAGGGCATCAGCCAGATCTCCAGCGTTGTACAAAGCAATTCTGCAACGGCAGAAGAAAGTGCTGCAGCCAGTGAGGAGCTTTCCAGCCAGGCACAGCTCTTAAAGGATTTGGTAAGTAAATTCACATTAAAGGATGGTTCTGCGGATCTAGCACCACAGCCAGCCAGGAAAAGCATGGATGTATCTGAACCGTCATCTATGATTTCTTACGGAGATAATGACAAATACTAAGGCTGTGGTTTAAAAAGAATAGATAGTGTGTATGAGCCCACAGCAGATTTTATTTTCTGTTGTGGGCTTGATTAAAGTTGGAAAGGAAACTGAAAAATGGCAGAGCCAAGAAAATTATCACCGGAAGAATTCAGGACAATGCAGCTGTTAGAGCTGGATATGCTGGAGGAATTGGACCGGGTATGTAGAAAATATGATATTAAATACTGTATTACCTATGGAACCCTCCTGGGAGCTGTCAGACATAAGGGATTTATCCCATGGGATGATGATTCTGATATAGCAATGCTTAGGGAAGAGTATGAAAAATTTCGTAAGGTTGCACACGAAATGGATCCTTCTATCTGCTATTTCCAGGATCATTTTAATGACCCGGAGTATCTTTGGCAGTATGGGAAACTGCGGCGCACTGGAACTACATTTGTCCGTGCAGGTCAGGAGCATATGAAGGGAAAAACTGGGGTATTTGTTGATATCTTTGTGATGGATGACTGCCCCAAAAGCTTATTGGGGATGATATTTCATAGTTTCTGGTGCTTTTTTCTTCGAAAAATCCTCTATGCTCGGGTAGGAAAAGAAAATGCCAAAGGTTTACCGAAGCTCTGCTATCAACTTTTAAATTTGATTTCTGTAAATTGGGTATATAAACAGGTTGGGAAAATGTCAAAAAAAAGTAGTAACACCAGCCCAAATAGAGTGAGAACTTTATTATATCCAGTACTTAATGATTATGGTGATAAAAACTATAATCACGGAAAAGCACATTTTGGAATGCTTAAAAGTTGGTTTTTAGAGTGTGCAGAATATGATTTTGAAGGGCATAAATTTTATGGAACAAAGGATTATGATGGATTTTTAAAATATTATTATAATGATTATATGACACCTCTTCCAGTAGAAAAAAGGCAGCCACATGCTCTTACATCCAACTTTAATTTTAATGTGGATAGTAAAAATGTAAGAGAAAAGTTATATGCCGGTCGGATAATATGATCGTAAAAGTATATTAATTTATTTGGGTGATATATTGATGAAAATAGGTGAGAAAATGATCAATTTTACTGTTGGCCCGGTACAGTCCACAGAAAAAGTGAAACTGATCGGGGCTGAAAATGTTCCTTATTTTAGAACGCTAGAGTTTTCGGCTGTTATGCTGGAGAATGAAAGATATGTAAAGCAGTTTGCAGGTGCCGGTGAAAATGCAAGAGTGGTGTTTATCACTGGTTCGGGAACAGCTTCTATGGAAGCTTCAGTTATAAATGCTTTTGATGAGAATGATAAGGTTCTCGTGGTAAATGGGGGAAGCTTTGGACAGCGTTTTGCAGAAATCTGTGCGATCCATGGAATACCATATACAGAGATTAAAGTAGAAATGGGAAAAACAATTACAGAAGATATGTTAGGAGAATATTCTGGACGAGGATATACGGGATTTCTTGTGAATATTCATGAAACTTCAACTGGAGTATATTATGACCCATGGATGATCAGCAATTTCTGTAAGAAAAATAATATGTTTCTGGTAGTGGATGCTATTAGTTCTTTTTTGGCTGATGAATTCCAGATGGATGAGCTTGGTGTGGATATTATGCTCACAGGTTCACAAAAAGCACTTGCGTGTCCTCCCGGAATTTCGCTGATCGTTCTCTCGTCAAGAGCTGTGGAACGGGTAAATAATAGAAATGTAAGATCCATGTATTTTGACCTTAAAAATGCCCTTAAAAATGGTGAAAGGGGCCAGACGCCGTTTACACCAGCTGTCGGTATCTTACTTCAGATAAATGCAAGATTAAAAGAGATTGAACAGGAAGGTGGAGTGAAAGAGGAATTAAAGAGGATTGCTGCGTTAGCAGCAGATTTTCGCAATAAGATCAAAGATCTTCCAGTGGATATATGCTCTGAATCACTATCTAATGCGGTTACACCTTTGGCAACAAGAAATTGTTCGGCATACGATATTTTTACTGTATTGAAGGACGAATATGGTATCTGGGTTTGTCCAAATGGAGGAGAGCTGGCTGATAAAGTTTTCCGTGTAGGTCACATTGGCTGTCTTACTTTTGAAGACAACCAGAAACTGATACAAGCGCTTCATGACCTGCAAAAGCGTGGGATTTTAAAGTGAAGACGGATGAAACGTGTCGCAGGCTATGGAAATTTTCTGATATAAGGATAAGAAAGGAAAAAGAATGAATGTAACAATAATTGGCGGGGGAAATATTGGAATGTGCCTTGCTGGGGAATTTCACGTATAAAATAGTATCATGTAAAAATTTATACATCAACGTCAGCGTTGTTTGGAGAACGGATCACAGTGGCAGATGACGAGAAAGGAATTACGTTTTCGTCGGGAGAAATTATAGCTACATATGATATAGAATATGCGATTTCTGATGCAGATATAATTTTATGTACATTACCGTCTAATTTAAGAAAGACATTCATTCGGAAAATGATGCCGTTTGTTAAGAGAAAAGCAGCACTTGGTTTTTTCCCAGGCTATGGTGGGGCAGAACTTTATTGCATTGAACTTATACAAAAAGGCATGACTGTATTTGGACTCCAGAAAGTGCCTTACGTTGCAAGAACAAAAGAACCGGGAAAAATTGCCGGTCTGATGTCAAAAAAAAATAAAATACTAGTGGCAGCTCTACCCCCATGATAGAACAGATGAAGTAGCAGATATGCTGGAGGATATGCTCTTAATGAAGTGTGTCCGTCTTAAAAATTACATGGTTGCAACACTTCTTCCAGGAAATCCTCTTCTTCATACAAGTGGTTCTGTTGTATATTTAGATAATTATAAGAAAGGGCAGATGTTTCCAGAACAGATTTATTATTACCAGCCATGGACCGATGAATGTTCAGAATTTCTTTGCAGATTCAGCGATGAGATGATGGAAGTATGTGAAAAGCTTCCTATTGATCTTACTGAGGTAGAGTCTATTCAAAAGTATTATGAATCACCAACACCAAAAGATCTGACACGAAAGTTCCATGAGATTCCATCATATAATGCGTTGCTTCTTCCTAGGAAAAAGGTACAAAAAAGCGTGTGTGTGTGGGTGTGTGTATGTATGACTTTATTCCTGATTTCTCTTCGCGTTTTTATACAGAGGATATTCCCAATGGAGTGTGTATTATCAAAGCACTCTCACAGTTTGTGGGGGTAGAGACTCCGACCATAGACTATGTGCTGGATTGGTATTTCCAGATGACTGGCAAAGAATATTTTCAGAAAGACGGGTCTTTTGGTAAAGACATAATGGAAACAGCTATTCCACAGATCAATGGAATTCAAACAGTAGAAGATTTGGTGGATTTTTATACAAGGTAATATCTGGATCATTACAGAAATTTCGTACAATATAAGTGTAGTTTATATATAGAAATTGCAAACATAAAATGCAGGATCTGGTATACCCAAAATCAATCATTATTGAGGTTAACATATGAAAAGAGTAATAACATATGGCACCTATGATTTGTTTCATGAAGGCCATTACAGACTGTTAAAAAGAGCGAAAGAGCTAGGCGACTATTTAATAGTAGGAGTTACAACTGAGCATTTTGATGAATGTCGTGGAAAGCTGAATGTTGTAGATCCTATTTTGAAACGGATTGAAAATGTAAAAAATACCGGATTTGCAGATATGATAATAGTGGAGGATCATGAGGGTCAGAAAATTGAGGATATCCAAAAATATGGTGTAGATATCTTTACAGTGGGATCAGATTGGATCGGAACATTTGATTATCTGAATGCATTTTGCAAGGTTGTATATTTGGAAAGAACTCCCAATATATCTTCTACCATGCTTCGAGGAAATGCATATAAGCTTATAAAAACAGGCCTTGTGGGTACAGGGCGTATTGCAGGCAGATTTGTTTCTGAGGCCAGATATGTAAGTGATATTGTGGTTTCTGATGCATATAATCCTGAAATAGAAAGTGTAAGTCAGTTTAAAAAGAAATACTCAGAATATGATATTACTATTGAGACAGAGGATTACGAAAGGTTTTTAGGTAACGTAGATGCAGTATATATTGCATCTACGAATGAAACACATTATGAATATGCAAAACAGGCATTGACTCATGGAAAAAGTGTTTTATGTGAAAAGCCTTTAGCATTTACAAAGAGAGAAAGTATGGAATTGTATGATCTGGCTTTGCGAAAACATGTGGTTTTGATGGAAGCAATAAAAGCAGCATATTGTCCGGGCTTTCAACAGATGTTAAACGTAGTTCAGAGCGGCAGAATAGGACAAGTAAAAGATGTAGAGGCCAGTTTTACCAGAATTGCAAATATCCATTCGCGAGAAAGAACAGATCCGATGTATGGAGGGGCATTTCTTGAATATGGTGGAAATGTACTCATGCCTATCATAAAAATACTTGGAACAGACTATCGGTCAGTCATATTTGACAGTCTTGATAATGAACTTGGGACAGATGATTATACCAAGATCCAGATCAGATACAAAGATGCCATGGCTACAGCCAAAGTGGGAATGGCGGTAAAGTCAGAAGGACAGCTTCTTGTTGCAGGAACCGAAGGATACCTGATCGCCCAATCTCCCTGGTGGCTGACTGAAAAGTTTGATGTAAGATACGAAAATGAAACTATTGTTGAACACTATGAGCCCAGATTTGTGGGGGATGGACTAAGATATGAAATTAGTGAATTTATAGCCAAAATACGGGGAGTTGGCGAAAAATCTTACAAGCTGACGGCAGAAGAATCCATTTCAATAACAGGGATTGTAGAAGAATTTGTTAAAAACAGATGTATTGAAAATGATAGATAAGTTAGAATGTAGAGTGATTTTTAACAAAGAGTTGAAAGTAGCTTGCCAAAAAGAGAGGAGTTGGAAATTATGGATCGCATCGATTATATTTTTAGTATGACATCAAAATTTGCAGGCGGACGAAAAATAGTTCTTTATGGCTACAATGAAAAAACCAGAGTAATCAAAAATAGACTTGCCGAAAAAGGGATGAACATAGATCTTTTTGTGGACCATTCTCTTTATCAGAATAAAAAGCCGGGTGTTTATGATAGCCGGATTTTAGATGGAAGATCGGATAAATTTTATGTAATTGTCGGAATGCCTAATCGTTTAGATATTATCTGTAAACTACATTCCTTTGGATATTTCAGTCAAAATGACTATGTGTATCTGGGAGATATTGAATATTGTGTTTTACGGGATGAGGACGGTTATTTTGAAGATAATTACGGAAATCAACTGATAATGAATAGAAAATTACGGTCACATATCACCTTGAATGGATTTAATTCCCGTGTAGTGATTTCAGATGACTGCGTGGTCAGTCCGGATTTCCATTTGCTGATAACAGATGAATGCACAGTAGAAATAGGAAATGGAACATGGCTGAATGGAAACTTTAGTATTTTTGACCAAAGTCATTTTCAATGCGGGGAAAGATGTATATTTGCAAAAGGACTACTAGAAATCGAAGTAACTGATATCAGGATTGGAAATGATTTTACAACAGAGAGCGGCTATGTGATACGTGCATCCAGAAAATCTTCTATTATCATTGGCAATGATTGTATGTTTTCTTACAATTTAAATATGAGAACCAATGATGGACATGTGATCTTTGATGTGAAGACGGGAAAAAATATAAATTCAACAGATGAATTATGTGAAAGCAGGAATATCAGAATTGGGGATCATGTATGGGTCGGAATGAATGTTTGTATTTTGTATAATACGGATATTTCAAATGGAAGTATTATTGGAGCAATGAGTCTGGTAAAAGCAAAAATACCTAATAATTGCATTGCTGCAGGAAATCCGGCACGCGTGATCAGGACGGATATTGCTTGGAGCAGAAACAACAATAATTCTGTAGACATTGATGAATGTGGTGATGGATTTGTGAAATGTACGGAAAACAAATATTCTTTTTAAGAGAGAAAGTACTATGAATAATAGAATATACAATGACAAAGTAAACGTAGACGATGAAAATATAAAAGCCTTTTTTAACAACAGGGCAAAAAGATTTGCAGCAGGCGAGGTAGATCAATATACATCTGTAGTACTTGGTGATAATAAATCGGATTATGGAAAAGAGTGGCACGAATTTGAAAAAAAGCAAGTTGAAAAGCATCTAAATCTTGGCTTGGATAAAAAAGTCCTGGATATTGGCTGTGGGATAGGAAGATGGGCAGAGAATATCATAGATCATTGCGGAGAATATATAGGAACGGATTTTTCAGATGAAATGATAAGGTCAGCCCAGGAACGTTTTAAAGCATATTCCAATGCATTGTTTATTAATTCTTCGTTTCAGGACATATTTAAAAGCAAGAAAATAATTGGAAAAAAATTTGATACAGTGATCATTGCAGGGGTCTCTATGTATATCAATGATGCTGATCTGAGAAAATGTTATGACAGTTTGGCGGATGTACTGAATGAGGGAGCGATCGTATATATAGAAGAAAGTATCGGGGTCAATGAGAGATTAACTCTGGATCATATCTGGTCTGATAGCTTAAAGGATAATTATGATGCAATATATAGAACCCGGAAAGAATATCTTGAATTAATGAGTGGATTAACGAACAGAGTCCAAATATTAAAAGAAGGATATTTTGAACAGCTTGATAAAAAAGAATTGTCTGAGACCAGTCATTGGTATATTTTTTTGAAAAAATGCTAAAGCCAGTATTCTATTGATGAAAATGAGAAATTGCTTATATAGTATTTTCAAATACTGTGAAGAAACACTTTGGGACTTTTTCGGTGGGTGTTCTGAAATCATTTCCAGCAGGTACTCTGAAAAAACCATTGCACCTGAGGGGGATTTGTGTTAATCTATCCTTATAGGATTCCTCTGTATCACGGAGGAAGAAAATGGGTAAAAAAGCACTGGAAGAATTGGTATTTCACGACGATTTTATGTTCGCAGCTGTTATGATGGATGCGGAGAACTGCAGGTGTTTCCTTGAGCGCGTACTGGAAATGAAAATAGGAAGAGTAGAGATCAGCAGGGAACATGGTTTCTTCTTTAATCCGGAAAACAAAAGCATCCGCATGGATGTATTTGCAAAGGATGAGGATCAGACGCATTATGATATTGAGATGCAGCTGGTGAAAAAAGACAGCCTGGAAAGGCGCAGCCGCTATTATCACAGCCAGATGGATGTGGAAATGCTGGAAAAAGGAAGAAGTTACAGCGAACTGGCAGATGCATATGTCATTTTCATTTGCGACTTTGATCCCCTTGGTCAAAAAAAGTGCCGGTATACCATCCGCAAATACTGTGAAGAAACCGGGAATGCATTTGGAGATGGAGTCTGCACTATTTTTCTGAACACAAACGGAGAAAACCGCGGAGAAGTACCAAAAGAACTGACAGCATTGCTTGATTTTGTGAAGGCAGATCTGGCAGGAAGTGAAGCTGAATATGAAGATACACTGGTAAAACAGCTTCAGGATTCCATGCGCCGGGTCAAAAGAAGCCGGAAGATGGGGGAACGCTATATGATGTTTGAACAGTATATGAAAGAATATGTTCAGGAACATGCAGATGAAATCCGTGAAGAAGCCAGAGAAGAAGGCCTTGCAGAAGGGCGTGCGAAAGGTCTTGAGGAAGGACGTGCAGAAGGGCGAGCAGAAGGACGTGCAGAAGGACGTGCAGAAGGACGTGCGGAAGGGCAAGCAGAAGGGCGTGCAGAAATGGCCAGGTTGAATAAATTATATGCCAGTCTTCTGGCATCTGGCCGTTCGTCAGACCTGCAGCGGGCACTGAACGATCCGGAATATCTGAAACAGCTATTAGAAAAAACAGGATCCTGATGTTCAAGATCAGGATCCGTCGTTATACAGTCTGTGTATAATGTTAAAAAGTCAGGTCCATATCTTGTGGACCATCTTTGTCTGAATGACAAAATCTATTTGTATTAAGTATCTGATGATCATGGTCGTTTCGGCCAAATTTCAAAATAGATACAGGGGAATTCTATAAAAAGCTGCGTACGCATTATTGGTGTGTACGCAGTTTCTCATATTCTGCCAGTGCAGATAATGCTTCACCGGAAAGCGGGATAAGAACAGCTAGATTAAAAATGGTCATCAGCCCGATGCCTACATCTCCCAGGTCCCATACTACAGTATACGTCTGGATGCCGCCCACAAAGAGCATGACCAGAGCTAAAATTTTATAAAGAGTCTGCCAAAGCCAGCGGTTTCCGAAAAGATAGGATACATTGGACCGGGCATAAAAGAGGATGCCCAGAAAAGTTGAAAAACTGAACAGTGCCAGGATAACAGCTACAAAGACCACACCGAAGCTTCCAAGGTGGTAGTTCATGGCAGCCTGTAAAAGTTCCATTCCCATAAGTCCGCGGGTAAATTCTTCCGGAACCAGGAGCAGGATAAAGGCGGTACAGCTGCAGATCACAATGGTATCAATAAATACACCTAAAGCCTGGATCAGTCCCATTTTTACAGGTTCCTTTTCATCAGCAGCAGCGGCTGCACAGGGAGCAGAACCAGAGCCAGCTTCATTGGAGAAAAGTCCGCGTTTTACACCATTCATCAACACAGCGCCAAAACCACCGCCGGCTACAGCACGAAGACCAAAAGCTTCTTTAAAAATTCTGGAAAATACCCCTGGAAGCTGTCCAATATGGGTTATGATAATAAAAACAGTAATAATAAAATAGAGAGCGGCCATTACCGGAACAATGATGTCCAGTGCCTTTACAGTTGCATTTTTCCGAAGCACGATCACAGCAGATAAGATCACCAGTATCACAGTAGTGATAATAGGTGGTATGGAAAAGGCATTTTCAAAGGCAGAAGCAACGGAGTTACTGATCACCTGGCTGATACCGCACCAGCATAACAGGCCGGAAAAGGCAAATAAAACAGCAATTACAGAATGGCGCAGTTTTTGTCCACGCATTTTTTCTGCATAATAGTGGATATAGTAAGCAGGTCCGCCGTGATAACCGCCGTATAAAGGATCTTTTTCCTTATGGATCTGGGCCAGTGTTGCTTCTATAAAAGCAGTGGCAGAACCTAAAATGGCAGTCAGCCACATCCAGAACACAGCACCTGCACCTCCGGCAGAAACAGCAGCCACTACACCTACCAGATTTCCCATACCAACCCGGGTAGCAGTAGATACAAAAAGGGTCTGCAGCGGTGACAAACTGCTGTCCTTTCCTTTCTTTTCTGATAATGAGCGCACCATATCCGGGAAAAGACGTACGGATACGAAATTTGTGCGGAAGGTAAAGTAAATGCCTGTTGGGATCAGAAGAAGTACAAGCAGGGGGATTCCCATGGAAAATGCCCCAAATTTAAGAGTGAACAGATCACCCCACAGAAAACGGTAAAAAGCTTCGATTATATGAACGATCATAACTTATCTCCAGTCATTTTTCATTTCCGGTTTTTAAAAGCGTAAAAGCACCTGAACACACTTAAACGCTTTAAAGAGCCAGTCTATCTATTGTACAACGTTTTCATTGATTTGTAAAACTATAAAATGTAAAAAGTCTATTGCCTATGAAAATGTAAAAAAGTCTATTACGTGGATGTTACCATCAGGTGAAATGTAGGTTTAGTCACTGATAACTTCTGGCTGTTTCATGATACACCCGGGTGATCTCCTGAAGGATATCCATATGGATAAAATCTTTTTTATATACAATTTTGGTCTCCCGCATCATGCTTAGATTTTCAATAGGCAGAACTGCCATTTTTCCCTTCTTCTGTTCTCTGGCGCAGGCACTTTGGGGCAGAATGGATACACCCAGTCCCTTTCGTACCAGATCCTTGATAGTAGCAATGTTGTCAACTTCCAAAGTAATATTAAAGTTGTCAATGGAATCACCGATGCTTTTTAAGGTGGACTCAAAAAGTATACGAGTATCAGAGGTAGGCAGGCGCAGGATCATCCGCTCCTGCTTTAATTCTGATAAAGTGACCATGGCACGTTTAGCCAAAGGATGACGGATGGACATAACACACACCAGATAATCTGTAGCCAGCATCAGGGAACAGAGGGAATGCCCGGTTGGAGTGCCGTCTACGATGGCCAGATCAATCTCATAATTATCCAACATATCATAAAGATTATTTATGGTATCAGTAATAATCGTTATGGAAAAATTATTATCAGCATTGCTGCAGCGGGCCAGCACTTCCGTGATCAGATTACTTTCGGAGGTGTGTGTGATGCCGATGCGGACCTTGGTCAGCTGTTTTCGGGAATTGTTGATCTCTGTTTCCATTTTTCCATATAAGGCTTTGATCCTTCGTGCGTATTTTAAGACGATCTCCCCTTCCGGAGTCAGCATTAAACTACCTTTTCCACGTACAAACAGGGTAACGCCAAGTTCCTCCTCCAGCTGGCTGATGTGGTGGCTGACCGCTGGCTGGGTCAGGGAAAGAGAAGCAGCAGCTTTTGTGAAATTCTGATATTCAGCTACAGCTAAAAGTGTTTCTATTTTTGAACCAAGCATAGATCCTCCTATAAAAAAAAATTATCATACATAAAAATAAAATAATTTGATTTTATTATAAAAAAGTATATCATATAGAAACATGACATACAAGGGGAAACAAGGGGGTTACAACATGAAGTCATTTTTATTTTACCATGCAACATCCCAGGCATCAGTGGTGATCATCACCATTGCGCTGATGTTGTTTACAGGATATCTTATGACCCGTATCACCAGAAAATTTAAGCTGCCGAATGTAACGGGGTACATTCTGGCAGGAATCCTTATGGGACCTTATTGTCTGGATATGGTGCCGGTAAAGGTCATAGATGGCATGGATTTTCTATCAGATATTGCACTGGCTTTCATTGCTTTCAGTACAGGTGAGTTTTTCCGTTTTTCGGTTTTGAAGAAAAACGGCTGGAAGGTGGTTGTGATCACGGTCATGGAAGCAGTGCTGGCATCGGTATGTGTTTTTGCAGTGGTTTATGGAGTTCTTCATCTGAATCTGTCATTTTCTATTGTGCTGGCGGCTCTGGCATCAGCCACAGCTCCTGCATCCACTATCATGACAATCCGCCAGACTGGGGCAAAAGGTGATTTTGTAGATACTCTTTTGCAGGTAGTGGCTTTAGATGATGTAGTTGGTCTTGTGGAATATAGTGCAGCTATCTCCATTGCACTGGCGGCACTTTCAGGGGGCGGCTTCCAGGTGGGGAATATTTTAAAGCCGATCTTTGTTAACGGTGCGGTATTGGTACTTGGCGGTATTTTTGGATGGCTGCTAAAATGCATGATGCCAAAGAAAAAATATAAAGATAATCGCCTGATCATATCTGTGGCAGCGCTATTTGCTTTTTGCGGGATCTGTTCTCTGGCTGATGTATCACCACTTCTGGGATGTATGTCTATGGGAACAATTTATATTAACTTATCTGATGATGATAAGCTGTTTAAGCAGTTGAATTATTTCAGTCCGCCAATTCTGCTTTTGTTTTTCGTCAGATCAGGTCTTTCTTTCAGGCTGGATGCACTTCTTAATCCGTCAGCAGGAGAAGATGGGGCTTCTCTTTTAGTGATCGGAGTAGCATATTTCCTTACACGTATCATAGGAAAATATGCAGGTGCGTATTTAGGATGTATGGCAGTACATAAGAAAAAACAGGTACGTAATTACTTAGGTCTGGCACTGGTTCCCCAGGCAGGTGTAGCGATTGGTCTGGCAGCTCTTGGGGCAAGAACCTTAGGCGGACAGATGGGCATTGACCTGCAGACTGTTATTCTGGCATCCAGTGTGCTGTATGAGCTTACTGGTCCCGCCTGTGCCAAGATATCTTTATATCTGTCCGGATCCTATGGGGATATTGAACTGCCAAAGGAGGCTAAAGAAAAGGATCCGGTGACCCGCTTGGAGCTGTTGATCAGGCGGATCCACGAGATCCAGCAGGAAATACCGGAGACAGAAGAAACTATTTCACCAGAGGAACAGGCATTTTTAGAAGCTGCCAATGAACAGTACGAAGCAGTGGGGGCATTAAGAAATCATTTAAGAGCAAGGAGGACGTATTAATATGGGATATATAGCAGCAGAACTGACAAAAGGATGGATGATGGAAGGCGTGGGAGAGCAGGTGATCTTTAGGATCATTTTGTCACTGGCACTGGCGGCTGTGATCGGCTGTGAACGGTCCAGCAAGCGTCATTCTGCAGGTATGAGGACTTTTATGCTGGTCAGTGTATCTGCCACAGCAGCAGTTTTGACAGATATGTATCTGGCCAGGGAATTTTCTTTTGTAATCCCTGTTATTTCCGGGGCAGCTGTTGTAGGCATTGCCATGATAAGCGGAAATTCCATTCTTTTCAGCTCTAAGAACCAGATCAAGGGCCTGACTACATCTGCAGCCCTTTGGGCATGCGGCTTTATGGGACTGATGCTTGGTGCAGGAATGTATATTTCAGCGTTTGCTATTTTCATGGCTCTCCTTTGCGGTATTTCACTGTTCCCATCAGCAGAGCGTTATTTAAAAGACCGCTCTAACCATTTTGAAGTACATCTGGAATTAAAGAGCAGCTTTAAGCTTCAGGATTTCGTGGCAACGATCCGAAAACTTGGTATCCGCATTGATGATATTGAGGCAAATCCGGCTTATTTAAATTCCGGACTCAGTGTGTATACAGTTTCCCTGACTGTAGACAGCCAGGAACTTAAAAAAGAAAAAAAACACAGTGACATCATTGAAGCACTGCGTTCTCTGGATTACATCTATTATATAGAAGAAATTAAATGATTTGCCTACTACACAAAACCGGAAAAATATTGTATACTTGTATAGTTAGCGATAACAGGAGGAATACCCAAGTGGTTGAAGGGTCTGGCTTCGAACACCAGTAGGTCGGTAACACCGGCGCAAGGGTTCAAATCCCTTTTCCTCCGTAAGTATGATGCCCTTTTGGAGTCTTTCATACACTTGCTGTTACGGCCGGTTTTTCGCCGGCCGCAATGTTTACCGGCATTTATTTAAAATTTCCTGTTACTGACTGTGGAATGGTAAATTCAACAGCTCCCATGTAAGCAGGTGCCACTTCTGTTTCGTCAAAAGTGATCACAAGTTCACCTTTTTCATTAAAGTAAAAGCTTTCATCTCCATTTAACTCCTTAAAATCCCATTCAGGCATATCACTTTCAATAAAATAAGTAACAGAAGAGTCTGCCGCCATCTGTGCTTTCATCTGTTCTTTAATATTGTCGCTGATAGCAGTGAGCATTTCCGGTCTGTCTTTAAAAAGAGCAGAAAGGGGAACAATATTTCCGGTAGTTTTATCAATGGTAAATACCTTGGTATATTCTGTTCCGCTTGCCATTACAAGTGTGGTATCAATGCGCAGGCACAGATATTTATCTGTATCAGTTACTACTTTATAAGTAGAAGTGAGAGAGTAGCTGCCTTCTCCCTGGGATTCCCGAAGCTCTTTTTCGTATTGGGCGATCAGTTCATTTGCATAATCCTCAATAGAGCGGTTCACAGCCTCTGGTGCGGAGTCAATTTCCGGGATGTCTACTTTGGCTTCAAAATGATTGGTCTTATCTTCATATGTACGTAAAGTAACTACTTTTGTAATGGCACCGATCACCGGCAGGTTTGTCATGGCATTGGCAATAGTTGGGCTCACGTTGGTAATGATAGCAAGAGCGACCACAGCAGCAGCGGCAGTAGTGCCGGTTGTGCGTAAAATGCGAAGAAATGGGCTGTGTTTACGCTTCCCTTCTTTGATCCCGGCTAAGATCCGGGCTTTTGCAGCATCAGGAACCGGGATTTCATTGTATTCCTGCTTTAAAGACTCAAGTTTATCTAAATTATCTAAATTATCAAAATATCCTGAATTACGATCCTGTTTTTTCATTAATATGGTCTCCTTTCTTTTACAGAGCTGCTGTATCATCCAGCTGGATGCGAAGTTTTTTTAATGACCGGTACAATCGGGTCTTTACGGTATTTACATTTTCATCGACCACAAGGGCAATGTCCTCGATCTTCATATCCTCAAAATATCTCAGGATGATGACGGTGCGGTTCTCAGGCTCCAAACGGTTTAAAGCCTTTTTAAGATCCAATTCCTCGTATTTATCTTCTGCTGCAGCTTCAGGAAGCTCTTCGGCAGGCTGTTCTTTTATCTGGTTTCGCAGCAGATCCAGGCTTGTGTTTACTACGATCCGGCACAGCCAGGGAAGAAGCTTCTCAGTATCCTTTAATTTTTTGCACTGGATAATGGCTTTGCAGGCGCTTTCCTGGACAACGTCCAAAGCATCTGCTTCATTATGTACATAACTGTAGGCCAGCCGGTAAAAACGTTCATATTGGTCAATGAGCATTTTTTCCGTTTGCAGCCGGATTTTTTCTGCTTGATCAGAATGGTTCATGACGCATTCTCCTTTCCAATTTTAATCTGCGTACTAGTACACCGTTTTCGAAATAACTATACCACTCGCTTGTCTGCGAATCTGATTGCACAGGTCTAAAAGCCTCAGCGTAGCCCGCTACGCCTGCGTTTTTAGACTTGCACACTCAAATCCGCATCCTACGCGATTAGTACAGTTATTTACGAAACGATGTACTAGTACATCGTTTTCAAAATAACTGTATCAGTACGTCTTTTTGTGTCTTACACTTATTAGACGCATGGAATGGGAAAAAAGTTGCAGAAAATAGTATACTCTTCATAAAATTTACTGCAAGTCCTTAAGAAGTTCTTCATTGAGTTTTTCGGGGAATAATGTTATATTGGAAAAAATAAGATACAGGGGATAGATAATTTGGAAAAGCGAGAACGAAAGGCGATAACTTTTCCCATGGCAGCTGTTTTTATGGCAATGATGATCGGCATTCTTTCCGGTCTTGGCAGCGGCTACTATATATGGGGAAGAGAGCCTGAAAATACAGTTGATCTGAAAGCAGTAGAAGTTCCTGACTGGGTACAGCAGGATTTTTTACGGAAAAATATTTTTTCACGTCCGGATGTGACCCGCAAGCAGGTGAAAAATATAGTGATCCATTATGTGGGAAATCCGGGAACCAGTGCAAAGGCTACCAGAAACTATTTTGACAGCCTAGCAGACCAGGATGCACAGAAAGAGGGGATTTCTTCCAGCAGCCATTTCGTAGTAGGGCTGGATGGGGAGGTAATACAGTGCATTCCTATTGATGAGACAGCCTATGCAAATGCCCCCAGAAATGATGATACCATTTCTATAGAAGTATGTCATCCAGATGATACCGGCAAATTTAACGATGCTTCCTATGAATCAGTGGTAAAGCTGACTGCCTGGCTTTGCAGGCAGCTGAAATTAAAAAGCTCTGATGTAGTACGCCATTATGATATAAATGGAAAAAAGTGTCCAAAATATTATGTAGAAGATAAAGAAGCCTGGAAACAGTTAAAAGAAGATGTAAAAGAGCAGATGAAGGCAGATTAATGGATATGCCAGCACAGTTACGAAACGATGTACTGGAAGTCTGGCTGCATAAAAAGCAGAGATGCCCCTACAGCGGGAGCATCTCTGCTTTTCTTTCATGAAATACGGTATAGTAGCGAAAACCATAGCTTTTTAACATTTCACGGCATTGTTCAAAGCCGATGCCCAGAGTTTTTGGTGTATGGGCATCAGAGCCGATGGTAATCAGTTCTCCACCAAGTTCTCTGTAGAAACGGAAAACATCAGCACATGGATTGGTATCTCCCAGTCCATAGCGGATACCGCCTGTATTACACTCCAGACATTTTCCGTTTTCAATGAGCAGCTTCAAAATCGGACGGATATAGGATTCGTAATCCTTCCAGGAATAAAACTCATTTTTATGGGGAGCATATCTTAAAGAATAATCCAGGTGTCCATAGGAGTCAAAAGTATCACACAGTTTTTTTATGCGTTCCAGAGATACCTTAAAAAAGGCTTCCATACCTTCTTTTTCTCCGAAACGGTCCCAGAATGCTTTTTCATAAGGATCCATCTGGTCTACAAAATGGCTGGAACCAATAACAAAATCAAATTCTTTCCCCCAGGTTTTTGCAAAATCATGGAGATAATCACCCACATGGTTTTGCAGACCCAGTTCGATTCCAATATTTAAACGGATCCGGTCTGCGTATTCATCCTTTATTTTGCGTAAGCTTTCTATATAAGTAGGAAGATCTAAAGTAAAGTCATCAGGACAGAACTGGCTTCCGTGATCATGGTGATCTGTAATACAGATTTCTTTCATCCCCAGGGAAATGGCTTTTTCCAGCTGATCCCGTACCGGGGTTTCGGAATCTGCAGAAAATTCTGTGTGGAGATGGCAGTCATAAATAGCATCCATAGTGATAAGTCTCCTTTTTTGTTATATGTACTCTCAGAATCTTTATTTTCTCACATTATAATTACAAATGACGGTAATAACAAGTCTGTACCCGACAATAAACACACTTTCTCATTCAAACCAGCGATGGCTGAAATGTAACGAAATAAAAATCCGCTGAAAATTACTGGAATTTATGAGAGAAAATAGTCAGAATGGTAGAAACGAAAAAAAGACTTGCTATTTTGGATAAAATTGAGTACAATGTAGACAGTTGATTAATATTTAACAAATAATATTTTTTTAACAATCTAGGAGGAATTGAATCATGGCAGTAAAAGTTGCAATTAATGGTTTCGGACGTATTGGACGTCTGGCTTTCCGTCAGATGTTCGGAGCAGAGGGTTACGAGGTAGTAGCAATCAATGACTTAACCGATCCTAAGATGTTAGCACATCTGTTAAAGTATGATACAGCACAGGGTGGATATGCTGGACACATTGGTGAAGGCAAGCACACTGTAGAGGCTGGAGAAGATTCCATCACAGTTGACGGCAAGAAGATCACTATCTACAAAGAGCCAAAGGCTGCTGACCTTCCATGGGGCGAGCTTGGCGTAGATGTAGTATTAGAGTGCACTGGCTTCTATACTTCTAAGGAAAAAGCACAGGCTCATATTGATGCAGGTGCTAAGAAGGTTGTTATTTCAGCACCAGCTGGAAACGACTTAAAGACCATCGTTTACTCTGTAAATGAGAAGACTCTGACAGCAGAAGATACCATCATCTCCGCTGCATCCTGCACCACCAACTGCTTAGCACCTATGGCTAAGGCATTAAATGACTACGCTCCGATCCAGAGCGGTATCATGAGCACCATCCATGCTTACACCGGCGACCAGATGATCCTTGACGGACCACACAGAAAGGGCGACTTAAGAAGAGCACGTGCAGGCGCAGCTAACATCGTTCCTAACTCTACTGGTGCAGCTAAGGCAATCGGTCTGGTTATCCCAGAGCTGAACGGCAAGCTGATCGGTTCCGCACAGCGTGTACCTGTACCAACTGGTTCTACCACAATCTTAACAGCTGTTGTTAAGAAGGCAGACGTAACCAAGGAAGAGATCAATGCTGCTATGAAGGCTGCTGCATCTGAGTCCTTCGGATACAACGAGGATCCGATCGTATCTTCTGACGTTATCGGTATGAGATTTGGTTCTCTGTTTGATGCAACCCAGACTATGGTTTCCCATATCGCTGATGATCTGTATGAAGTACAGGTTGTTTCATGGTATGACAACGAGAATTCTTACACCAGCCAGATGGTAAGAACTATCAAGTACTTCGCTGAGTTAGCATAATCCAGATTTTAAAGACTCATAAGGGGTCCGGTCTTTAGGACCGGGCCCTTTTTTCGTGAAATACATTTACAAGTTTGCCAGTTTACTGAAAGGAGATATCTAAAATGTTAAACAAGAAATCTATTGATGATATCAATGTAAAGGGAAGAAGAGTTTTAGTCCGCTGCGACTTCAACGTACCGTTAAAGAATGGCGAGATCACAGATGAGACCCGTATTGTAGCAGCTCTGCCAACTATCCAGAAGCTGATCAATGATGGTGCAAAGGTTATCCTGTGCTCCCACTTAGGAAAAGTTAAAAATGGTCCTAACGAAGGTGAGTCTTTAGCTCCTGTAGCAAAGAGACTGTCTGAGAAATTAGGCAAGGAAGTTGTTTTCGTATCTGATTACAATGTAACCGGCGAAGCAGCTACCAAGGCTGTAGAGGCTATGAAGGAAGGCGATGTGGTTCTTCTGCAGAATACACGTTTCCGCGGCGCTGAAGAGACTAAGAATGGCGAAGAGTTCAGCAAGGAACTGGCTGATCTGGCTGATGACTATGTATGCGATGCATTTGGTTCTTCCCATAGAGCACATGCTTCTGTAGCAGGCGTTACCAAGTTCATCACTGCAAAGGGTGGCTCCAACGTAGTTGGTTACTTAATGCAGAAAGAGATCGATTTCTTAGGAAATGCAGTTGAAAATCCAGTAAGACCTTTCGTTGCTATTTTAGGCGGCGCTAAGGTTGCTGATAAGTTAAATGTTATCTCCAATCTCCTTGAAAAGTGCGATACACTGATCATCGGTGGCGGTATGGCATTTACCTTCTTAAAGGCTGAAGGCAAAGAGATCGGTAAATCCTTAGTAGACGATACTAAGTTAGATTACTGCAAGGAAATGATGGAAAAGGCGCAGAAGCTTGGTAAGAAGCTTTTACTTCCTGTAGATGCTGTAGTAGCAGCTTCTTTCCCGGATCCTATTGATGCTGAGATTCCTGTAGAGAATGTTTCTGTAGACGCTATCCCAAATGACAAAATGGGTCTGGATATCGGTGCAGAAAGTGCAAAGCTGTATGCTGAGGCTGTTAAGAACGCTAAGACTGTTGTTTGGAACGGACCGATGGGCGTATTTGAAAATCCTGTTCTTGCAAAGGGAACCATTGCAGTAGCTCAGGCTTTAGCTGATACGGATGCAACCACTATTATCGGCGGTGGTGACTCTGCAGCAGCAGTAAATCAGTTAGGATTTGCTGATAAGATGAGCCACATCTCTACCGGCGGCGGTGCTTCCCTGGAATTCCTGGAAGGAAAGGAACTGCCAGGCGTAGCTGCAGCAGATGATAAATAAGGACAATTGATATTGCAGGCGGCTGTTTTGAAAATAACTGGGGATAAAACAGACCGCCTGTGAATCGTGTTGTATATGCGTATTTGTGTATAAAGGAGACAGAACATTATGGCAAGAAAGAAGATCATCGCAGGCAACTGGAAGATGAACATGACACCTTCTGAGGCAGTTGCTCTTGTAAATGAATTAAAACCATTAGTAGTAAATGATGATGTAGATGTAGTATTCTGTGTACCGGCTATTGATATTATCCCGGCAATGGAAGCGGCAAAGGGAACCAACATCCAGATCGGTGCTGAGAACATGTATTTTGAGGAAAAGGGTGCTTATACAGGCGAGATTTCCCCTAATATGTTAAATGATGCAGGCGTTAAGTACGTTATCATCGGCCATTCTGAGAGAAGAGAGTACTTTGCAGAAACAGATGAGACAGTGAACAAGAAAGTATTAAAGGCTTTTGAGCATGGAATTACTCCTATTGTCTGCTGCGGTGAGTCTTTAACCCAGAGAGAGCAGGGCATTACCATTGACTGGATCCGTCAGCAGATCAAAATCGCTTTCTTAAATGTAACAGCAGATCAGGCAAAGACAGCTGTTATCGCCTATGAACCGATCTGGGCTATTGGAACCGGTAAGGTAGCTACCACAGAGCAGGCAGAAGAAGTATGCGCAGCAATCCGTGCATGCATCGGCGAGATCTATGATGAGGCAACTGCACAGGCCATCCGTATCCAGTACGGTGGTTCTGTATCCGCAGCAAGTGCACCGGAGCTGTTTGCACAGCCAGATATCGACGGCGGTCTGGTAGGCGGTGCTTCCTTAAAGCCAGATTTTGGAAAAATTGTTAATTACAACAGATAATTACTCAGGACGGCAGGAAATTTGACCCGAAAAGGAACGTCAGGCTTGCTTGCAAGTATTTTTTGGAGCAGATTTCACATTGGAGTGATATCCGATGCTTCTTGTGTGGCAAAACTGCGCAAGAAAATGCGCTGTCCGGGTGGTTGCGGAATCTAGCCCTGGGGTCGTGAAAACGGGTCTCAGGGCATTTGTATCCATTTTATAAAGTCTTTGTACAAAGTCAGATTTAAGAGGAGAAAACAAATATGAGCAAGAAACCAGTAGTATTAATGATCCTGGACGGCTATGGACTGAATGATAACTGTGAGCACAACGCAGTATGCGAAGGAAAAACTCCTGTTATGGATCAGTTAATGAGCCAGTGTCCATTTGTTAAAGGCCAGGCAAGCGGCCTTGCAGTAGGACTTCCGGAAGGACAGATGGGTAACTCCGAGGTAGGACATTTAAACATGGGCGCAGGCCGTGTTGTATACCAGGAGCTGACCAGAATTACCAAGTCTATTAACGATGGTGATTTCTTTAACGTACCAGAATTTTTAACAGCAGTAGAAAATTGCAAGAAAAACAATTCTGCCCTGCACCTGTTTGGCCTGGTATCTACAGGTGGTGTACACAGCCATTTAAATCATATTTACGGCCTGTTAGAGCTGGCAAAGAGAAATGGCCTGGAAAAGGTATATGTACACTGCTTCTTAGACGGCCGTGATACACCACCGGAATCCGGCAAGGAATTTGTTACTGAGCTGGAAGCAAAGATGGCGGAGCTTGGCACAGGTAAAGTGGCATCTGTTATGGGTCGTTATTATGCAATGGATCGTGATAAGAGATGGGA
>OLVP01000410.1_pt1 | contig 37377 bp, 33 predicted proteins | sample 1673281 | NCBI WGS metagenome assembly OLVP01 (sample SAMEA3178940, study PRJEB25190) | human gut metagenome | biome: human gut; feature: human-associated habitat; material: faeces | place: Austria | collected 2013
GAACAGCGGCTTATAGCCGCAGAGCAAACCACCAGCTGAGCTGGTGGTCATGATTTTAAAATTAAAGTTAAATACACACTGATTTTACTGTGATTTTATTGCAGTTTGTGGTATAATGAAGGTAACAAAATTGAGACAGGAGGACGGCATTATGAAACAGATAATTATAGCTTTAGGACGTGAATTCGGAAGTGGCGGTCATGTTATTGCAAAGAAATTGGCTGAGCATTACAACATACCGTTGTATAACAAAGAACTCTTAGATGAAATTGCAAAGGATGGACATTTTAGCAAAGAGATGCTGGAAAAATTTGATGAACGGCCAATTAGCATTTCTTTTATGCCAATGCCTATTACAGGAAGCACCATTTCCCTTGAACAGCAGATTGCCATTAAGCAGTTTGGATTTTTAAAGAAAAAAGCTGATGAGGAAAAGGAATCTTTTGTGGTAGTCGGAAGATGTGCTGATGAAATTTTAGCAGATAATCCTAACCTTGTAACGGTATTTATTACCGGTGATAAGGAAAGCAAGATTAAAAGAGTTATGGAGCGGGAAAATGTAGATGCAAAGCAGGCAGAAAATAAAATGAAGAAAGTTGACAAGATGCGTAAGGTATATCACAATTTCTACTGTGAGAACAAGTGGGGAGATTCAAGAGGATATGATATATGCATAAATACAGGAAAGGTTGACTTTGACACTGCCGCTAAGATGATTGAACTGTATGTAGATACTAAGAAATAGCAAAAAATATAAATTTGTTAAAGAACTCTCTTTTTAGGGAGTTCTTTTTATGATAGAATGTAATAGTTAAAGTTAGCAGACAATATGCTACGAAAGAATCGGACAGGAGGTTAAAAATGGGTGAATTAATATTTAAAGGAATGAAGGTAGAAGAAATTGACCTTACAAATAAATTGGAAGGACAGGTGAAGTTAGATATTGAGCAGAGAGCATCATTTAATGTTAAATACACTAATGACAATCTTCATTGCGCAGCAAATCTGACTATTGACATGATGGAAAAAACAGCACCAATGGATTTCAATTTTAAAATTAGTGCTACTGCATTCTTAGATTGTGAGCCGGGAATGGATAAGAAGGAAATACATAAAAAGGCATATGATGAAATATATCCTAATGTAAGAACTCTTATAACTACAATTATGGTTAATGCAGGACTTCCACCTATAGTTATTCCAAAGGTGAAAATGGATGACAGTAACATTAAGCTTGCAGGAAATGAACAGGAAAATAACGGTCAGTTATATAGCTAAAGGTAATAAAAGGATTTTTATTAGTTTTGACTAAAAAAGCAAAATTTTAAAAGGGGGAAACGAATGTTTATTTGTACAAAATATATGAATATTGTTTTCTTTTTTTATAATAATAAGGAATCATTTGTGCAATGATTACAAAAGATAAAAAAATAGTTCGTCATTATTGAAAAAAACGTTTTTAATTATTATACTATAAGAGTATTAGATTTTTAGGTAACATAATAATCTAAACCCTTTCAATTTTGTGGCTTCTTGGAGGAATCTCTAAGAAGCCATTCCTGTTTTTATAGCTATATGTGAGAATTTTTAATATATCTTACAGTCTTCTAATGTATTATTTTTTGTAATAATTATTATAATAGAATATATGAAAAAGTAATAATTATCTTTATAAATAAAAGAGTTATGTTTTTTTGTCATTTTTTGTAGTTTATAGTGTTGACTAAGAAGCGTATTTGGTGGTATTATGAAGAGAAATTGGGTTAAATTGTAATGATTTTATTATATATAGAAGAGGTTGTAATATTATGAAGAAATTGATTTTAGTAACATCTCCACCTGCTTGTGGAAAAACATTTGTAACGAAGAAACTGGCAAAGGCCATTCCAAACTGTGTATATCTTGATAAAGACTCATTAATCGTTTTATCAAAGCAGATATTTGTTGTGGCAAATCAGGAATATAACAGAAGCTCAGATTTCTTTGAAGCAGAAATAAGAGATTATGAATATGATTGCATTATGGAAATTGCAATGGAAGCATTAGAATATAATGATACTGTATTTATTAATGCACCTTACACAAGAGAGGTCAGAACTCCGGGATACATGGAGAATCTCAGACGTCAGCTTTTGGAAAAGAAAGGTGCTGAACTTGTAGTTGTATGGGTACAGTGTGACGTTGAAGTATGCAGACAGAGAATGATTGCAAGAAATTCCGACAGAGATACATGGAAGTTAGAAAACTGGGATGAATATGTTAAGAAATTAGATTTTTCAGTTCCAACAGGTATAAAGAATATATTCCTGTTTGACAATTCATCTGATGACAAATTTAAGGTTTCTATTAAGGAAGCTGTAAAGTATTTCGAGGAACTTAAATAAGAATCACTAAAGAGTATCTCAGGATACTCTTTTTATTAGTAAAGAACAGGAGAGAGAATATGGGAAAGGTTAGAACAAGGTTTGCTCCAAGCCCTACAGGTAGGATGCACGTTGGAAATTTGAGAACGGCACTTTATGAATTCCTGATTGCGAAGCATGAGGGCGGAGATTTTATTTTGAGAATAGAAGATACAGACCGTGAAAGATATGTTGAGGGAGCTGTAGATATTATTTACAGAACTTTGGAACAGACAGGTCTTATTCATGATGAAGGTCCTGATAAGGATAAGGGATTTGGCCCATATGTTCAAAGTGAACGTCAGGCATCAGGTCTTTATATGAAATACGCAAAACAGCTTATTGAATCAGGAAATGCCTACTATTGTTTCTGTGATAAGGAGAGATTAGCTGAACTTAAAACTTCCGTTGGAGAGGATGGAAAGGAAATAACAGTTTATGACAAGCATTGCCTTCACCTTTCAAAGGAGGAGATTCAGGCAAATCTTGACGCAGGAAAGCCATATGTTATAAGAATTAATATGCCTACAGAAGGCACAACAACTTTTTATGATGAATTATATGGTGAAATTACCGTTGAAAATAAAGAATTAGATGATATGATTCTTATTAAATCAGACGGATATCCAACATACAATTTTGCAAATGTTATTGACGACCATTTGCAGGAAATTACTCATGTTGTAAGAGGAAATGAGTATATTTCATCTTCACCGAAGTACCAGAGATTGTATGAGGCGTTTGGCTGGAAATCACCAAAATATGTGCATTTACCACTTATTACAGATGAGGAACACAAGAAGTTAAGCAAGCGTTCAGGTCATTCATCATATGAAGATTTGGTGGAGCAGGGATTTTTACCTGAGGCAATTGTCAACTACATTGCTCTTCTTGGATGGAGTCCGGAAGATAACAGAGAAATTTTTTCTCTTGATGAATTAATAGAAGCATTTGACTACCATAAAGTAAACAAAAGTCCTTCAGTTTTTGATATTCAGAAACTTAAATGGATGAATGGAGAATACATTAAGGCAATGGATAACGACATATTCTATGAAATAGCAATGCCTTACATTAAGGAAGTTATTAAAAAAGATTTGGATCTTAAGAAAATACTTGATATGGTAAAAACAAGAATTGAAGTATTTCCTGAGATTGGTGCTATGGTAGATTTCTTTGAGGAACTTCCTGAGTACAGTGCTGATATGTATACTCACAAGAAAATGAAAACAAACACTGACAATTCATTAGAAGTTCTTAAGGAACTTTTGCCATCATTAGAGGAAACGGATGATTATTCAGTAGATGGACTTCATGAACTTGTATTTGAATACATTGGAAAGAAAGGTTGCAAAAACGGACAGGCATTATGGCCTCTTAGAACAGCAGTTTCAGGTAAGCAGATGACACCTGCCGGTGCTTTCGAAATAATGGAAGTTATAGGAAAAGATGAATCCATAAAGAGAATCAAAAAAGGCATCGAACTGTTAGAAAATGCCCAGGTAGCACAGTAGAAATTATGGGTGAAATATAAGTTATAAAGTATAATTTATAAAATATAGAAATGGATACCATGTAAGTGGTGTCCATTTTTTTGGTTCTTTGTCAAGCAAGGAGGTAATCCTTTATAAAAAAATTTCGTGGTGAAGATGACAAACATTGAAGATAGGTGCTATATTTTCCTCACAAAAGCGATGGAGGCGGTGCAAGCACCTTCTGGAGCGGATATATACAGTAAATAATAAAATTAAACAAAAATTTCTTGTAAAATGAGAGGACTAAAGTTCTTTGAGATTGCTCTGAAAGAGAAATGTACATTAAATTTGATGGTATAACAAATAATCCATGTAAAATAAATCAATTTATAGGTTAGAAGTATGCAGGGAGAAAACTTACAGAAAATTGATACTGTAAATATGACTTTCCGTAAAGTTAAAATTCTATGAAATTTTTGATATATAATGGCAATATACAGTTGAGAATTGAAATTGACAAAATTCAATGGTACCTATACAGGAGAAATAATTGATTGCAACAACAAAAGTACCATTGGAAGTTGGAAAAGAAGAGGTCAAATGGCATTTCACAAGTTTTTTAAGTGAATTTAGTGAAAAAGGGGTAGTTGAAAAACAAATATCATGTGTTCCATCCCCCCCCAAGTGCCATCCCCCAGACACAACTGCCAACCCAACTACGTGGTGCTGGCAATAATTGCCTAAAGCCAATTTCAAAAAAAATTAATACATCAATTTCTACAACAAATGCTTCTATTAACAACAAACAATTACAAAAACAGCATAACAGCAAATTTACTACAAAACATCTTATAATATTTACAAAACAACATAATAATGATATACTGCTAATGGAGATAGAGTACGGAAAGGAATACATGTTTAATAAATCACAACAACAGGCTATTAATTTTTTTAAAGGTCCAGCTATGGTATTGGCAGGGCCGGGTTCAGGAAAGACAACAGTTATTACCCATAGAATAAAGAATCTAATAAACAAAGGAGTTGCACCTGAGAGTATAATGGTAGTTACTTTTACTAAGGCGGCGGCTGTTCATATGGAAAAGAAGTTCACAGAACTTATGGCGGAAGGGCATAGGACATATCCGGTGACTTTTGGCACATTTCATGGGATATTTTTTAAGATACTTAGAATGTCATTGGGATATAAGGGAAACTGTATCGTAACAGAAAGAACAAAATATGACATTTTAAGGGAAATCGTTCTTAGAAAACATATAGAATCAGATAACACACAGGAACTTATACAAGGTATAATCGGCGAAATAGGGAATATTAAAGGCAATATGGTTGGTTTGATTGATTATGAACCAAAATGCTGCAAAAAAGAGGAATTTTTGCTTGTGTACAGGGAGTATGAGAAAACATTGTCAAAGGAAAAGAAAATTGACTTTGATGATATCCTTTTAAGGTGTCATGAATTGTTTGTTAAAAGACCTGATATTTTGAAGCAATGGCAGGATGTATATAGGTATATTTTAATTGATGAATTTCAGGATATTAATACTATTCAATATGAAACAGTGAAGATGTTAGCATGCCCTGATAACAATATTTTTATAGTGGGGGATGATGACCAGTCCATATATGGATTTAGAGGAGCGTGTCCTGAAATAATGGGGCAGTTTACAAAGGATTATGAAAATGGAGAAACTATAATCATGAATATTAATTACCGCTCCGGGGAAACTATTGTTGCTGCATCAGAAAACTTAATAAAAAATAATAAAAACAGATATGAGAAAAATATAGTATCTAATACAAAGGGAGGAAAAGAGGTAGATGTCAGACAATTTAAAAATAAGAATCAGGAATTATTGTATGTGGCAAGGAAAATAAAGAAATATTTGGAGAAGGGAGTTAAGCCGTCAGATATTGCAATTTTAGTAAGGAATAACAGCCAGATTCCGGAAATATCCGATTTTCTAAAAAACGTAAGCATAGATTCAAAAAGTAAAAAAGGGGAAAAAAGCATTTATAGGGGAATGGTGGCAGAAGATATAATTAATTACATAAAAGCAGCCATAACCTATGATAAAATGCCTCTGAGGGACAATGACAGTTTTATAAAAATAGTTAATAAACCACAAAGATACATAAATTTAGCGGTGATAGGGGAAAATAGTATAGATTTTGAAGAATTAAGGAAAATATATCAGGAAAGTAAAGAAATAAGAGATAATATAGAAAAATTAAAATTCCATTTTGACATGGTAAGAAAGCTAAATCCTTCCGGGGCTATAACATATATTAAACACGGAGTAGGCTATGAAAATTATTTGAGAAAATACGCTATTGACCATAATATGAAAAGAGAAGCCCTGATTAAACAAATGGACGATATTTACAATGAAGCATTAAAATACAATACCTTAAAGGAGTGGATATGGTCAATAGAAAATGAAAAAAATAACAGGTCACAGAAAGATAAAGAAGGGATAAATATAATAACAATGCATAGTTCTAAGGGACTGGAATTTAAAATTGTGTTTATATTAGATGCAAATCAGGGAGTTGTGCCTACCTCAAAGGCAGTAAGGGAAAGGGATTATGAAGAAGAAAGAAGAGTTTTTTATGTGGCAATAACTAGAGCAATAGAAGAACTGTGTGTTTATGGTGTGGCACAAAGCTTAGGGTGTGATGTGGAAATGTCTATGTTTGCTAATGAAATCATATGTTAACTTTTCGTGAAAAGTCTTTGTTTTGTTGCATTTTGTGTTTTATTCTGATAAAGTAGTAATGAATATGGGAATAGGAAATTCCTTTGATATTTTTTGCATAGAAGAATATCCGTTAAAATATATGGCGTGTTTACGCAGAAAGAGGATGATATGGGAAATAATAATCAGTTTGAAGAAGATGAGGATTTATTTGTAACTCTTACATTAGATGATGATACAGAAGTAGATTGCCTTGTGGTAAGTATCTTTGAAGCAGAAAACGGACAGGATTACATCGCATTGCTTCCTACAGAAGGACCTGAAAATGAAGAGGGAGAAGTATATCTTTACAGATATTATGAAGATGAAGATGGTGAACCGGGACTTGATAACATTGAAACAGAAGCAGAATTTTATTTAGCTTCAGATGCTTTTGATGAATTAGTTGAGTCCGGAGAATATGACGAGATTATAGAGGAAGAAGAAAATTTACAGTAGAAGGTGATATTTTATGCCAGAAACAAGAGATGAAGAAATAAAGAGAATCGTAGAAAACAGACGAAGAAACGCAGAGATAAAAAGAGCAGAGCAGATAAAGAAGAGAAATATGACATTAGCAGGAATTGCAGGTGTAGTGATACTTCTTATACTGATTATTATTATCGGTGTTTCATGTTCTTCAAAAAAAGGCAACAAGTCAGCAAAGGAAACAACAGCAGAGGCTACTACCGTTGAGGTTACTACTGTAGTTGAAACTACAACAGTTGAGGAAACAACCAATAAGAAAAATGCAGCAGCGGAAACAACAGTCAAAGCCGTGGAGACTACAAAGACTGAAAATCAAAGTGAAAGTGCTACAACAGGTGACAACGCTTCAGCATCTACATCAATGTATACTAATGATGGTGTAAATTTAAGAAGTGAGGCAAGCACCGATTCATCAGATAACGTAGTTACTACTATTGAAAAAGGTGAAAAGGTTGAAGTTTTAAGCAATGAAGGCGACTGGACAAGAATCAAATATAACGGAAAAACCGGTTATGTAGCAACAAGATTTTTAAGCGAAAAAAATGTATATGATGAATAATTAAAATATTGTCGTATTTATCAGATGTTCAGATGAATGCGACAATATTTTTGTGTAAAAAACAGGTTTTAGGAGAGGTCATATGAATTATAATGAATCAATGGAATATATGGAAGCAATAAAAAAATATGGAAGTGTGTTAGGACTTGATACCATAAAAACACTTCTTGCTAAAATGGGAAATCCTCAGGATGAACTAAAGGTGATTCATGTGGCAGGAACCAATGGAAAGGGTTCAACCTCGGCATTTTTGCAAAGCATTTTAATGGAGTCAGGATACAAAACAGGAAGATATTCCTCACCGGCAGTTTTTGAGTATAGGGAAATAATAAGAACGGATAATACCTATATAAGTGAGGAAGAGGTGGCGGATATTTTAACCTATATAAAATCAAAATGCAATGAAATGGTTAAGGAATCATTGCCGCACCCAACTCCTTTTGAAATAGAAACAGCCATGGCGTTTGAATATTTTAAGCGGAAAAAATGTGATGTAGTGCTGGTAGAATGTGGAATGGGAGGAGAAGGAGACGCCACAAATGTGTTTAAAAAGGTACTGTGTAGTGTTATTACAACTATAAGCCTTGACCATACAAAATTTTTAGGCAGTACAATAGGTGAAATTGCAAGGGTAAAAGCGGGAATAATTAAGGACAACTGTCCGGTGATTGTTTCGAATCAGACTGATGAGGCTGTAGAATCCATAAAGAAAATAGCAGAATTAAAAAAGGCTCCTTTCATATTGTGTCGAAATGCGTATGGTATAAAGGCTGAAGGATTTTTAACCTTATATGAATATAAGGCATCTAACGGGAAAATCTATAAAATAGAATTAAAAATGCCCGGAACATATCAGGTTAAAAATTCAACTACAGCCATAGAAGCAGCTTTGGCGCTGGAAAATCAGGGATTTAAGGTTGAAGAAAACATAGAAAAAGGACTTTTAAATGCCAATTGGCCGGGAAGAATGGAAGTTATAAATGATTCACCTTTATTTATTATTGATGGTGCCCATAATCCCGGAGCAATAAAAGAATTAAGGGATTCTATAGATTTGTATTTTACAAATAAGAAAATTACCTTTATAATGGGAGTGTTGGCCGATAAGGACTTTAAAAAAGAGGCGGAAATGATAGCAGGCAGAGGGGAAATGATTATTACCGTAACACCTGATAATGAACGGGCTCTTAATGGAGAAATATTGGCAGAAAACATAAGATCATATAACAGTAATGTTATTTGCGCAAAAGGAATGGATGAGGCAGTTAAAATGTCAATAAATTCAGTTAATGTTAATAACTGTGATTTAATTATTGCCTTTGGTTCATTATCATATTTAAAGGATTTGCGCAGGGCACTAAAGAAATATATTAAAGCTAAAACAAACAGTTAAAGCCGGAAGGAGAGATTGACATGTTTGATAAGAAAAAAATTGAAGAAGCAGTCAGACTATTTTTAGAAGGTATCGGTGAAGATGCTGACAGAGAGGGGTTAAAGGATACTCCGGAGAGAGTGGCAAGAATGTATGAAGAGTTATGCGCCGGAATGGGCAAAACTCCGGCAGAGCATTTGTCCAGAACATTTTCCTGTGACAACGAAAATGTTGTTATAGAGAAAAATATTACATTCTACTCTACCTGTGAACATCACCTGATGCCTTTTTATGGTAAAGTGCATATTGCTTATATTCCTAACGGAAAAGTTGTGGGAATAAGTAAACTGGCAAGAACAGTGGAAGTTTACGCAAGGCGACTTCAGATACAGGAACAGATGACGGAACAGATTGCAGAGGCATTAGAGGAATATTTAGAGGCAAAAGGTGTTTATGTTATGGTTGAGGCAGAACATATGTGTATGTCTGCACGAGGCATAAAAAAGCCCGGAAGCAAAACTGTCAGCTTTGCATTAAAAGGAAAATTCAAAGAGGATGATGCCTTAAGAAGAGATGTTACTTTACTGATAAATAAATAGGAGAGACGTGAACAATGAAAATAGGAAAATATGAATTTGATTTAGATAAAGAGCCGGTAATAATGGGAATTTTAAATGTAACACCGGATTCATTTTCTGATGGTGGAAAATGGAACAGCTTGGACAAGGCTTTAGAGCATACCCGGCAGATGATTGATGATGGGGCAAAAATAATTGATATAGGGGGAGAGTCCACAAGACCGGGCTACACTCTTATAAGTGATGAAGAAGAAATAAGCAGAGTTGTGCCTGTAATAGAGGCTGTAAAGGAAAGATTTGATGTGGCTGTTTCCCTTGACACATACAAAACAGGAGTGGCACGGGAAGGAATTAAAGCAGGAGCAGATATGATAAATGATGTCTGGGGCTTTAAATGGGGCAAAAAGGATATGGCTGACCTTGTTGCGGAAACTAAGGTGGCAGCCTGTGTAATGCATAATAGAGATAATACAAATTATAATAACTTTGTGGAAGATGTTTTAAATGATTTAAGAGAGTCTTTGGAAATTGCCCACAAGGCCGGGGTAAAAGATTCACAGATAGTGCTTGATCCGGGAGTTGGATTTGGAAAGGATTATACCCAGAATCTTATGATTATTAATGAAGTTAACCGTTTAAAGGAACTGGGACTTCCGGTGCTCCTTGGAACTTCAAGAAAATCAGTTATAGGGCTTACCCTTGATGTGGACAGAGATGACAGAATGGCAGGAACAGTAGCCACAACAGTTATGGGTTATGAAAGAGGATGCACCATTTTCAGGGTTCATGATGTTAAGGAAAATTATCAGGCTCTTATGATGGCAAAAGCCATAAAAAATGTGAAATAAAGGATATAATATGGATTGTATAAAAATCAGACAGTTAGAGGTATTTGCTTACCATGGCTGTAATGAAGAAGAAAAAATAAACGGACAGAGGTTTTATGTGGATGCGGATTTGTTTACTGATGTAAGAACTCCCGGAATGAGCGATGATTTGGAGGAAACAGTAAATTACTCTAAGGCATGTAAGTTTATTAATAAGTTTATGACGGAAAACAGATTTGATTTAATTGAAGCTGTTGCAGAACAGACAGCAAGAGGGCTTTTAAAGGAATTTCCTAAGATTAGGGAAGTAGAGCTTACCATAAATAAGCCTAATGCACCTATAAAGCTGCCTTTTGGCAATGTGGCTGTTACAGTCAGAAGAAAGTGGAGCAGAGCATATTTAAGCATTGGCTCTAATATGGGAGATAAGGAAGAATACCTTAATCAGGCAATAGAAGGTCTTTATGATGATGAAAACTGTAGGGTCAGCATAGTATCAAAGTTTATTGAAACAGAGCCATATGGACCGGTGGAGCAGGATAATTTCTTAAATGGATGTGTAGAAATTGAGACATTGTACTCTCCGAAAGAATTGTTGAGGAAGGTTAATATAATTGAGTTAGAAGCCGGAAGAACAAGGGAAATCCATTGGGGACCAAGAACTCTTGATATTGATATTATTTTGTTTGATAATGAAATTGTTAATTTACCGGATTTGAAAATTCCACATATTGAGATGCATAAGAGATTATTTGTGTTAGAACCTTTAAATCAGATAGCACCATATGCCGTTCATCCGATTTTTAACAAGATGGTTTCACAATTGTTAGAGGATTTACAGCCACAAAATAAGTGTAGTGGATGTGGCGGATGTAGTTTTAGGCAGCAGAATGATTAGCTGGGATAGTTAAGTGTTCTGATTGGTATAAAAAGTTCAAAGATAGATTACGTTAAGAAATATTTTTCATTATGAAAGGAACAAAATGAGAGATTTACAGGACAGCAGAAAAGAGATAGACATTATTGATGAACAGATTATAAGGCTTTTTGAGAAAAGAATGGATATATGTAAGGATGTGGCAGCATATAAGCTTCACACGGGAAAGCCGGTTTTAGACAGAAAGAGAGAGTTAGATAAGTTAAAAACTTTAAAGGCTCAGGCAAGTAATAAATTTTACGGACATGGTGTGGAAGAACTTTTTGAGCAGATTATGTCCATGAGCAGAAAAATGCAGTATAAGTTACTTACGGAAGAAGGGGTAAACAGCGATATTGGCTTTGATATTGTGGATGATTTGCCAAAGGAAGATGTTACGGTAGCTTATCAGGGAATACCGGGAGCGTACAGCCAGCAGGCTGCTACGGAATATTTTGGTGATAAGTCAAGTTATGTTAACGTGTCGACTTTCAGAGAGGCTATGAAATATGTAAGAGATGGCAAGGCTGATTATGCCGTGCTTCCTTTTGAAAATTCATCAGCAGGAATTGTTACGGATGTTTACGACTTGTTAGTAGAATTTCATAATTATATTGTGGATACCTTTGATGTTAAAATTGAGCATTGTCTTTGTGGTGTAAAAGGTTCTAAAATTGAGGATATTAAGGATGTTTATTCTCATCCCCAGGCTTTTATGCAAAGTAACGCATTTATCGAAGAACATGGTTGGGGAAAGGTTAATCTGGCTAACACTGCAATAAGTGCCAGATATATTTCAGAGCAGTCTGACAAATCAAGAGGCTGTATAGCCAGTGCTAATGCAGCAAAAATATACGGACTTGATATTTTACATAAAGGAATTAACTTCAATGCAACTAATACAACAAAGTTTATAATTATCAGCAAGAATAAAATTGCGAGACGTAATGCTGACCTTATTTGTATTAGCTTTGAAATGCCTCACGAAAGTGGTACATTGTATCAGATGTTGTCTCACATTATTTACAATGATCTTAACATGACAAGAATCGAGTCAAGACCTGTTCCGGAGAAAAAATGGGAATATCGGTTTTATGTTGAGTTTGAAGGAAAATCCACACAGGCAGGTGCCATAAATGCCCTTAGCGGAATTAATGCAGAATCAATTAACATGCGAATCCTTGGAAATTATTAGAGAATAACTATGTTGTGTGGGGAGCGATTGCAGGAAAAGAGGACTGAGTATATTGGAAAAACAGGCTGGATATTAGTAAGGATGTAGAAGAAATAAGATATTGGAAATAAAATATCAGAAATAAAATATCGGAAATTTAAAGATAGGCGGTTGGATGGCTTCAATAGAGAAATCCAACTGCTTATTTTTGCGGTGGAATTGATTGTGAATATTATGGGGTATTATAATTGAGCGTGAAAAATTGAAAAGTACATTAAATTTGAAAATATATCAAATATTTCATGTAAATGTTTGGGTGTTATGGGCTTGAAAAGTGCTTGTGTAGAGAAAAAATACATAAAATTTGAAAATATAACATATATTTCTTGTAAATTCAGGAGTTTCATAAGATTTGAGGTGAGGAAAAAAAGAGTGATTTCAATATGACCATCCCCCATGGAATTACCACATTATTAAGATGTAAAAAAGTACAGGTGAAGTTTAGTATAAAAAATTCACCTGTACTTTTTATGTCCACATTAGCTATTACTACATGCGTTAGTTATTTGGCACAAACACCAGTATTAACTATTTATCACCAATTCCCTGATTACTCAATGCGACTACATTTCTTATATTGTTCCTCTAACTCCTCGTCGCTTATCATAGTAATACGTCCCTGGTCATACTGTTCACAAACCCAGGAATATATTTTAACCACAACAGAATCATTTTTAGAAACAGCAGGCAAGCCCAGCTTTTTGTTGTACTGATTTACCCAGAAAGCAACGCCGGCAACACCGGATGTGTTAGTTACGGAAACTTTAGGTGGACGGTCTAATATAGATTCCGTATCAAAAATATTATATATTTCAGGGTTTTTCATCATGCCATCAGCATGGATTCCGGCACGGGTTAGATTGAAATTGTCACCAACAAAAGGCGTCATAGGTGGCAAATCATAATCAGTTTCATTTTTAATATAATCAGCAATTTCAGTAATTACTTCAGGATGCATTCCATTCATTGTTCCGCGAAGGGATGCGTACTCAAAAACCATTGCCTCCAAAGGAACATTACCGGTACGTTCGCCAATGCCAAGAAGTGAACAGTTTACGGCACTGGCACCATACATCCAGGCAGTAGCGGCATTTACAACGCCTTTATAAAAATCATTGTGTCCATGCCATTCAATCATATCACTGGGAACTCCTGCGTAATGCTGAAGCCCGTAAATAATGCCGGATACGCTTCTTGGAAGAGCAACACCGGGATATGGAACACCAAGACCTAATGTATCACAGGCACGAACCTTAATAGGAATGTGACATTCCTGGGAAATCTGCATGAGCTGGCTGGCAAAAGGAACAACGAAACCGTAAAAATCAGCCCTTGTTATATCTTCAAAATGGCATCTTGGACGAAGTCCTGCATTAATGCACTCCTTAACAATGCCTAAGTATTTGTCTAAAGCCTGCTTTCTTGTAAGCCCCATTTTATGAAAAATATGATAATCGGAACAGCTTACAAGAATCCCGGTTTCTTTAACTCCTATAGACTTAACCATATCAAAATCTTTTTTATTGGCGCGAATCCAGGTAGTAATTTCCGGGAATTTGTATCCAAGCTCCATACATTTTTCCAATGCCAGACGGTCTTTTTTTGAGTAAACAAAGAACTCTGTCTGACGAATCATACCATTATCTCCACCTAATTTATGAAGAAGTTTGAAAATATGTACCATCTGGTCAGTTGTGTAAGGCGCTCTTGATTGCTGACCGTCTCTAAAGGATGTATCGGTAATATATATATCATCAGGCATGTTTGCCGGAACGTGTCGATAGTTAAAAGCTATTTTGGGAGTCTCTGAATAGGGAAACATCTCGTGAAAAAGCTCCGGTGAATCGACATCCTGTAATTGATAACTGTAAGGATCCTGTTCTAATAAGTTGGTTTTATGGCTTAAATTAATTTCCTGCATAAGCAAATCCTTTCCATGCCTGAAAATGGCAAAAATAATATTTGTATTGAAAATATTATATGCTTAGGATAAACTATAAGTAAAGTGAATTATTTAGATTGTTATAATCGAAAAAACTGATTAATCTCAAAGAAAACAAATGAGCGAACTTCATTTCTAAGCATGATTTCCATGAAATGCCGCTGACAGGAAGGAGAAAATTATGGATATTGAATCATTGAAAACTTTTATTGTACTTTCTAATGTAAAAAATTATACAAGAGCAGCAAATCAGCTATTTGTTGCCCAATCTACTGTAACCAACAGGATTAATGAGTTAGAGAAGGAATTAAATATATCTCTTTTTTCAAGAAATAACAGGAGAGTGGAACTAACCATGGAGGGAGAGCAGTTTCTTTTATATGCTGAAAAAGTCATAAAGCTGACAGATGATTCATTATCGGAAATAAGTTCAATACACAAATTTGATAATCATATCCGTATAGGGTGTTCAGACTCTGTTTATGAGGCACATTTGTCTTCAATAATATTAGAGCATCAACGGAAATTCCCTAAGGATTCCCTAAAAATAATGATTGGAATATCTAACAATTTATTGGAATTGTTACAGGATGATATATTAGATATAGTTTTTAGCTATATACCGCTTAAAAAGGCAGCCTTTTATTGTGAAATGTATAAACAGGATACCATGGTTTTGGTAACGGATTATAATAATAAAAAATATAAAGGGGGAATAACTCAGAAAGAATTAGTTAATGAAAAATATCTTATGTGTAACTTTGCACTACAGGATGTAGGTCAGTTTATAAGAGGGTTGTTCCCAAAATATCAGCAGTTTTCCTTGGAAATTGATGACTGTGCCAAAATCATTCCTTTTTTATTAGGACAGGGAAATTATACATTTTTGCCTTGGGATATGGCTAAATCATATATTGAATCAGGTAAGCTGAGAAATATTCCACTGATAGATTTTAAAACTCCAATGATAAACAGCTATATAATTGGAAAAAAAGAAAAGCAGTATATGAGAAAAATTATTATGGGAGAGTAGGATAAAAACATACACGGTGAGACAGCAAAAGTGAAAAAAGCTGAAAAAAAAGTAGAAGATGGGACTACAGGGTTCCATCTTCTACTTCTATTCCAGCCTTTATTTCTAAAAACTTAAGTATATCTTCATATACCAGTTCTTTTTCTTTTTCATTAAAAACTTCATGCCTCATATCCTGATACAGCTTGTAGTAAGTGTTAGGATAACCGCAACGTTTAAAATGGGTAACTGCCTTCTTAAAAGAATAGTCATTTTTTCTACAGGGATCTTCACTACCGGATACAAACATAACCGGAAGAGAAGGATTCTTGCTGGTCCATCCCATTTTGCTATAAACAGTCTGCATTAAGTTAAACAACGCATAATAACCGTTTAGCGTGAAAGGGTATCCACACATAGGATCACTATTGTACAACTCTACAACATATCTGTCACTGGATAACCATGAATTAACAATTCCTTCTTTTTCAAAAGGCTTCTCAAAGGGACCGTTTACCAGTTTCTCAATCATGGGACTTCTGTAATGCCAACCTCTAAACAAAGCCAGAAAACGTGTAAAATATTTAGCAACCCCTACAAATCTGTTGTAGGATGGAGAGCCACTTAAAACTACTGCCTGAACTTCACGGGAGTTCTTTTTTAAGTAAGCACGCACAATAAGGGAACCCATACTGTGACCAATGAGAATAAGGGGCAAATGAGGAAATTCCCTTCTTAAAAACATAGTAAATTCATGTACATCATCAATAAGCCCTTTATATCCTTCCTCCCCAAAGTAGCCTAAATCCTCTTTAGTGAGAATATTTTCACCGTGACCTCTGGTGTCGGAAATAGCACAGATAAATCCTTTATTGTTAAAATATTTCATTGTTTCAGCATAGCGCTGCCTTGTTTCACACATGCCATGCACAAATTCCATTACACCTATGGGTTTAACACCATTAGGTGGGTAAGTTATGGTAGTTGGTCTCATAAAGCCTCCTAAATGGCATTAATCATCAATGTCCATTCCTTCTGTTGTGTAAATAGTTCTTTTTCTTGCCATTTCATCATTTTCAAGATATTCATCATAAGTAGTAATTTTATCAATTAACTTGCCGTTTACAATTTCCATAATACGGTTTGCTGTTGTCTGAACAACCTGATGATCTCTTGAAGAGAAAAGTAAAACTCCCGGGAATTTAATTAAACCGTTGTTAAGGGCAGTGATACTTTCCATGTCAAGGTGGTCAGTAGGTTCGTCAATAATTAAAACATTAGCACCGCTAATCATAAGCTTAGATAGCATTACCCTGACTTTTTCACCACCGGATAAAACACGGACTTTCTTCATTCCGTCATCTCCCGCAAATAACATTCTTCCAAGGAATCCACGGACATATGTGGCATCCTTGTTTTCAGAATACTGTGTAAGCCAGTCAACAATAACATCATCTGAATCAAAATCCTTTGTGTTATCCTTAGGGAAGTAGGACTGGCTGGTTGTTATGCCCCATTTATAACTTCCTTCGTCAGGCTCAATCTCTCCTGTAAGAATACGGAATAGAGTGGTTTTGGCTAAACCGTTAGAACCTACAAAGGCAACCTTGTCTTCACGTCCGATTATAAAGGAAATGTCATCTAATACTTTAACACCGTCAATTGTTTTTGAAAGATGTTCCACAGTAAGAACTTCATTTCCAATTTCCCTGTCAGGTCTGAAATCTATATATGGATATTTTCTGCTGGAAGGTTTAATTTCATCCAACTCAATTTTTTCCAATGCACGTTTTCTTGATGTAGCCTGTTTTGACTTTGAAGCATTGGCACTGAATCGCTGAATAAATTCCTGCAATTCCTTGATTTTTTCTTCTTTCTTTCTGTTAGCTTCCTTCATCTGCTTAACAATTAACTGGCTTGATTCATACCAGAAATCGTAGTTTCCGGCATATAACTGAATCTTGGCGTAGTCAATGTCTGCAATCTGAGTACATACTTTGTTAAGGAAATATCTGTCATGAGAAACTACGATAACAGTATTATCAAAGTTAATCAAAAATTCCTCAAGCCATGCAATGGCATCCAAATCCAAATGGTTAGTAGGCTCATCTAATAACAAAATATCAGGATTTCCAAATAAAGCCTGAGCTAATAAAACCTTAACCTTTAGTGAACCGGTTAAATCTTTCATAAGACTGTAATGGTATTCAGTGTCAACACCAAGTCCGTTTAAAAGAGTAGCTGCATCAGACTCAGCTTCCCAGCCGTTCATTTCAGCAAACTCGCCTTCAAGCTCAGAAGCACGGATACCGTCTTCGTCAGTAAAGTCTTCCTTCATGTAAATGGCTTCTTTTTCCTTCATAATGTCATAAAGACGTTGGTTTCCCATAATAACAGTATCAAGAACAGTATATTCATCGTACTGGAAATGATCCTGCTTTAAGAAGGAAAGACGCTCACCCGGGGTGATAATAACTTTACCACTGGTTGGCTCAATTTCACTTGTAAGAATTTTCAAAAAAGTTGACTTTCCGGCACCGTTGGCACCGATAAGACCGTAACAGTGTCCCGGCACAAATTTAATATTAACATCTTCAAAAAGTGCCTTTTTGCCAAAACGCAGTGATATGTTGCTTGTACTTATCATTTTAAAACCTCGCTTATATATTTGATATTATTTACTAAATTAATTGCAAATCAAAGTATATCAGTTTTTTTACATTAAAGCAACGTTAATCCCCATATAAAATAGGTAGTGAAATTAATAACTTATGTGTTATAATTATTTTCATATCATTTCGTTTTAAGGCGTGAAAGGGAGACATCATGAATAATAAACTTTTAGAAAACATTAAAGTATACAGAGGAAATCCATTGCTTATGGGAGTTACGGTAATAGGCGATGAGGTGAATTTCGCAATTACAGCTAAATATGGCAGCAATTGCCAGGTAGTTTTGTATGAAAAAGGAAAAGACGAGGAGGTTGCACGTATTCCCTTTGAAAACGCACAGGTCATAGGAAATGTGTACGCCATGAGTGTGTCTGGACTTGATTATTCAAAATATTATTATAATTTTTCCGTGGACGGAGAAATAGTTACTGATGAATATGCAAAGGCACTTTCAGGAAAAAAGAATTGGGGGAAGGCGTGTGATAATCTAAAAGGTATTATTATAAATGATGATTATGACTGGCAGCAGGATGCACCTTTGAATATTCCTTTTGACGAAACTATTTTATATCGTATGCATGTAAGAGGATTTACAAAGCATGCCACATCAAAGGTAAAACACAAGGGAACGTATTTAGGTATTGTTGAGAAAATCCCATATTTAAAAGAGTTAGGCATAAATATGATTGAGCTTATGCCGGCATATGAATTTAATGAAATAAAAAAAGAAAACGCAACTTCCATGAAGGGACAGTTTGCCATAGAGTCGCCGGTACTTAATTACTGGGGATATACTGACGGTTATGCATTTGCACCTAAGGCATCCTTTGCATGGACTAACACTCCGGGAGGAGAGGTGGAAGAGTTTAAATATCTGGTAAGGGAGCTTCACAAAAACGGAATAGAGATTTCCATGGAATTTTTCTTTCCTCAGGGAACTAATCCTAAGCTTATTTTAGACTGTCTTCATTATTGGGTTATGGAATATCACATAGACGGAATACATGCAAACTGCGAAGAGGCAGTTATGCGAATGGTAGAAACAGATAATCTTTTATGTGCAACTAAGATTTTCACATATAGTTTTTCAAATAATACTGATTTTTATAGCAGAAAAAGTGAAATCAGAAATATTGCCAACTTTAACGATGACTTTATGGTTTGCGCAAGGCGGTTTATTAAGGGGGATGAGGATATGCTAAACACAATGGCATATAAGATAAAAGCTAATCCTCCGGGAGTGGCAGTGGTAAATTATGTGGCAAACCACAATACATTTACATTGTACGATACTGTTTCTTACGACAGAAAATATAACGAGGCAAATGGTGAAAATAACAGGGACGGTGCAGTGTATAATTACAGCTGGAATTGCGGCGGGGAAGGTGATACCAGAAAGCGGAAAATCATGGATTTGAGAAAAAGGCAGATAAAAAATGCCCTGTGTCTGGTATTTTTAAGTCAGGGAGTCCCTATGTTGTATGCAGGAGATGAAATGTGTAATTCCCAAAAGGGAAATAACAATCCATATTGTCTTGATAATGAAATATCATGGACTAACTGGAATACCAACGCCATGGCAAAGGAAATACTGGAATTTACAAAAAATATTATAGCTTTCAGGAAAAAGCATAAGGTTCTTCATTTGTCTCAGGAAACAAGACAAATGGATTATAAATCTTACGGTCTTCCGGATATGTCTTATCATGGAACAAAGGCATGGTATGCGGACTTTAGTCATTTTAACAGACATTTTTCAGTTATGTATTGCGGAAAATACGCATTGTTAGACAAGGCAGGGGAAGAACAGGATATATATATAGCTTACAATATGTATTGGGAAAATCAGGAGTTTGGAGTTCCGTCTGCCAGAAATAAGAAAAAATGGCACCTTGAATTTTCCACATATGGAAACAAAAAGGACTGTGATATTGACAGAATGTATGAGGCACCGGGAAGAAGCATTAGCGTGTTAGTTGCCGGTGATGAGAATAAATAATGGGAGATATAAGTTGAAGGAATTTGATAATAAGGGTATTGGAGCATATCTTAATCTTGACAGGTGGGGACTTACTACCTTTACATTGAAAATCATTGCAATGGTGACTATGGTTTTTGACCACGTTGCAGTAATTTTACTTACAGATTATGGAAATATGTATGAGGCATTTAGGATTGTGGGAAGAATAAGTTTTCCTATATTCTGTTTTGTGTTGGTTGAGGGATATTTTCATACTAAAAACCGGATGAGTTATGCTACAAGGCTGGGAATATTTGCACTGATATCAGAAGTGCCGTATGATATGATGTATGGCAGTTTCTTTAATCTGGAAAAGCAAAATGTTATGTTTACATTGTTTTTCGGTTTTATGGTTATATGGGCACTTGATTTAATAACAGGCTTTGCCATAAGATACCCTGAAAAATTAGTCAGCAAAGTAGGTGTGTTACGACTTAATTATTTAGTTGAATTAATAGTTATGGCACTGGGTTTTGGAGCAGCATATTTTTTAAATACATCTTATTCCTATGCAGGAATTCTTTTAATCATATGCTTCTATGTTTTCAGAAAACACCACATAGGAAAAATAGCATCCAATGTAGTATTTAATATGGGAATGTTTGGATATGGAATACAATGGGCAGGAGTATTAAGCATATTGCCGATAGCTTTGTATAATGGAAAAGCAGGATGTAGAAAGGGCAAATATGTTTTTTATGTATTTTATCCGTTACACATATTGTTATTGGTAATGATTAAAAAATGGATTTTTATGTAAAAATAATTAATTAACCATAATAAAATAAAATCTAGCCACTTTTTTATAAATTTAACCCCTTTTTTATATATTTAAATTTTTTATACTGTAAGTAGATTTATTGGAACGTAAAATTTAAAAATATATAAGGAAGGAGTTTTTTTATGAGAAAACAGTTGTTAAAGAAAACGGCAGCATCTGTATTGTCTCTGGCACTGATTGTGTCATCAATGACATTTACATCACTTAAGATGTCAAAAGATGTAACAGCAGCACCTACAACGTCATCTAAATTGGTATGGAGCGATGAGTTTAACGGGGCATCTATTGATACATCTAAATGGGGGTATGAAATAGGAACAGGTTCTAGCGGATGGGGAAATAATGAACAGCAGTATTATACTAACAGGTCTGATAATGCGTATGTTTCAGGGGGAGCATTGCATGTCAGAGCCAAGAAGGAGTCTTATGGTGGAATGAATTATACATCTGCAAGACTTAATACCAATGGCAAATTTACATTTACATACGGATATGTTGAAGCAAGAATAGCACTTCCTGCTAGTCAGGGAATATGGCCGGCATTCTGGATGCTGGGAGCTAATATAGGAAGCGTGGGGTGGCCGTCATGTGGAGAGATAGACATTATGGAGGCTATTAACGCAGAAAGCAAAACATATGGAACATGTCACTGGAATTGTAACGGACATGCAGAATATGGCAAGTCATCAGGAAACTTTGACAGGACCCAGTATCATACATACGGTTTACAATGGGATAATCAGTATATACGAATGTTTGTAGACGGAAATAAAATTTACGAGATGTATATTGAAAACAATGCGGGAGATACTGATGAATTTCACAAACCGTTTTATCTGTTATTAAATGTGGCAGTAGGAGGAAACTGGCCGGGATTTTCCATTGACAATAACGCATTTCCGCAGGAAATGAAAGTGGATTATGTTCGTGTATATCAGGATAATCCTTCATATTCAAGTCCATCATCTAATAATGTGGATGGAAACAACACATCTTCAGGTGGAAATTCATCAGGAAATTCAGGTTCAACTTCCACACCATCAAATGGTATGGGAATGAATTATGCAGGTTCTAATTCAGCAACAGTATATGTAAATGATTCAAAGTGGACAGACATTCATTATTCCGTAAATGGCGGAGGACAGCAGAATGTAAGAATGACTCAGTCAGGAAGCAAGGCTACATATACTATTAACGGATTAAATTCAGGCGACAATGTAAAATATTGGTTTACGTACTGCAATACATCAGGATACACAAGGGATACCGAAGCTTACACATATACTCATAAGTCAGGTGGAAGTTCAGGAGGTTCCTCAGGAAACACATCCAATGTAAATTCATCATCAGGGAATATATACATATATCAGGATATTAATTACGGAGGAAGAGTGGCATCCTTAGGTGAAGGCAGTTATAATCTGGCATCATTACAGGCAAAGGGATTTAAAAACGATGATTTGTCATCTTTGAAAGTTCCTTTTGGATACAAGGTAACTTTGTATGCAGATGATAATTTTAGCGGAAGAACAAAGGTTATTACTAATGATACAAGCTGGATAGGAAGTGATTTTAATGATATTACTTCATCAATTAAAGTGGAAAAAGCAAAATATACTATCATAAATAAACATAGTGGAAAAGTTTTGGATGTTTCAGGTTCTAACACAAATAATGGAGCTAATGTTCAGCAATGGGATAGCAACGGAACAAATGCACAAAAGTGGTACATTCATCAAAACAGTGATTATAGTTACACCATTACAAGTGCAATAAATGGTAAGGCACTTGATGTTGATGTATGGTCAAAGAATAATGGTGCTAATGTACAGATGTGGGATTGTGGAAACAGTCAGTCAAATCAGCAGTGGTGGCTGACGGAAGTTGGAGATGGATATTCAAGCATAATAAACAAAAACAGCAACAAGTGTCTTGACGTTTCAGGATGGTCAACGACAAGTGGTGCTAATGTTCAACAGTATGATTACTATCAGCAGGCAAATCAGCTTTGGAAATTTGTATTAGTTGATTAATTACGTTGCAGAAGCCCCCCTTCAAAAAACGTAAAGTTGATTTGACTGTTTAAGTAATAATTCCCGGAGGCGGTATAACCGCATTCCGGGACAATAAAAAGAGTGATTACATATAATATGTAATCACTCTTTTGCTTTAGGTACGTTTTAAGAAAACGTATATTTTATTTAACTAGAACTTTGAAGGTAACCTTATTGTTGCCAGCCTGATAGCCTCGGTATTCTGAAGTATAGTCGTTAGTATCATTTACCCATGCGGTAATGTTGTAAGTTCCCGGCTGTGAAAATGTCACATAACCCTCTTTATTGACAGAGCCACCGCAGGCAAGGAGATAAACACCGTTATTGCTTCCGGAAATCGGTAAAAGACCATTAGGGTTATAGAAACTGTCACACCATGTAATATCAGAGGTATTTCCGTTGATTTGGAACATCAACAGCATTACCATTTTCATCAGTTACTTTAAAGTCATAACTGTTAATAAGGTTTATCATAGGTAAAGACAGTTTATTTCCTGATAATGCCTCTTTAGTACAGTCAAAAGTGCCGACTTTCATGCTACGATTATAGTCATATATGTATGCAGAATTTAGGGTAGTGGTACCTTCATAGCGTCCTTTATCTGAAACATTTGATTCGTAATAATAGTTGTTAAAATTGTCACTGTTCATATCAGGTACAAGCATATCTAAGTCATACGCCAAAATACCGTGACTGTCAGAAACGGAAAAACCATGATATGTTTGGACGCCTTTAGAAAGATGTTTATAGCTTTCAACACAGCAGACTCATATAGTAATCTGATAATATTTTGCAATAATTATTCCGGATACACCAGCCGTTCGTCGGTTATATTGCAAAGGACTTCATTGTAATATCTGTTACATACATATTTTGCCATATTTAAATTCATATCCAGATAATTACCGCAGTCTTTTGCACAGGCACCGGGAACGTCACCTTCAAAATCTTTCATAAATAAGTACATTTCCTTTACTAAAGGAAGAATATCCTTAGATGTGTAATCTCCGGCTAAAACCATATAAAACCCTGTTCTACATCCCATAGGCCCAAAGTAAAGCACCTTATCCCTGTAATCAGGATGATTTCTTAAAAAGGTAGCACCTAAATGTTCAATGGTGTGAACTTCCGCAGTGTTTAAAACCGGCTCATAATTAGGTCGTGTCATTCTAATGTCAAAAGTAGTTATAACACAGTCTCCGGCAATATCCTTTCGGGAAACATAAAGCCCCGGAAGAAGTTTTAAGTGGTCTATTGTAAAGCTTGTAATTTTATCCATGAAAAATCTCCTTATATAATTCAAAAATATTTTGACAAAACAATACTTTAATTGTCTAAATAATTATATATTAATTAAGCCTTTACGGTCAACTTGTTTACAATATAGCAAATAATTTGCAAAAAATCAGTGACATAATAAATAAATGTGTTAATATAAAAGAGCTGATAAAAATGCAGGAGAGAAAAATGCAGAACAACAATATTAATAATGAAGAAACAAAAGTTCATAAAAGAAGGGTTCGTTATAAGGGAACTCATCCTAGAAAATTTGAAGAAAAATATAAGGAATTAAATCCTGAAAAATATAAAGATACCATTGAAAAGGTAATCAGTAAGGGAAGTACACCGGCGGGTATGCATATTTCTATTTGTGTAAAGGAAATAATAGATTTTTTACAAATCAGGCCGGGACAGAAAGGATTGGATGCAACTTTAGGATACGGAGGGCATACAACGGAAATGCTAAAATGTCTTGAAGGTGAAGGTCATATATATGGCCTTGACATTGACCCTATTGAAATAGAAAAAACAAAGAAAAGACTGGAACAAAAAGGTTTTGATGAGAAAATATTTACTGCGATAAATACTAATTTTAAAAATATAGACCAGGTGGCAAAGGAACATGGTCCTTTTGATTTTATTTTAGCGGATTTGGGAGTGTCATCAATGCAAATAGACAATCCGGAGCGTGGATTTTCATACAAGCATGAAGGCCCTCTTGATTTAAGGTTAAATCCAACAAAGGGAATTTCAGCGGCACAGCGTATTGCAGATATCTCGCTAGATGAGTTAGAAGGGATGCTTATTGAAAACTCTGATGAACCATATGCATATGAGGTGGCTAAGGCGGTTATTGATAGTCGGAGACGGGAAAAAATTGAAACAACAACCCAGTTAAGAGAGATAATAGAAAAAGCTCTTCAGTTCTTGCCGGCAAAGGAACGTAAGGACGAAATAAAGAAGTGTTGTGCCAGAACATTCCAGGCACTTAGAATTGATGTAAATAGTGAATTTGAAGTGTTATATGACTTTTTGGAAAAATTGCCTGATGCATTAAATCCCGGAGGAAGAGTTGCCATACTAACATTCCATTCAGGGGAGGACAGATTGGTAAAGAAGTCCTTCAAAGCGTTAAAGAAAGCGGGAATTTACAGTGATGTGGCAAATGAAGTTATAAGACCTTCAAGAGAGGAATGTAATATGAATCCCAGAGCAAAGTCCACCAAAATGCGTTGGGCAGTTAAGTTATAAAATATAATTTTAAAAGATATAATGAAACTTTGTTAAATTAGTGATATTATTATAAAGAAAAAGATAAGTTAGAGGAGAGATAAAATGATAGGAGATAAGAAAGTATTATACAGTGCAATGCAGTCAACAGGTACACTTACATTAGGAAATTACCTTGGAGCGTTGGATAACTGGATTAAATTAGCAGATGAATATGAATGTTTTTATGCCATAGCAGATTTACATTCTTTAACAGTTAGGCAGAATCCGACTGAACTTAGAAAGAGAGCTAAGGACTTATATACATTATATGTTGCCGCAGGTCTTGATCCTGAAAAGAACTGCATTTATTTTCAGTCCCATGTTTCAGCTCATGCAGAACTTGCATGGATTCTTAACTGTTTCACATACATGGGTGAACTAAACCGAATGACTCAGTTTAAGGATAAGGCAGCTAAGCATGCAGATAACATTAATGCGGGTTTATTTACATATCCGTCACTTATGGCAGCAGATATTTTGTTATATCAGGCAGATGTTGTTCCGGTAGGTGTTGACCAGAAACAGCACTTAGAGATTACAAGAGATATTGCTAACAGATTTAACGGAATCTACGGTGATGTGTTTACCATTCCGGAAGCTTATATTGGAAAGTCAACAGCTAAGATTATGAGCCTTCAGGATCCGACAAAGAAAATGTCAAAATCCGATGAAAATCCAAATGCCAGTATTTTGCTTATGGATGATCCTGATACAATTATCCGTAAATTTAAGAGAGCAGTTACTGATTCTGATATGGACATCCGTTATTCAGATGACAAGCCGGGAATACAGAATCTTATTAACATTTATTCCTGCATAACCAACAAGACAATAGAGGAAGTTGAAAAGGAATTTGAAGGAAAAGGATATGGTGATTTCAAATTAGCAGTAGGTGAAACTGTTGTTAGCAGATTAAAACCATTACAGGACAGATTCTATGAATTACAGAAAGAGAAGAAATATCTCGAATCCGTAATCAAGGAAAATGATGAGAAGGCAGCTTATTTTGCAAATAAAACATTAAGAAAAGTTCAAAAGAAAGTCGGACTTACAGAGAAAATCAGATAATGATAAGAAATATTTTAATGGATTTAGATGAAACTATTCTGGATTTTACTAAATGTGAAAATGTGGCAATAGCGGAAACATTTAAGAAAATTGGCATTGAGCCCACTTCTGAAAATGTTAAAAGATACAGCGCTATAAATGACTTACATTGGAAGAGGCTTGAACGTAAGGAAATAACCCGTCAGGAGGTTTTGATAGGCAGATTCAATATGCTTTTTAATGAACTTGGAGTTTCATATTCAGGCGAAAAGGCAAATGAAATATACAAGAAATGTCTGGGAAATCAAAGTTTCTTTATAGATGGGGCATTAGAGACGGTGAAAGAGCTTTGCAAAAAGTATAATTTGTACATTGTATCCAACGGAACAGCTGTAGTTCAGGACAGCCGTATAGAAAAGGCAAAGTTAGCAACGTATTTTAAGAAGATTTTTATTTCGGAAAAGTTAGGAGTTAATAAGCCTGATGCACGATTCTTTGAACTGTGTTTTAAGGAAATGCCCGGTATAAAGAAAGAGGAGACAGTAATAGTAGGAGACAGCCTTACATCGGATATGTTAGGTGGCGAGAATGCCGAAATTAGGAATATCTGGTATAACCCTAAAGGCATTAAAAATAATCTGGGAGTGAGAATCTGGCGCGAAATACGAAGCCTTGATGAAATCAAGAATATAATAGAAGAATAATTATTTTGAAAAAGCCTATATCGGCAGTCACATCATATAAATGTGTGCTGATATAGGCTTTATTCTATCTAATTATTAAGAAAATAAAAACGATTGCAAAATTATGACTAAAAAAATAAACAACTCGAGGAAACAAAATTGTGCATATTTCACAAAAATATAAATAAAAACCTTTTCATTATGTTAATAATAACAAAAATTATGGAAAGGTTTAACGTTAAATGTTATAATGTTTGATATAGGTCCTTAATTGGGAGGAATTTGGCGATAAAAAATGAAAGAGAGGTTTAATAATGAGAAAAATTATTAAGCGGGCATTAGCAATAGTATTGACGGCAGTTACTATTGTTCAGCCCATGGCGGGGTATCCGGGTATAGTTAAGGCGGCAGATGACAATGCTTCCATTAGCATTAACGGATATCAGATTAGTTCTATGGTAAAAGGTTATAGGACTATTTACACATTAAGTGATTCAAAATCACAAGTAGCTGTAAACAGCGATGGTTCAGCTAAGGTTGGACTTATTTATGGTATTGGCGATAGTGTAAGCAACGCTGATACTGATTTGGTAATTGGTAATGTAGGTGGCAACATTATTAACAGTAGTGCTAGCATTACCGGAAAAAGTGATATTAATTATGGTAAAGATTCCTCAGACCAGAGTTACGTAATGACAATGAAGTTTGGAGATAATGCATCAGCAGCATTTTATAATGCAAAAATTTATGTAAGGGCATATGCACAACTTAAAGATGGTTCATATATATATAGTAATGCGAAGTCTCTTACAATTTACAAACTTGCAGATTATCTTTATAAGAACATTATGATGAGTAATGCTCAGGGACATAGTTATTTATATGACAGCATTTTGTCTGTTACAAACAGCTCATATAAGGAAATTAGCTATGATTGGAACCATGCAATTGTTCCGGCAGAAAGTTCAACTCCTAAGCCGACAGTAGCACCTACAGAGAAGCCGACAGAAGCTCCTACAGTGGCACCTACTGAAAAGCCTACAGAGGAACCTTCATCAGAAAAACCTGTAAATCCTGATCCGGATGATCCTGATGAAATTACAAATCTTTCTAAGGGAAAGACAGGAACAGCATCATCTACAGTTCATACATTCGTTGCAGCTAATGCATTTGATGGAAATACAGATACATATTGGGAAGGTTCAGGCGCTAATCAGACATTATCAGTTGATTTAGGTGCCGATGCAACACTTTCATATATTGTTGTTAAGTTAAATCCAAGTAGTGCATGGGGAGCAAGAACACAGAGAATTGAAGTGTTAGGTCATACACAGTATGCTACAGGTTATACAACATTAGTTGCGGCAGCAGATTATAAATTCGATCCTGCATCAGGAAATGAGATTAGAATTCCTGTAACAGCAAAGGCATCAGAGGTTCAGCTTAAATTTGTATCTAACACAGGTGCAGGAGGTGGACAGGTAGCAGAAGTAGAGGTATATGGTATTCCGGCTGATAACCCTGATTTCGTTATTACAGGATTAACAGCTAATAAAACATCTCTTTATGAGAATGAAGATCTTATTCTTTCAGCTGTAGTTAAGAACAGAGGAACATTGAGCTCAAAGGATTCAACTATTACATTCTATAAGGATGACAAAAAGCTTTGTGCAGCAGAATTTAGAGCTTTAGCACCAGGCGAAAGTACAACTATCAGATTGAATGCAGGAAACCTTGATGCAGGTGAATATGTTATATCAGCAGTTGTGGATGAGGATAATAAGGTTATCGAAAAGAGAGAAGACAATAACTCACTTGCAATGTCAGGTAAGATAACTGTTAAGGAAGTAGAAAGTGTAGACATTGTTCCTATAGCTTCATGGTCACCTTCAAATCCTGGAATTGGTGATGAAGTTGACTTTACGGTAACTGTATCTAACAAGGGAAATCAGAATACAGCTGATTCAAGCAGAACTGTTACTGTTAAGATTAAAGATGAAGACGGAAATGTTATTAAGACATTGTCAAGAACCGTATCAGGAAAGATTAATGTTGGAGAAAGCATTACAACAGATTTAGGAAAATGGACAGCAGTTGATGGCAAATATATAATCGAAACATCAGTAACGGCTGACAACGGAGAGCTTGATGTTAAACAGAAGAATAATACGGTTTCTTCTTCATTATACGTAGGACGCGGAGCAAACATGCCATTCGTTACAGTAGAGGCAGAGGCTTTAAGTAACAAGACAACAGGTACAAGACTTGCACCAAACAGAAAACTTGCAGATTATGCCGGTGAAGCTTCAGGACGTTCAGCAGTATTACTTGATTCAAATGGAGAATATGTTGAGTTTACACTTCCATCAGCAACAAATGCAATTGTTCTCCGTGCTTCTATTCCAAAGGGAACAAACGGAACAGTAAGCGTATACGCTGACAATACAAAGATTGGTAAAATTAATCTTACAACAGATTATTCATATCATATGGGTTCACCTTCATCACTTGGTCAGTTAGGATACAGTGACAGTGGAAGTACAGCATATTGGTTATATGATGATGGACAGCTTCTTTTAGATAAAACATATCCTGCGGGAACTAAACTTAAGATTCAGAAGGATTCTGATGATGTACAGTGGGTATACTGCGATATGGTAGAATTTGAAAAGGTTGCAGCACCATTAGAAAATCCAAATCCAAGTAAGTATGTGGATGCTTCAAATTATCAGACATTAGAAGCAGCTGTAAATGCAGCACGTGTGAGCAGCACATATACAGGTGTTTATATTCCGGCAGGTGAATGGCAGATGTCAAATCAGATTACATTGTATGGAAAAGCACTTGATATTGTTGGTGCAGGAATGTGGTATACAAAGCTTGTTGCATCAGGTTCAAACGGTAGTGCAGGCTTTATGATTAACAGTGGAACTGATGGAACAAAGATTCGTGAATTATCTGCATGGAGCAAGAGAAGAAACAGAAGTGACGGACCTGAAGGTAAGTTTATTAATACAGCAGCAGGAGTAAATCATATTACAGTTGATAACGTATGGATTGAACATTTCACATGTTTATATTGGGGACAGAATGCTTCATACAACACATTTACAAATTGCCGTATGAAGAATACATTAGCCGATGGTATTAACATGACAAACGGTTCAAACTACAATGTAATTAGTAACTGTTATGCAAGAGCTACCGGTGATGACTCATTTGCATTATTTAGTGCGGCTGATGCAGGCGGAAGCATTAACACAGGAAATGTTTACTCTAACCTTACAGCAGTTTGTGTAAGAAGAGCGGCAGCATTTGCTATATATGGTGGTGAAGATAATACATTTAAGAACCTTTATGCAGCAGATACACTTACATATCCTGGTCTTACAATTAACAGCTATTCATTTGGATACCAGGCATATGGATTCGGAAGCAAGATGACATATGTAGATGGAGTTACAATGGACAGATGTGGTGGAGATTACTGGACAAGTGTCGGTTCAGATGACCATATTAATGATTACCAGAACTTTGGTGCTATCTGGGTATACTCAGGTGATAAGGAACTTAAGAACATCACAATGAGTAACATTGACATTAACGATCCTACATACTTCGGTATTATGATTCAGACAATGTACTCAGGAAGTGCTCTTCACACAATGAGCAATGTAAACTTTAAGGATATTACAATTAACAATCCGGGAAGATACGGTATTAAGTTTAACATTCGTGCAGAGCAGGGACAGGGACCTGTTGTAGGTTCATTCAACTTTGACAATGTTAACGTAAATAATCCGGGAGTTCAGTCAATGTATGGATTAAGCGGATGTCCTGATTGTACAGTTACAAAGACAAATTGCAACTGGTAAAACAGTAAATAATAAAATTATAAAGAAAATGGTTTGGAGCCTTAAAAAGCTTCAGACCATTTTTGCTATAATTGGAATAATGTAATCGTAAAATAGAGATAAGTTTTATTGGCAAGCAAAATGAAAAAACAGGCAGTTGGAAAATGAAAATTTCATAATCCAACTGCCTGAAATTCTTCTAAGATAAATATCACGTTCCCAGGTATGAAAAGTGCATATAATCTTTACGGTTACCCCAGAAACCACGGCTGAATCCGTATTTATTAAGGATAGAAACTAACTTACATTTTAAAGGTATGGAGTATCTGCTTTTTTTAGGCCTCCAGAAGGAACCAGCTAAAACCTGTCCGTTGTCTATCATATAGTTTTCATTTGAATTAATATCAAAAGCAGTTCCAATGCAGTGTTCTGATGCAGAACCCTTTCCACGCCAGTTATAGCAACCTATGTCATGAATAGGAAATCTTTCTTTGGATTTGTAGATTTCCTTAAACATCTGTTTGACAGATGGAGCGAGGTTTTTATGAACTCTGACGTAGAATGTACGGGTAAACTTTTTGCCTTTTGAATTTACATCCCAAACCTTGATTTTTACTTCCTTCATGTTTTTACCTGCTTTTGAAGCTGTAGAATACCATGTATTTTTACTGTTCCCAAACAGTCTGTGAATACGACTTTCGTAGGATTCGTTGGCATATGTAAAATAATCACAATATTTCTCATAAATTGAAGGCTCAACGCTCATAAGATTTTTTCCGGAAAGCTTTTTATAACCATAGACCTTATAGAAGTATGCAACACCGTTTTTTAATTTTTTATGGGTGAGACTTGTAGTGTTTTTATTTGAAATGGTTTTTAACTTTTTGTACTTTCTATTATATTTAGTTGAGTAATATACAATATAGCCGTCTGCATCAGAAAGCTTTTTCCATGTCAGTGTATTGGTAGACTTTTTCTTAGAAACAGCTTTGGTAATGCGGGTGGCATCAATTGTTGCCTGACCATATTTATAGCCTGAAAATGAACCATAATAGGTTGTGTCAAGATATGTTACATAAGGTCTCACCTTGTAATAGTAGGTTTTGCCAACAGTCAGGTTTTTGTCAGTAAAAGAAAGCTCTGTTGAAAAATCGTAGAAATAATAGTGGTCATTTTTAATACTTTTAATTAAAGTGTAGGTGCCATTTGGAGCATCGCTTCGATACAAACCATAGCCCTCGGCATCATCAGAAATACTGAAAGTAATCTGCAATCCGTGAGATTTAACCGGCTTTACCGACTTAATGTATGTTGTATTAAGGGGAATAGTAGCATGAGCAAATGCCGGTTCGCTGTACACATCTTCATAATTATCATCGTATTTAACAGTAACTATTTTATAATAATATGTAACCTGGGTATAAGGGTTGTAATCTGTGAAATGAGTAGTATATACAGTATCATAATAATCATATTCACCATCCGGTGTAATGGAACGGTATATCATAAAGTATTCATAATCACTATTTTTTACACTCCAGTTAATACTAATGTAATAAGTTGATTTGTCAGCAGAAACATTGGTTATAATTGGTGTGTAATCCTCAGGCAGGGTATCTGCATATACAGACACACCCTTAAATGAAGCAAGACATAAAATAATGCATGCTGCAAACAAAAGTTTATGCCTTAAATTTTTAATGAAAGTTGACATTTCTTATATCCTCCCTATATGTTATTTTAAATATCAGTGATAGTAAAAGTGTACCACAAAATGACAGTTAATGGGATTTTTTGTTGAAAAATCTGTACATAAGATAGTCAGCGGCAACAATAAAGGCATTTATGGCTAACAAAATTCCCATTAAAACCAATATATAGGAAAGGCATTTAAAGTAACCGATAGTTTCATAGTCAAGAAAAAAGTAAGGATATTTAGGCACTAAAAGAAATGCTGACGGAGCATTGCAGCAGCATCTTGTTATAAAACATAAAATATAAAAAAGAGGGAAGGCAAGCCAAGTAAAAATATGGTAAAACTTAAAATATCCTTTAGGCTGGAATAAAATCCAGTCAAGGACATACATAAGGGGGGACACGTAATGAGCCAGAAGGCTTTCTAACGGAATACTGAAAAGTCCTTTAACATATATTGGATAAACAACGCGGCATTCCGCAAAATGATACACTAAAAAAGTGCAGATTATGCAGGAAAGCCCCATACCCTTAAAATACATCATAAGCCTTGTACGCTCATCTTTTTTTGAAAAATGTTTAATAAGCAAAAGGCACATAACCACGAGACAGAATATATTACTTTGAATGGTAAAAAAACTAAATTCGTGTGTATTGTAGTTTTTATCATTTATATCAAAATGTATAATTATCCCAATAAAACTTACAATAATAAATGTTATTCTATAAATTAATTCAAAATTTGTCTTAATAAAATCTTTCATAAAAATCACCCATTAATATTATTAGCTTTATATAAATTACAATAACAGTTAATTTTTTGAAAAATTAGCATTAAAAATATTAACAGTCAGAAGTTTCCCGGGAAAACTTGAAGAAATGTGTGGGATATAGTAGAATATAAAAGTTAAAGTGGGCTCAGTATACAATTGATTCAAGGTACTAAGACTTATAAATTTTATCAGAAACTGAGGATAATAATTAAAAGATGATTTTAAAAGAAAATGAATTGGATTTGGATACATATTTAAAATTGAGACAGGAAGTAGGCTGGAAAAAATTATCCAATGAACAGGCACAATGTGCCATAAATAACAGTCTTATCACAGTTGTGGCATATGATAACCATAAGCCTGTAGGAATGGGAAGAATAGTGGGAGACGGAGCTGTTATCTGCTATATTCAGGATTTAATAGTTATTCCCTCATACCAAAAAAAAGGTGTTGGAAGAATGATTATAGACAGGCTGGTTAAATTTGCAAAGGATATTAAATTTCAGGACACGGAAATTATGCTTGATTTAATGTGTGCAAAGGGCAGAGAAGAATTTTATAAAAAATGTGGATTTACAGCCAGACCTAATGAGAAATTAGGTCCCGGCATGATTATGTATTTATAGAAGATACCATAAAACCCGATTTTATTATGTGAGGCAGTAACATGAATATATATTTAATTAGACATGGAAGACAGAATAGCAGGCTTTGTAATGTAGATGTGGAATTGGCAAAAGAAGGAAGAGAGCAGGCAGATTTGCTTGGAAAAAGATTAGAAAAATATGATATAGATGCTGTTTATTCAAGTCAGCTTATTAGGGCTAAGGAAACTGCTGATATTATTAATTCTCATCTGAACAAGCCGAGATTTATTGATGAGAGATGGCAGGAAGCTGATTTTGGCGGAATGACAGGATTGTCTAATGAAGAAATGAAGGAAAAATACGGAGACTATCTTGAAAATCGGGCAAAGATGATAGAGGATATGCCATACCCTGATGGTGGTGAAAACTGCCGGATGGTATTTGAGCGTTCCTTTGAAGCTTTGAAGGATTTAATAAAAGAGCCTTATAATAATGTTTGCGTAGTTACCCATGGAGGGGTTTTAAGAGCATTAATTACAGGAATTATAGGTGCAGATTACAAAAACTGGCTTACTATTGGCAGACAAATAGAAAACTGTAGTATTTCACATATTTTATATGATGAAAAAATGGGTACATTCCACATTGAAAGATTAAACGATTTTGCTCACTTTGAGGATAAAGATTATCTTTTAAGAAAACATTTTGGAAGTGGATTTTTTAACATGAAGGACATAAAAAAATAAATTTAAACAGGAGAAATCATGGCATCAAATAATTATGATGGAAATAGTATTTCCGTTTTAGAGGGATTAGATCCGGTAAGAAAAAGACCGGGAATGTATATAGGAAGTGTTGGAACAAAGGGACTTAACCACCTTATTTATGAAATAGTGGATAATTCAGTAGATGAGCATTTAGCAGGCTATTGTTCCGAAATAAAGGTCACATTGGAAAAAGACGGCTCTGCAACTATTGTGGACAACGGAAGAGGTATACCTGTTGACTTAAACGAGCAGACAGGAAGACCGGCGGTAGAAGTTGTATTTACCACCCTTCATGCGGGAGGTAAGTTTGGAGACGGAAACTACAAAATATCAGGTGGACTTCATGGTGTTGGTTCATCAGTAGTTAATGCACTTTCTCTTTGGTTAGAGGTAGATGTAAAGCGTGATGGTAAAATATATAACCAACGTTATGAACAAGGGAAAATCAGTTACGATTTAAAGCAGGTAGGAACCTGTAGAAAAAATGACACAGGAACAACTGTAAGATTTTTCCCTGACGGAGAAATTTTTGAAAAAATATATTTTAAGGCGGATGCCATAAAAAGCAGATTACATGAAACAGCATACTTAAATCCGGAACTTACCATTGTTTTTGAAAACAAAAGGGTAGGGGAAGAAGAAACAGTAACTTTCCACGAGGCTGACGGTATAAAGGCATTTATCAGTGACATGAATAAAGATAAGGAAAAGGTTACTGATATTATTTATTTCAAAAAAGAGTCAGACGGAATCGAGGTAGAAGTGGCGTTTCAGTATATAAATGAATTTACGGAGAATATCTCAGGATTTTGTAATAACATTTATACCCAGGAAGGTGGAACCCATATTACAGGGTTTAAGTCAGTTTTAACTTCCACTATTAACCAGTATGCAAGGGAACTGGGAATATTAAAGGAAAAGGATAATAATTTTACGGGAGCTGATGTAAGAAACGGCTTGGTGGCTGTTGTGGCAGTAAAGCATCCTGACCCTAGATTTGAAGGACAGACCAAAACAAAGCTGGACAATCCTGATGCAGAAAAGGTTACAAAAAACATTACAGGGGAACAGCTTACATTGTTCTTTGACAAGAATTTAGAAACTTTGAAAAATGTTATTTCCTGTGCGGAAAAGTCTGCCAAAATCAGAAAGGCAGAGGAGAGAACCAAAACAAATCTTTTAACAAAAAGCAAGTTCTCCATTGACAGCAACGGAAAATTATCCAACTGTGAAAGCAGAAAGCCGGAGGAATGTGAAATATTCATAGTAGAGGGTGATTCCGCCGGAGGCTCTGCAAAAAGTGCCAGAAATAGAAGAACTCAGGCAATTATGCCTATAAGAGGAAAAATCCTGAACGTTGAAAAGGCTACAATGGACAAGGTTTTGGCAAATGCTGAAATTAAAACCATGATAAATGCATTTGGCTGTGGATTTTCGGAAGGTTATGGAAATGATTTTGACATAGACAAGCTTAGATTTAACAAGATTATCATTATGACTGATGCCGACGTTGACGGGGCACATATTGATACTCTTTTGCTTACATTTTTCTATAGATTTATGCCGGAACTTATTACCCACGGACATGTTTATCTGGCAACACCACCTCTTTATAAGGTAGTGCCTAAAAAGGGTGAAGGCGAATATTTATATGATGACAAGGCATTGGAAAAATACAGAAAGAATCATAAGGGATTTACATTGCAAAGATATAAAGGTTTAGGTGAAATGGATGCAGACCAGCTTTGGGATACCACACTTAATCCTGAAACGAGAATATTAAAACAGGTTGAAATAGAAGATGCAAAAATGGCAAGCGATATTACAAGTATGCTTATGGGAAGTGAAGTTGCACCAAGACGTGAATTTATTTATACCCATGCCACTGATGCAGAATTGGATATTTAGGAGATATTATGGCTGAACAGATAATAAAAACAGAGTATTCGGAAATAATGCAGAAAAGCTACATTGATTATGCAATGAGTGTAATTTGTGCAAGAGCCCTTCCAGATGCCAGAGACGGACTAAAGCCGGTACAAAGACGTGTGCTTTATGCCATGGATGAGCTGGGGTTAAATTATGATAAGCCTCACAGAAAGTCGTATCGTAGGTGATACCATGGGTAAATATCATCCTCATGGTGACAGCTCCATATACGAAACTCTTGTAGTTTTGGCTCAAGATTTTAAAAAAGGCATGGCGTTAGTAGACGGTCATGGTAATTTCGGCTCCATAGAAGGAGACGGCGCTGCGGCAATGCGTTACACAGAGGCAAAGCTAAAGAAGTTTACACAGGATGTGTATTTAGCTGACCTTGATAAA